>Ga0116188_1000884_pt1 | contig 27614 bp, 26 predicted proteins | sample AD_JPNTR2_MetaG_FD_89807 | JGI IMG/M metagenome (GOLD analysis project Ga0116188, IMG submission 89807) | Active sludge microbial communities of municipal wastewater-treating anaerobic digesters from Japan - AD_JPNTR2_MetaG | ecosystem: Engineered > Bioreactor > Anaerobic > Digestate | place...
ACGCTGCTGGTTCACGTGACTCATTTCAACGATCTTATGTGGGACAACGGAGTGACGCCGACCAGGGTCATTGAACATGGAGTTAAGGTCCCGCCGGCCATCGCTACCAACGCCAGGCCGGCCCGGGGAGTCACTGTTGTGAATGGCCTGAAGCAGCGCGGCAGGAGACTAGGCTGGGATGTTTTCGAGCGGGTCAGGCAAGAAGTGCCGATTGATTTGATCGGCATGCAGTCAGAAGAGCTGGGCGGACTTGGAGAAATCCCATATCAGCAGCTTCCTTCGTTCCTCTCCCGGTACCGGTTCTTTTTCAACCCGATTCGCTACACCAGCCTCGGTCTGGCCGTGTGTGAGGCCATGATGTGCGGATTGCCTGTCGTTGGTCTGGCCACGACGGAAATGGTGACGGCCGTAGAAAACGGAGTCTCTGGTTACGTAAGTACGGACGTCGGGTCTTTGATCGAAGTGATGAAACGGCTGCTTGCAGATCCAGACGAAGCTCAAAGACTCGGGGAGGGGGCGCACCGCCGAGCGAGAGAACGTTTTGCAATTGAGAGGTTTATAGGGGATTGGGATGAAGCTTTCCGCTTCGTCTGCGGCGCGGGCCTACAGGTCGGCGCATCCTCGACCAGTCAGTAAACCCTCAAGTCCGGAGGAGCACGATGCCAAAAAGAATCGCCTTCATCAGCGATCACGCGTCTCCCGTAGGCATTTTGGGGGGAGTCGACAGCGGGGGGCAGAACGTTTATGTCGGGCAGCTTGCTAAGAACCTTGCTGAGCTCGGCTACGAGGTAGACATCTTCACCCGCCGTGACAGCGATCGCTTGCCCGAAATTGCAGAATGGGTCAACGGGATACGGATAATCCACGTGCCAGCGGGGCCGCCCGCCTATATCCCGAAGGAACAGTTGCTCCCGTTTATGGAGGAATTCACCGACTATACCCTGCAGTTCTTCAAGTGCCAGAGAAAAGGCTACGACCTGATCCATCCCAACTTCTGGATGTCGGGGTTGGTCGCTTGTGAAATCAAGCGGCAGCTTGGAACTCCTTTTGTAGTGACGTTTCACGCCTTGGGACGAGTGCGGCGACTGCATCAGAAAGACGCCGATCGATTCCCGAACGAACGGTTCGATATTGAGGATCGGATTGTCGTCGAGGCCGATCGCATCATAGCGGAGTGTCCCCAGGACGAGGAGGATCTAATACGCCTCTACAATGCGGATCCTTCGAAAGTCGCCATGGTTCCCTGCGGATTCGATCCTACGGAGATCTGGCCCATCAGCAAGCCCCTGGCGCGTTTTGCTCTCGGGTTGGCGCCGGAAGAGCCGGTGATACTCCAACTCGGGCGCTTGGTTCAGCGCAAAGGGATCGACAACGCCATTCGAGGATTTGCGCGACTAGTAAAGAACTACGGGATTGAAGCCCGGATGCTCATCGTGGGCGGCGAATCGGAGGATCCGGATCCGGCGGTTACGCCTGAAATCGGGCGCTTGCGGGCGATCGCTGAAGAAGAGGATGTGGCCGAAAGGGTGACGTTCGTTGGGAGGCGCGGACGAGAATCCCTCAAGTACTACTACAGTGCGGCCGACATGTTCGTGACCACACCCTGGTACGAACCGTTCGGCATCACTCCTGTCGAATCCATGGCTAGTGGCACTCCCGTAATTGGGGCCAATGTGGGCGGCATTAAATTTACGATTCGCGATGGAGAAACTGGCTATCTGGTGCGACCCAGAGATCCAGACGCGCTCGCCGAGCGGTTGGCATACCTTTATCAACACCCTAAACTCATGAGCGTTCTCAGCCGGCAGGCAATCCGGCGTGCCAATGATCTGTTTACCTGGCAGAAAGTGGCCTCCAGTATGGGAGCGGTATACGAAGAAGTCCTGGCGCCGGCGCGTACGCGGCGGCAAGAGCAGGCTCAGCTGGTCTCGGTCTTGAATCGGAGTTTCGACCAGCTACTGGAGGTTCTGCACGAGTCCCGAAGGAGGCTGACTCTCCCGCTTGTGGATGCCGCCGATATGCTCAGCAACTGCATGGCCCGAGGGGGTCGTGTCTTGATTTCCGGGCACGGTGAGAGTGGAACGGATGCCATGAGACTGGCCGCGGAATTCACTGAGAGATTCGGCCATGAGAATCGAACGGGGCTTCCAGCAATCATGCTGCCCGAGGCAGGAATCGATAGGGGTTCAATTAACCGCGATCGCGACATCATGGTGGTGCGACAGATCGAAACGGTTGCCAGGGCAGGTGATGTTTTTGTCGGTATAAGCGCGAACAAGCGCTCCCGACCCCTCCTGCTGGCCTTCCGGTCGGCGCGCAACCTGGGCTTGAATTCCGTCGCCTTGGTGAGTCAGAACGCCCAGGATCTGCAACAGAGTGCCGACGTCGCGGTGATCATACCTTCGGCGGATCGCGAAAAGGTTCTCCAGGGTCAGCTGGTCATCATGTATCTCCTTTGTGAGCTCGTCGAAGAGTTGCTCGCGTCAGATACGCATTTGGCCAAGGTAGCGCTCTTCGACCCGGCAGCTAAGAAGTTGGGCAAAAGGGCCAAATCTGAAAGACGAACAAACCTGGTGGGCGCTGCGGCCTCCGGCCGGGGGCTCGCCTCAACGGGGGACAACAAAACCGATGCAAGAACTGACGGGAAGAGTGGCAATCGTCACAGGCAGCGCGCGGGGACTCGGTAAAGCGATTGTTGAGAGATTGGCCAGGGCCGGGCTCACTGTGATCGCGGCCGATGCCAACCAGGCAGCCAACCTGGAAACCGTAAAGGAGATAGAGGCGCGAGGTGGGTCAGTTGAACACTGCCGGCTGGATGTCGGTGACGAGCGGCAAGTGTCAGAAGCAGTTCAGCACGTGGCACAGACGCACGGCCGTTTGGACGTCCTGGTCAACAATGCGGGTGTGGACAAGACGGTCTCGATCGAGGAGCTATCAGTTGCGGACTGGGACTGCATTATTCGCGTCAATCTTCGCGGACCGTTCCTGATGGCCAAACAGGCCTTCTCCGTTATGAAGAAACAGGGACAGGGATGCATTGTCAACATTGTTTCGACTGCAGCGAAGAGAGCCTGGGCCAATGCCTGTGCCTACCATTCAAGTAAGTGGGGGCTCTTGGGCTTGAGCCACGCGTTGCATGTCGAAGGTCGACCGCATAACATCAAGGTGACCGCTCTAATCGCTGGGGGAATGCGTACCCCGTTTCTGCTGGAACGTTTTCCTGATCTCGATCCTGGCTTGCTGCAGGAACCGGCTAACGTTGCCGAGGCGGTCCTGTTTGCAATTCAGCAGCCTCCGGAAACCGTAATTCCCGAGATGACGGTTATCCCTATGCGCGAAACCTCGTGGCCGTAGGAGGGAAGTGCACGCTGCGTGCCCTGCAAGCGTTGACCGCTGGGCAACTGCCCGGCTAAAGCCGGTGCTACGAACAAGGGATGCCCACTGCGAGGTGCGGTGAATGGCGAAGCCCGCTGTGTTTCTAGACAAGGATGGGACACTGATTGACAACGTCCCATACAACGTGAACCCGGCCTTAGTCCGTCTGAGCAAAGGCGCCGATGAAGCCCTTCCACTTCTCCAGGCGCATGGATTCTGCCTGGTTGTTGTCAGTAATCAGGCAGGGGTTGCCCGGGGCTTTTTCCGTGAGGAGGCTCTCACTGCTGTGGAAACCAGGCTTCGCGAGCTATTTGACGGTGTGGGCGTGTCTTTGGCTGGCTTTTACTACTGTCCTCACGATCCGAAAGGGAGTGTGCAGAGCTACGCCACCGACTGTTGGTGCCGAAAACCCCAGCCCGGCATGCTCATTCGTGCATCGCGGGAACTGGATCTCGACCTGGCTGGTTCCTGGTTAATCGGAGATATCCTCGACGATGTCGAAGCGGGCAGGCGCGCCGGATGTAAGACCGTGCTCCTGTTGAACGGGAGCGAGACGGAGTGGAATGTCTCTGCCGCGCGTCTGCCGCATTACTGTGCCGCGAACCTGCTCGAAGCCGCGCAAATCGCCGTCGGATCCTCAAGCAGCCAGAAAAGGGAGCAGAAATGATCGATTCGTTGCACGAAATCATCCAACACTTTTCTCGCCTGAAAACGCTGGTCATAGGCGACGCTCTCCTCGACACCTATCTCGAAGGGAATCCGGGCGGCCTTTGCCGGGAGGCCCCGATCCCGGTCATTCGTCTGGTGCAACGTAAAGATATGCCCGGCGGTGCCGGGAACACCGCTGTCAACCTGCGTGCCTTGGGCGCGAAAACCCGGTTGCTGTCTGTCATTGGTGAGGACGGGGAAGGTGACCGGCTCCGGCAAGCGCTCGAAGGGAACGAGGTTGGCCCAGAAGATTTAATTGTGTGTCAGAACCGCCTCACCTGCGCCAAGAATCGGCTCTACGCGGGCGGGCAAATGACTGCCCGGTTTGACGGGGGTACGACTGCGAGGCTCTCTCACCGGGATGCGCAGATGCTCATTAGGAGGTTCGAAGCCCTCTTTTCGTGGGCGGATGCCGTAATAGTGTCAGACTATGACGGCGGAGTGATGACTCCCCAGGTGATCGAGCACCTGCGGATTCTTCAAGAGGCTTCTCCGCGCCTGGTGCTAGTTGATTCACGGAGCAGGCTGCGCGATTACCGCGAGGCTGGAGTCACTGTTGTCAAGCCGAACTACGAAGAAGCCGTCGATCTTCTCGGGCTCCGACAATCGGACGTCGGCCCGTCAGCAGTGAAGAGAAGTGAGAACATTCTGCCACTGGGCGACGAGATCCTGTCCTTAACCGGGGCCCGTATCGCCGCCGTTTCGCTGGATGCGGAGGGAGCGCTCATATTCGAAGAAGGGCGCGGTCCCTATCGAACTTACGGCTCCTCCAACCCAGGTCCTTACACTGCGGGCGCCGGAGACACCTTCGCCGCAGCCTTCGCACTGGCGCTGGCCGCGGGCGCCCAGACAACGAGCGCCGCCGAAATCGCCTCGGCCGCCGCAGCGGTAGTTGTCAAAAAGGAGGATACCGCCGTCTGCCTGCAGCACGAACTCCTGACCAGGGTCTCTTCGGACGGCAAGTACATAACGGATCTGAGCTGGCTTGTCCTGACGCTGGACGCCCATAGAAGGCAGGGCAGGAGCATCGTTTTCACCAATGGTTGTTTCGATATCCTCCACCGAGGCCATATCAGTTACTTGAACCGAGCGAAGAATCCCGGAGATATCCTGGTGGTGGGGGTCAATTCCGATTCCAGCGTTCAGCGGTTGAAGGGCCCCGATCGCCCGATCAACACTCTGGAGGATCGGATTAAGGTCCTCTCGGCGCTCAGCTGTATCGATTACCTGGTCGCTTTTGACGGTGAAACCGCTTCGGACCTCGTTCGAGTCGTCAAACCGGATGTCTTCGTCAAAGGCGGCGACTATACCAAAGAGCGTTTGCCCGAGGCGCCGGTGGTCGAGGAGCAGGGCGGAGTCGTTCGGATTCTCCCGTTTCTTGACGACCGGTCGACAACTCGGATTATCGAAAAGGTTCAAAGGTTCCGGACGACGCAGTTGACGATCGATAGTTGAGCATCTGTCGATTAAATCGCGTCAACTCGATCCAGTTCGAACCTGACTTTCAAACTCTTGAACTCGTGGAAGAAGGCGAAGAAGATCCTCTGTGTCCGCCTGGACACGATTGGCGACGTGTTAATGACAACGCCGGCCCTGCGTGCTCTGAAAGGGCTTGGCAGCCGGCCATGTCTGACGCTGCTCACCTCTGTGCGGGGCAGAGAAGTCGGGCGCCTCATCCCCGAAGTTGATGACGTTCTCGTTTACGACTCCCCGTGGATGAAGGCCACTGAACGGCGCCTGGATGTTCGAGCCGACCTGGACCTGATCGCACGGCTCAAGGCCGAGAAGTTCAGCGCCGCCGTCATCTTCACCGTTTTCAGCCAGAACCCGCTCCCGGCAGCCTTCCTCTGTTTTCTCGCCGAAATCCCTTTGAGACTGGCTTACTGCCGTGAGAACCCTTACCAGCTGCTTTCAGACTGGGTTCCCGAGACAGAGCCAGAACAGCAGGTCCGGCACGAGGTTCGCCGCCAATTGGAGTTGGTCAAATCGATAGGAGCTTGCGTCCAGGATGAACGAATGTCCTTGTGCGTCCCGCCCGAAGCGGCCGAAAGGGTCCCAACAATCCTGGAAAGAGCCGGACTTGACCTGGACCAGCCTTGGGTGGTGATTCATCCCGGCGCTTCCGCGCCCTCGCGCCGCTATCCCGCCGAACGATTCGCCGAGGTCGCCGCCCTGATACACGCACGCCTCGGGTACCAAGTGGTCTTTAGCGGGAGTGCCTCCGAAATCGAACTGATCGAAGGGATTCGGGAAGCCATCTCCACGCCGACGCTTTCGATCGCCGGAGCAATGGATTTAGCCGAACTGGCGGGTCTCTTGCGCCTCGCGCCGCTCCTGATTTCCAACAATACCGGTCCGGTTCACATTGCCGCGGCCGTAGGCACTCCCGTGGTTGATCTTTACGCCTTGACGAACCCCCAGCACACACCGTGGGGCGTCGAGAACCGAGTCCTTTTTCACGAAGTCCCCTGCCGGAACTGCTACCGGAGTGTCTGTCCGGAAGGGCACCATCACTGCCTGGCGCTGGTCGAGCCGCTTGAAGTGGTCAACGCGGCCGAAGAATTGCTCCACGTCAGTGCCCTGCAGAGTCGAAAGGCATAAGCCAGTGGCACTAGTCGATGTCCTTATACCTACTTACAATCGCGCCATGGCGCTGGGAATCACTTTGACCAGTCTGTCCTCGCAGAGTTTCTCCGATTACAGCGTCACGATTTCCGATCAAAGCAGTGGAGATCCTCCGTGGATGAGGAAAGAAATCCAGGCAATTGTCCGAGTTCTGGAAATACATCGGCACGAGGTGTGCCTGCTTCGGCACGTCCCGCGACGGGGGATGGCCGAGCAGCGGCATTTTCTGCTTGGCCTGGCCAAGGCGCCCTATTCTCTCTTTCTGGATGATGACGTCATTCTGGAGCCTTATGTCATGGCGAACATGGTAAAGGCGATTCAGGAAGAGGGGTGTGGTTTTGTCGGAAGCGCGGTTATTGGATTGAGTTTTCGTGACGACATCAGACCGGCGGAGCAGAGAATCGAATGGTGGGAGGGCGGGGTCCGGCCTGAGAGAGTGCGCCCAGGGACCGGGAAATGGCAGAGATATCGACTGCATAACGCTGCTAACCTGTATCACGTGCAGCAGCGGCTTGGCGTGAGCGCGAAAAGTGGCCGCAAATACCGGGTTGCCTGGACAGGCGGCTGCGTCATATACGACACCGCCAAGCTCCGGGACGTCGGCGGATTCAGCTTCTGGGAGCAACTGCCGCCCGAACACTGCGGCGAGGACGTTTATGCCCAAGTCCGGGTCATGGAACGTTACGGAGGATGCGGGTTGATTCCCTCGGGAGTGTATCACCAGGAACTTCCGACTACAGTCCCTGATCGTCGTGTCAACGCTCCAGATGTGCTGGGGTTTGACTTCACGGAGTGATGGTGGTCAGGAACGAAGCTTTCAGTACAGACCGAATCGCGGTCGGACTCTTCCGGGCCGCAGGCACGATCGATGCCAGCATCCTCCTGCTGCCAAGCTGGACTCTGGAGCTGGAGAGCCGGCCACAATAAAAGACGCGGCACTTCAACCGCCGCCTGGGTCCCTTGTTCGCAGTCCCGCCTTCGGGCGGGTCTTAAATCGACCAATTACTCGTATGAGGCCCGGTCCAAGAAAGACCTTCGCCTTAACGCCCGCCTAAAGAAGGCGGACTACGAACAAATGGTACCCGCCTCGGCGCGAGTCACAGGTGGACGTCCCTAACTCTGCAACGCCCGCCCCACTAAGCTTTCAAACCACAATTCACTCTATGTACACACTCGGTATTAACGCCGCTTTTCACGATTCTGCCGCCTGCCTGGTCCGGAACGGAAAAGTTCTGTCTGCGGCTGAAGAGGAACGATTCACCAGGATCAAGCATGGGAAACGGCCGATTCCCTTTTCCACGTACGAACTCCCCTTCAACGCCATTCATTACTGTCTGGAGCAGGCCGGGATCGTGCTGGGCGAAGTCGATCATATCGCCTACTCGTTCGACCCATTTCTTCTTCTAGAGGGTCAACGCGAGCACGCCTATATCCAGCTTCCGCTGGAGCCCAGCGCTCATCGGCCGCAGAAGGGGTGGGAGTCGGTCTGGGACCCCTTATTTATCTGTTCGATCGTAAACGCGCCTCGTCACCTGGCGGGCGGTTTTCCCCATCATTTGGCGTCGAGGTTCAAGGGGGCCGGCCTTTCGGCTCGCTACCGCTGGCACTTCATACCGCATCACCTGGCACACGGGGCCAGTGCTTTTTTCCCTTCACCTTTCGAGGAGGCGGCTATTCTGACTATTGACGGACGTGGAGAAAAGGCGACCACCACTTACGCAAGGGGGTCGGCCGCTTCACTCCAGATTTTCAAGGAAGTGCATTTTCCACATTCGCTAGGGCTGCTTTATGAAAAGGTGACGGAATACCTGGGTTTTCTTCATTCCTCAGACGAATACAAGGTTATGGCGCTGGCTTCCTTCGGTCATCCGGCCTTCGTACGCCAGTTTCGACAGTTAATCCAGGTGGGAAGGGAAGGGAACTACACCCTGCATCCCGATCTGTGCCTGGAGCAGCTTATGGGCCCGCGGCGGGAGCGAGGTGCGCCGTTTGAACAACGCCATTTCGACGTGGCGCATTCACTGCAGAAGGTGCTGGAGGAAACCGTCATCCACCTCGCTGACTGGCTGGCTGATACAGCCGACTCGGAAAATCTTTGCCTGGCCGGTGGAGTGGCGCTGAACTGTGTCATGAATTCGCGATTACGTGACCAGGGCAAGTTTCGTCGAATATGGGTGCAGCCGGCGGCCGGCGACGCGGGTACCGCACTGGGCGCGGCACTGTGGGTCGACTCCCAGGAACGTGGAGGGCAGGAACGATCTTACCGGATGGAGCATGTCTTTTTGGGGCCGTGCTATACGGATGAGGAGATTGAGAGCTTCCTCGAGTGGTCGAAGGTTCCGTATCGCCGCATGAAAGACACTACCAGGGAAGTAGCCGCACTGTTAGCAGACGAACAGATCGTCGGCTGGTTTCAGGGAAGAGCCGAGTTCGGCCCGCGGTCACTGGGAGCTCGTTCCATCCTTGCCTCCCCTCGTCAGGCGACGACGCAGCAACGACTCAACGATATCAAGGACCGCGAAGACTTTCGTCCTGTCGCCCCAGTCGTGCTTCAGGAGGAAGCGGATAAGTGGTTTGAAGGGGCCGGGGAATCGCCCTTTATGCTGTTTGTCTACGATGTCAGGTCGGAAAAACGCGAGCTGATCCCAGCGGTAAAGCATATAGATGGCACGGCCCGGATTCAAACCGTGCGGCCTGATCAACATCCGCTTTATTACAACCTCGTCAAGGAATTTGACCGGCTGACCGGAGTTCCGGTGCTGGTCAATACGTCGTTCAACACCAGGGGTGAGCCGATCGTCTCAAGTCCTCGTGATGCACTGGCATGCTTCTGGACCTCCCCGATAGACGCCCTTGCGATAGGCCCGTTTCTCGTTGAAAAAGCTGAGGTCGGGCAATGCCGGTAATCGTCTCCGTTGTTGTCCCCACTTTCCGGAGGGAGCAACTGCTGGATCGTTGTCTTGCCGCGCTAGCCAGCCAGGATTTCCCGCCCGAATGCTTCGAAGTCATTGTGAGCGACAATGCCGGGAGTCGTACCACCGAGCGCTTAACCGAGAAATGGGCAAGATCAGGAGGGCCGACCTTCCGATATGTTTCAGCCTCCCGATTGCCGGGTCCGGCGGCGGCGCGAAACCGAGGATGGCAGGCTGCTCACGGCTCCATAATCGCCTTTACTGATGATGATTGTATCCCGTCCCCCACCTGGCTGCGGCACGGTATGGCGGGCTTCGTCGACAGTGTCGCCGGAGTTTGGGGGCAAGTCATCGTGCCTGTCCCGGAGCGCAACCCGACAGACTACCAGGTTGATGCATCGAAGCTCGAGCGGGCGGAGTTCGTTAACGCCAATTGTTTTTACCGTCGTGATGCCCTGGCTCACGTCCAGGGTTTTGATGAACGTTTTGAGGCGGCCTGGAGAGAAGACAGCGATCTTTACTTTCGGCTGCTGGAATCAGGCTACCGGCTGTCGCGGGCGCCGGAGGCGGTGGTCGTTCATCCGCCTCGCCAGGCGCGCTGGGGAGTGAGCCTTTGGCAGCAACGCAAAAACATGTTTAACGCGTTGCTCTATAAAAAGCACCCCACGCTTTACCGCCAACGCATCCAAGCCGCGCCACCCTGGCAATATTACCTTGGAGTAGGATCGCTAGCAGCCGCGCTTACCGGTTTCGCAAGCGGCGCCCAGGAATTGTCACTTGGCGCTTTCTGCGTTTGGTTGATGGTGACGGGCCACTTCTGCGCCCGCAGACTGGCCGGCACATCGCGCTCTCCCAATCACGTTATCGAGATGATTGTGACTTCGGCCCTGATTCCTCCTCTGGCTGTGTACTGGCGCCTTCGGGGCGCCTTTCGCTATCGGGTCTGGTTCCTGTGAGGCATGTTTTCAAACGTTGACTGGTCGAACCTGTTTTTGCCGTCCACCCCGCTCGTCGAAATCCTGCTGCGGGGGACGATCATGTACCTGGCGCTGTTTGTCTTGCTTCGAGTCATCCTCAAGCGTCAGTCAGGCAGTGTTGGGCTGTCCGATATCCTGGTTGTGGTTCTTATCGCTGATGCCGCGCAAAACGCACTGGCCGACGATTACCGCAGTCTTCCTGACGGAATCCTGCTTGTGGCTACGATTCTTTTCTGGAGCTTTGCCCTGGATTGGATCGGCTACCGCTTTCCTTCCATGGAACGTATCCTCCGGCCCCGTCCGCTGCACTTGATCTACAAGGGACGGATTCTTCGACACAATATGCGCCGGGAGCTGGTGACGGACGAGGAATTGATGAGCATCATCAGGCGGGAGGGGTTCGAAGATGTCAGTGAAATCAAGGAAGCCTGCATGGAGGCGGACGGTGAGGTAAGCATTGTCCCTTTTAAGAAGGAAGACAATGGGTAAATAGATGATGGAACTCCCCACCTACCTTCAGATAGAGCCCGTTGGCCAGTGCAATCTTCGCTGCCAGATGTGCCCGATTCAGTTCCGTGAAGACGGACCGCCTTACGGTCCTCCCGCTTTTATGGAATTTGACACCTTTGTTCGACTGCTCAACGAATTCCAGGGCTTGCGTCATCTCCATCTCCAAGGCTTAGGGGAGCCCATGATGCATCCCCGGTTTTTTGACATGGTGAGCTATGCCGCCAACCGGGATATTCGGGTCACGACCAACACGAATGGGACGCTTCTTAATGGAAAGCGGGCAGAAGAGTGCGTCAAATCCGGACTTGAATGCCTGCACGCTTCATTGGACGGCGCTCATTCTGAGACTTTCGAGAAGATCAGGCTGCGCGCTAGCTTCTCGAAGGTCGTGAAAAACCTCGAGACCTTTCAGGAGGTGCGCAAGCGCCTCGCGAGCCATCTGCCGCGCCTTCATATCGTGGTCGTCGCCATGCGTCAAAATCTACCGGAGTTTCCCGACCTGGTAAGGCTCGCCGCCAGACTGGGAGCTGAGGAAGTATTCGTTCAACAGCTGTGCCACGATTTTGGAGAATCAAGCCTGCCTGCCAAGTACCAGGCCATGCGCCGTTTTGTGGACGACCAGACGCTTTTGACAGAAGATTTGGATCGCATTGAGCAGTTCTTTGCCGAAGCACGCCGTGTGGCCGACGATCTCGGGATTCGCCTCCGCTTGCCTCGTCCCCGCGCCGTCCCCCATCCGCCTGGGACTCCGGGCCGACAAAGATGCAGCTGGCCGTGGACAGGCGCCTACGTCAGTTACCAGGGATTCGTGATGCCCTGTTGTATGGTCTCAACTCCTGATCGAATCCATTTCGGCAATGTCACGCAGGGAACCGCCCAGGGAATCTGGAACAGCGAAGCGTTCAACCTGTTTCGCCAGCAGCTTGACTCAAACGACCCGCCCGAGATCTGCCGGACTTGCTCGATTTACCTGAGGACTTTCTAATGCCACTTGTCGACATTCTTCTCCCGACCTGCAATCGTCTCCCTTCTCTAATCATGGTGCTCTCTGGCATCGCGTCCCAGACCGCGCTCAATCGCTGCTCCGTTATCATTTCGGATCAGAGCGACCAGAGCGTTTTCGAGTCGAGAGTCGTCCAGAGCCTGTGTCGCATAATCGAGGCCCGCGAAGCAACGATTAGAACGCATCGGCGACCAGTGCGAAAGGGGATTGCCGAGCAACGCGATTTCCTGCTTCGGCAGGCGACAGCTCCGTACGTTCTTTACCTGGATGACGATGTCTTCCTGGAACCCTGGGTAGTGGAGCATCTGGCGGAAACGATAACTGACCAGCAGTGTGGCTTCGTAGGTGCATTTCCGACCGGTTTGTCGTTTCGTGATGATTTTCGCCCTGAGCAACAGATCATTGAATACTGGGAAGGAAGCGTGCGCCCCGAGGCCGTTGACCCGGACTCACGAGAGTGGGAGCGGGCGCAGCTACATCGAGCGGCAAACGCCTATCACGTTGCTCGAACTTTGCCGCCGGGTGAAGTGCGGCTCTATCGAGTGGCATGGGTCGCCTGCTGCGTACTATACGATCGACAGAAGTTGGTCGAAATCGGCGGGTTTAGCTTTTGGCCCAGGCTCCCACGATTCCATTCAGGCGAGGAAGTCCTGGTTCAGAACCTCCTCATGCGCCGATGGGGAGGCTGCGCCATCCTGCCCTCCGGCGCCTACCATTCTGAATTGCCGTCCACGGTCCTCAACGACCGCGGCACAGTCGACGGCCACGCTCTCAGTCTGCTTGAAGAGATGATCGAGCGCTTTGCTCCCGAGACTCGTGCCTCCCGCCGGACGGTGTCCCAATAAACCACCTGATCGCGGTTTTTAACGAGAAGATCTGAAGGCGGTGACGCCGAAGGACCTCCGCCGGCGTCTACTCGTTCACACCTTGAAATGGCCAGTTACGGAAGCCAACAGACAGCCAGCGTTCGATTCCGACGGCTCCTGGCCGAGACCCTTCTGTCCCGCAAAGGAGCGAAACCTCTTGCAGAGCTTAATGCTTTGCGTTTCCCGGCCCCTGGGTCTTTACGGCATTTCTGGTATGACGGGCTCCTTAGCAGTGTCTCCGAATCATTGTCGTTGAATTTCATCCCGCTATTCGCCCTGAAGATGGGAGCCACCGCCCGAGAAATCGGAATCTTGAACGCAAGCGCCGGTTTTGTCGGCACGATGATGCTCCTGCCCGGCGCACGCCTGGTCGAATGGTGGGGTAGTCGGAAAAACTTTGTTGTCCTGACGTACAGTCTCGCCCGGTTAACCCTGCTTCTGTTGGCGCTGATCCCTTTGGGGGTCTCGCCGGCCACCGCCGTTTGGCTGATCATCATCCTGAATCTTGCCCGTGTCGTCTTCGGGAACCTGGGTCTCCCTGCCTGGACTTCCTTGTCCGCCTCGGTAGTGCCCGAGAAGATTAGAGGCCGATACTTTGCCTCTCGCAACGGAATTATTACCATTGCATCGATCATTTTTGCGCCGCTTGCCGGCTACCTCATCGTTTCTACAACAGGGGCAACGGGCTACCAACTGACCTTTGGCTTGGCGTTTATCTTCGGCGCAGCCGCTCTATGGTTCTACCGGCAGATCGAGGAACCATTGGAAGCGGAAGCCCGGGTACGGGGGAAACGTTTCCCTCTGCTCCATCGCATCCTTCAACGGCCTTACTTCGTTCGTCTCTGCATCTACTCGATATTCTGGAACTTCGCTCTAAATCTTGCCGTGCCATTCTTCAACATCTACCTGGTCGAAGAGACACCGGGAGATGAGGCGTCAGTTGGGTACCTGTCGGCGATTGGCTCCATCATCGGCCTCGTATCACAGCAGTATTGGGGGCAGCTGAATGACCGCCTGGGAGCTCGGCGGACACTCCTGATCACCGGGGCAGTCATCCCATTTATTACTTTAGGATGGCTTCTGGTCCGCTCCCCCTGGCATGTGGTGCCGATCAACCTGGCATCCGGCTTGGTTTGGCCGGGGTTCAATCTGGCAAGCTTCACTCTCGTCCTGGAGGCTACGCCTGAGGAACGACGTCCCCGGTATGTTGCCCTGCTCAACACCCTGAGCGGCATTGGATCGGCCATAGGAGCCACGGTGGGCGGATGGATGATCGAGCTGTCCGGTTATCACTCAGTATTCTGGGCGTCAGGCCTGTGTCGCATGGTCGGCTGGTTCATGTTGCTCTTTTATGTGAAGGAAAGCGCCAGGAGTGTCTTCGGGATGGCGCGGCCATCGGGAGTCGCCAGGGCCAGGGAATGATTAGAAGGGACGTGATCCGCGTAAATCCGCGTAATAGGACGATCCGCGGGGCAATCCTGCGCAGATTCTCCAAGGTCCGAAATAACGCACAAAATTTCCCGCCTGTAGCCGGGTAAACGGTTCTGCAATTCCCTATAAGTTATTAGTTTTCAACGCGAATGTCGAAATCCACGTTTGGCATAGTGGTTGCCATGATTATCTGATCTGATTCAACAACTAGGAGGTAGAAGTTTATGAAGTCGCCAAAATGGCTATTGACGACGAGTGTCATGGGTTTTGCTCTGCTGCTCCTGCCAGGCTGCGCTGAATCGGGCATGAGAGCCGACCAGGACCAGGCTGAGATTCCTGCGGGAACCCAGCTTCACGTGAGGCTCAACCAGAACTTGCAACTCGGTGACGATGGTCTATCGAGTGGAGACGAATTCCAAGGCACGTTAGAACGAGCCCTTGAGGTAAACGGTCAAGTGATCGCCCCTGAAGGGACAATTGTAAAGGGAGAATTCACCAGCAATCTCGGATCGACCGGAATGGACGACGTGATGCCCGGCCAGACGGGAACCGGCGCTGAGACAGGGACAGATGCTGGAAACGATAGAGATCGTGCTATTGATACCGGGAGATCAAGCGGCGACCCAACCATGGGCGGAACCAGCCGCGACCGCCTGGGCCTGGAACTGAACAGTATCGTTCTCAACGGTGAAGAACACGATATTGATACTCACGCGGTCCCGATTCCGGGCATGACAGCCGACCAGGGAGACACTGGTACCGGTATTGGCAGAGAATTGCCTGGCGGTCAGGAAGACCAGGGTGCCGCTTCTCAGGCGGGTTCAGCTGCATTGTCGCAGCTCGCTGGCCAGCAGTTTGTGTTTACCCTGGAGGAAGCGGCTGAGCTGCCGCTTACTGGGAATATGCGTACGGAGTAGGAGAGCCGATTGCTCGCAGGGGCCCTCCCTGGGCCCCCATTGCGAACAAGACTGAGAACGTGTGAAAAAAATCAGCGTGTTTATCCGCGTTATCCGTGCCATCCGTGTTATCCGTGGGTTGGTGCCCGCGGAGAGTACGAATCGCACGGATTACGCGGACTAAAATCAGCTCACCCTCAGCTCACCAAGGGCTGCAAGAACTCCGCAACACTTTCCACTGTCATTGGCACCGGGTTTCCGGACATGCTGCTTCCCATCGACCGGGAAGCCACCAAGCGTACTTCTTCGGGCGAAAGCCTGAGTTCCCTGAGGTCTTCGGGAAGATCCAGATCTCGCTTTAACTGCTCGATTTCATCGATTCCGCCGTCAATCGTCGAATCGTCGGGAGATGTCTGAAGAAAGGCACTGAAAGCTTCCTTAAGCTCGGCATCTACTGCGGATCGATTGAACCGCAGTACATGAGGCAGCAGAACCGCACATATAAAGCCGTGAGACAGATCCTTCATCCCTCCTAAGCCGGAAGCAATCCCGTGTACCATGCCCAAGCCGGAGTTAGCCAGGCAGACTCCGCTGATAAAGGCCGATTGCACCATGGCCGCTCGCGCAGATGTCGCTCCCTCAGGATCGTGATAGCACTGCCTTAGCGCAGTCCTGATCGGAGGCAGTCCCCGCAAGGCCAAGCTACTGGTATCGGGTCGCCGCTTTGCGGAGATAAAGGACTCAATCAGCTGGGTCAGGGCATCCATGCCGGCTGTCGCCGTCACCGAAGGCGGCGAACTCCAGGTAAGCTGAGGGTCCAGCAGGGCTACTGTGGGCACCAGGTCGGGATGACGTAGACTCCGTTTGATCCCCCGCTCCGGCACGGACAAGACGGCATTTCGTGTGGTCTCCGATCCTGTCCCAGCGGTGGTCGGAATTGCAACAACCGGCAGGGGTCGATTTGACAGCGTCGACTGGCCGACACCTTCCAGGTAATCACGAACCTCGCCTGCGTTGGTGGACATCGCCGCCACGGCTTTTGCGCAGTCGAGCACACTTCCACCCCCACAGCCGATTACTATCGCGCCCTTTCCTTTTCTGCAGGCATCCGCAGCTCTGTCGACCAGATCGGCGGTCGGCTCTCCGGAAACGTGAAAACGTCCCGCTAGTCTTACTCCTTCCGCTTCGAGCAATTGCTCGAGCTTTCGTAGAAGTCCCGTCTTTTCTGCGTGAGCGGCGCCGAGCACCAGAAATACGTTCTGTGGCGCATCTATGCTTTGGAGCAACTGCGGAAGTTCTGAAATCTTGCCTTCACCGAAAACAACCCGCTCAGGCACGCTTAATCCCTGGCGTCTGGCTTGTTCCACCACCTGATCAAAATCGAGTTGCGTCATAGCGGGCAGATTAGCATGATCTCACTACGCATTTACCAGCAAGTACCAGAGACTGTTGAGAAAAAAGCCAAAAAGGGGCTTTCCCGCCCATGGCGTTTCTGTTAGGATTTCAGCCCGTGAGCGGTTTTGGAGTTAAGCTCGTCGGTAGTGTTGTCAGGTACTTATCCCGAATTCTTTCCGTTCTGTTTGTTTTCGCCTTTTTCTTCTTTAACAACTCTCTTTACTGGGACGCGGCTGGTTCAATCTCGGCTTCAATCAGAGAAGTGGTATTACAGACTACTCCGGTCGTACGATCGCAAGGAAGCCACAGTGCAGTATCACTTCAGGTTCCAGGTCGGGTACCCGCGCCATTGCATTTTCGGGCGAGGTCGTTCAAGGAGAATCGACAGGGGAATTTAACCGATGGCGCGCATTAGACAGAGATCGTGCCATCCCTAGTCCCGGAGAGAGTCAGGCGCAACTCTCTCCGGGCGCAGGTGGCTCCTCGCGAGGGGGGCCCCGCGATTTGCCGAACGAATGGAGGGAAATAGGACAAGAACGACCTCACTCAGCGGATGAAACACGGGACTGAAGGCCGAGGAACCGTTATCCCTTTTATTTGATTCATCCCAAAGTCTTCGGTCCCGGGTTTCATCCAGTGCGTTTCGTGTCCATCCCTCCTTCCTCGGTTGCTAGCGTCGTCGGGCGCCAAGTAATACGAGAATCACACCTCCGGCCAAAGCGACCCCGCCGAGCACTGGAGGTATGGAAATGCTTTCCTCCTTGTCGGCCGTCGCTTCGACTGGACCGATCTCAGCGATCTTTTCCTCAGTCGTGTAACTGAAGCCCTGATAAGCAAGTGCCAGGGTGCCGAGAATGATCAGGATGATGCCAACAATGAAGGATGGTCGCATTAAAACCTCCGTTGGTCGAAAGCGCCGGAACTGGAACCGGGTCTTGCAATTGGCGTTCCAGTTCACATGGCGATTGCGAATCCCATAATTGAGAGGATTTCCACGATTGAGGCGTGGAGCGGATAGCGGGGAATCAGGGATTTTCTCCCTGCTTGGGTAGCATCTCTTCGCATTTCGACCCGAAGAGGCATCAGCGTTCAAATAAGCCCGTCGCTGTCCCCGGACAGGGTAGCCAAGTGGAGAGTGTACGAACGGCCGGGCGTGCTCGGAGTCGAGAGCGGGCCGGGAGAGCACGGCGGTTGAGTGCCGCGCTTTTCAGCGATGTATCGAAACCCTGGTGGTTGAGTGATTCGCGTTTTGTGCGAATGAATCGTATCGAAACCCGTGCCCTCCCGGCCCGCGGTCAGGGGGAGGCGAAGGCGGCCCGGGGCGGTGAGTCGTGACGCGAGTTTCGATACGAGTGGCCAAAAGACGGCGAATCACCCAACTACCAGCCTCGCCCTCACCTGCCGCGCGCAAACTCGACCCATTGTGCTCGCGAGTTCGGATCGTAGCGGTATCGCGAGGGTGTCTGCCGGCAGTCCTGATAGGGATGTCCCCGACTTCACGATACCCAGCGGTAGTGGGGATGTGTATAGAACAACTTTGGGCTTATTTGAGCACGTATGCCTCGAAGGGTGGCTGATTTACACGCTCAGATGGCCTGAGTCCTCTACTGGTTGACTTGGGCGGCATTTGCGAGCAAAAAGGTTCACTCCGTGAACGCCGTAACGGCGAGCCGTTTTCTCCTTGCTCGTCCCGCGAAAACAGTCGAAGCGTTCTTTGACCGATACTTCTTCGAAACCAAAGGCGCGAAATGCTTGTACCAGCTCGGCTTCCAGCAGAGCTCCGGCAATTCAGCCGGTCCAGAGATCAATATCGGCACGTGCATCATTGGAAAGCTCCAGATCCAGGGCTATATCGGCAATCTGCACTCGGCCGCCGGGTTTGAGAACTCTCCTGATCTCCGTCAAAGCCGCGTTTTTCTCGGGAACAAGGTTCAGGACGCCGTTAGAGATGACCACGTCGATCTCGCCGTCGTCGAGAGGAAGGCAAGTGGCGTCCCCGAGTCGGAACTCTACCTGGCTGAGATTGGCCATTTTGGCGGCGGCACGAGCCTGCTCGAGCATTCCCGGCGTCATGTCCACCCCTACGGCTCTCCCTGAGGGCCCGGTTTGGATGGCTGCGAGGAGCAGATCCATGCCTGCGCCGCAGCCGATGTCCAGTATCCACTCTCCGGGATTGATTCTGCCCATTCCGAGCGGATTTCCAATTCCGGCGAAAACACTCTTGGCAGCCTCGGGAAGAAGCGCCAATTCCTCGGGGTTGTACCCCAGAAACTCACACGCATAGGCAGCGCCCCGGTGGAAATGGTATTGACCATCCGGGTCTGCCAGCACCCTTGAGTAGAGGCTCAATATCTCGCTTCGAAGGAACTGGGCGTCAAGCGTGGTCGGGCAGGCTAAATTCATGTGCCCTCCAGGTAGGTCGAACTTCTTCAGCAATTCTAACCCAAAAATTGAAGACAGAATATCCACCACGTTGCCTGATCGCTTATTACCACGAACACGAATCATATAGGATCGTTCGAACCAGTATCCGGGCGCCTTACCCACATCAAAACGCCGATGACCAACAGCCACAGGCTGGCAAGAATGGCAAACCCGATATAGACTCGTTGCGGAATCAGATCAAGTCGAAGAAACATCAATATTCCCATAAGCAGCGAGCCTAGACCGCCAACCAATCCGATCCAACCCAGCCATGGCGGATAGCGAGTGCCGACGGCGATTCCAAGCCCCGCCAGGATAAAGGGCAGTCCCGAATAGAAGTTCAGGACATTCACCCAGGTGCCACGGATGATGTGGAGAAACGTGTCTGCCTGGCGAACCAGTATTGTCTGTTCGGCAGCCGGCGCGGTCGCCCAGGCGGTTGCGAGCGAGGAAAGGCCGAAGCCGCTGATCGAGGAGTCGACAATGTGGACGGCAACGCCTAGCACCATTGCTATCGCGCCATAGCTGCCGAGCGCTCGCGAGGGGCCGGGCGTCAACGATCGGGCAAGGGCAACGAAAGCAAATGCCCAGAGTGTTGCCCCGAAGATGAAACCCAGATGAACGATAGGCCAATACCATCCCGGATACGAAGCGAGGGTCTGCAAGACGGCTTGTGGCCCGGCCTGATTGGTAAGGTTGTCGAAGCCCGATCCTGCGGCCATGGTAACCGGGGTGCCCACGATCGCACTTATTGCGCCGATTCGCAAGAAAACTGCTTCGCTTGGGCCTCTTTCTTCATTCATCGTCTCCCTCGCCGCTAGAACCGAATGCTTCGATTCATTCCGGTTGGTTCTTTTCGGGCGGTTGCTTTTCCTTCTCCTGCTTCCCCGACAGACCTTTAAAGATTTGTTCGATGACGTTTTTCTCCTTGCCGGGTGTTTTCTCGTTCGGGGAAGTCCGAGGCTGTTGTTCCCCAGGTTTTCCAGCGGGGGTTCGGCCTTTCAGGATATCGCCGATGACTCCGGGCAAGCCGGCGGCCGGGTTGTTCGAATCGGGCAGCACATCTCGCAATCTCATCTCCGCCACGGTCTCCAGATCCGGCGTTACCTTCGGGTCTTCAAACCGTCCGGTTACAAGAACAGGAACAACGATTTCTCCTGCCTTATTCTCCAGGGCGGTCTTTAAATAGCCGTCAATGCCTGTGCCGCCTGCCTTTCGACTGATCTCCTCGTCAACGATCGCGTTAATCCTCAAGTTCAGCGAATGGTTCACCAGGTTCGCTGTGCCCTTAACTGCGATCTTGCCCAGATCCAGCACCGCCTTCAAATCATTGGTTTGGGCGATGCCGTTTTGCACGGTAACCGTCCCAGTCATTTCGGAGATGCGGGTTATCTTCTCCCCGGTTGATGCCACGGGCTTTAAAAACCCCGCCACTGCAGCCACTTCCTGGGTCAGGTTGGCGCCGGACACGCGCAGATTCTGGAAATTGATGTTGCTCTTGCCATGCAGAGCCCGCAGTAGCTCATCGCCACTTAAGGATGGCACCGGACCTGTCAATCTGTAATCGAGGCTCAAAGCGCCTTCACCGTCCAGGTTATTAAGCGCTGTAACGCCATAGGCTCTCGCCAGCGCCAGAAGTGCGCCCAACTCAGCTTTGGGGGCCTCAAGACGTGCGTCTATTTCCGGGGTATCTGAGAAATAACCATTCAACGCCACTCGACTCGCGATCGTTGTCTGGCCTGATTTGATCTGGAAATCGTCTGACTGCAGCTTGTCCGGAGTCAGGCTGAATCTGATCGCGTGAATCTCGATCGGTTGCGGGATTTGTTCCCCGCTCACCTGGAGGTTGGACAAAGTAAACGACCCTTCTGCAGTGGGCTGCTCCGTCGTACCGAGAACCCGGACGTCAGCATTCAGTTGTCCCTTGATCTCTGTCGCTGGGGGAAGCGAGAGTCCAAGGGCTGGGGCGAGACGCGCGAACTCTTGCAGAGAAAGGCCATCTGCTCTCAGTCTCAGCCCCAGCCGTGCAGGGTCGGACTGCAGGTTAACAGACCCGTCGACCGAAAGCGCTGACGATCCTCCGAGCCCCAGGATTCCCTTCTTGACCGTGATCTCTTCCTTCTCAAAGTCGGTACTCACCAGGTACTGAGCCCTTATGGGCTGCCCCAGGTCGGTCGTTGCGAAGCGAGCATCCTGAACTGTAATCTCCCCGTCAGTCACCAGCGCCCCTAATTGCAAACTGATTTGCGCTTGCCCGTTAAGGGTTCCGTCCATCTCAGCAAGCATCTGACTCTGCAGAAACTCACGCAATCCGCCCAGTCGAACCTGGTTCAATTCAAGCCTTCCTTCAAATGGTGTGGCGACGAGCCGTTCCAGGTTGATAGGCCCCCCGGTTCCCTTTAGTTGCACTCGTTGTTCACCCTCTCCGGGCAGGCGAATGGAGAGGTCGACACTGGCGTTTTCCCCGGCCAGATTCTTCAGTACCAGGTCAATGTCACGATAAACAGCCCTGTTACCAGCGGACTGCCGGTCGGTCAAGGCGACTTGGCCGTCCTCGATGCCAAGATTGCCGATAGGAAATCCACCGGGGTTTCCCGCCTCATCATCCTCCTGTCCGATAGCGCCCTTGGCGCCCAGGGAGGAGAAGTTCCACACTCCCTGCTCGTTTCTGATCAGTTCGATAACGGGCCGGTCGAGCCTGAGCGAAGTAATCTCCACATTGCCGCGAAGAAGCGGAATTAAATTCAGCGCGAGATTAACCTGCTCAGCCTCGATGAACGGGCGCGGGTTCGAGAAACCAGGATCGTCTTCTATCACCAGGTTTCTCACTTGAAAGCGCGGTGGAAACAGTCCCAGCTCCATCGGACCGAGCTTGACCGAACGACCCAATCGATCTTCGAGCTGGGACTGAATCGGGCCGCGGTAATCGTCGACTTCGAAAGTCAGCCACAAGACCAGTAAGGCGATGACCACAAGTGAAAAGATGATTGCGATAGCGACTGCTACTTTCCGCATGGCGAACCCCCCAAAAGATTCGGCGCGCATATCCGTGTTATTCCAACTATCCGTGCATTATCCACGGATAAAAACGCCGATTTTCACAGCTTATCAGTAGTTACTTGTTCAGATGATCCCGCGGTCGGGATGTTGCGCCCGCAACGGGTTTAAAAATGGGGGCGGGTGTCCATAAGACATTCTTTCTCCGTGCATTACCTTTTTCAGGGGTTCCTGCTTCTTTCTGATCTGCTAAGATTGCTTATCAGGCGGGCCGGCTTGCCTCCTGAACCGGCAATGTGTCCAGCAGGCAGGCGGTTTGTGGTCGAAGAGGTCTTGGAAGAGTGCCGATTAGCGTTGTGTTCACGGATCTTGACGGAACATTGCTGGACCTGAATGGCCAGTTGAACGCCGAAGCCGAGGCCGCTTTAATACGTCTCAGGGATTCGGGCATTCCTGTTTGCCCGGTTACCAGCAAGACGGCTGCCGAACTCAGGCCCTTTCTCGCATGGCTGGGCATGCCTTGGCCGGCAGGCTTTGAGAACGGCGCTGGAGTCTTGTTCCCCGACGGTTCGACCCAGCTCCTGGAGTCGGCTGTGCCAGCGTGCGTCCTTAACCAGATAGCCGTTGAGATCCGGACTCGCGAGCAAATTCCGTTACGCACGATCTGGGAACTGACCGACGAAGAACTCCGACTCTTGACGGGGCTTCCCTTATCAGCTCTTGCGGCGGCGCGCGATCGTCAAGCCACCGCGCCCCTTCTCCTGGACGAGAGAGGGGAGGCGGCTCTCAGTCGGGCTTTGCCTGCCGATCGGGCTTTGACGCTCATCCGGGGAAACAGATTCCTGCACCTTCAAGGCAAACACGACAAAGCGACCGTGTTGGATCGGCTGCTTTCCGTTGCGCCCGTCCAGAGACCCGGTCACACGGTCGCCTGCGGCGACAGCCCAAACGATATCTCGATGCTCGCCGCCGCCGATATTCCAGTCATCATTCCTTCGGCCCGGGGTCCTCACCCCGCCTTACTCGAACGATTTCCGACTGCGGCTGTAGCCCCTTACCCCCACGGCAAGGGCTGGGCTGCCGCAATTACTCCTTTGCTAGACGGGAAAATAGAACATGGTTACGTCAAGCCCACTTAGAGAGATAACCAAGGAACTGCTGCGCCGCGTGTCCCCTGCGGAGGTGGTCGTTGGCATACCTTGCTTTAACAATGGCGAAACCATTGGCAAGGTCGTAGAAATGGCGGCCAAAGGTCTGGCCGAATACTTTCCGGATCGATCGGCGTGCATCGTGATTGCAGACGGGGGCTCGACCATGGATGACACCCGTGAAATCGCGCTGGCCGCCGTAAAAGCCACCGGATCCCACGGTGTGGTCGGGATATACCGCGGGCTACCCGGCAAGGGATCTGCAGTCAGATGGATCCTGGCTGCGGCCGCTGAGGTACAGGCACAAGCGATCGCCTTGCTTGACGCCGACCTTCGATCAATTACTCCCCAATGGATTGAGCGGCTTCTAGGCCCGGTTATCAAGGGCGGATACGAATTCGTGGCGCCACTTTACGTCCGCTATAAGTATGACGGGACAATTACCAACAACGTCGCCTACAACATGACCCGATGTCTCTACGGGAAGAGAATACGTCAGCCGATAGGAGGGGACTTCGCGCTTTCTGCCGGTCTGGCTTCAGAATTGTCCCAGGAATCCGTCTGGGATACTGACATAGCGCGCTTCGGGATCGACATATGGATGACGAGCAAGGCTCTCGTAAAAGGCGTCAGAGTCTGCCAGGCGCGACTGGGTGTGAAGATTCATGACGCGAAAGACCCCGCTGCCAGCCTGGAACCGATGTTCCGCCAGGTGGTCAAGACCCTTTTCGTCTGCATGGAAGAAACCGAATCGACCTGGATGAAAATTGGCAGGAGCGAGCCGACAGATGTGTGGGGCGACCCGGTGACGGAAGAACCTGAAAGCTTCCCGATCAACTACCAGGCGCTTATCGAAAACTTCTTCGTTTCCTGGGAAACGCTCAACGGGGCCTGGAAAAGCATTTTATCGACTGATACGTTTCTGGAGCTCAAGTCACGCGTGGCCAGCGGGCCGAACGCCTTTCACCTCACAACTGACCTTTGGGCCAAAATCCTTTTCGAATTTGCCGCCGCCTTTCACCGTCGGAAGACAATGAAAGACCAGGTCGTGGAAGTGCTCTCTCCTTTGTACTTTGCACGCGTGGCGTCGTTCATTAACCGCACACGCGACGCTTCAAACGCGGAGGCAGAAGCGGTCGTCGAGGAACAAGCCCAGGTGTTCGAACTCAGGAAGCCGTACCTGATTAGCCTCTGGCAGACGGCATGAGTAACAGGCGATAACTTTGTATCGGGAGAAATTCTGAAAAATGCTATACGGAAGACGAAAATCAAAACCTCTCGTGCTGGCAGCATGCTGGCTGGCCCTGGTTGCTTTGGCGTCGCTGCTGTCGGCTCAATCCCTTACCGAAGTCCGCGGGCGACTCTATCTTGACGGGCAGCTGGTGACGATCGCGATCAAAGATGGACGGATTCAAAGCATCACCCGTGAGCAAGCGGATGCTTCTACGTCAGACCTCCCCTACGTCGCGCCTGGTCTTATCGACAACCAGGTAAACGGTTATCTTGGAGTCGACTTCGTCTCTGATTCTCTGTCGGTCGACGACGTACGAAAAGCCACCGAGGGGCTGTGGAGAGCAGGTGTAACGACCTACCTGCCTACCCTGACGACAAATACCCGGGAGAGACTTCTCAGGAGTTTCGGCGTTTTGGCGCAAGCTGTGCAAGAGCCTGATCTGGCCCGTTCGATCCCGGGATTTCACCTTGAAGGACCCTATATTTCTCCGGTTGACGGTTATCGCGGCGCGCACAATCGCGCCTGGGTACGTCCCCCGGACTGGGAAGAGTTCCAGGCCCTGAACAAGGCTGCAGGCGGCAAGATCCTCCAAGTGTCTTTAGCGCCGGAGGTCGAAGGTGCGGTTGATTTCATTCGAAAGCTGGCCGCACAGGGAATACGGGTCGCCCTGGCTCACCACAACGGATCTGCTGACCAGATCAAGACCGCCGTTGACCACGGCGCGCGGATTTCCACGCACCTCGGGAATGGCTGTGCGAATACAATCAACCGGCACGACAACCCGTTGTGGCCGCAGTTGGCGGACGATCGCCTCTCGGCCAGCATTATCGCGGATGGTTTTCACCTCAGGCCAGCACAAATCCAGACGTTCTTCAAGGTCAAGGGCTTACATAACCTCATCCTGACGTCAGACGTAATCAGCCTTGCCGGCATGCCGCCTGGCGAGTACCGGCGACATGAGCAGACGGTGGTGGTGGCGCCCGAAGGAGTTGTCCGCATTCCGGCCCAGAATGTGCTGGCCGGCGCCGCGGCCACACTTGATCGGGGAATCGAGAATTTCATGCGTTTCACCGGCGCTTCCCTGGGGGACACTATTCACCTCGCCACGAGAAACCCAGCGCGTTTTTACAACTTTAACGATCGCGGGGAGATAGCGACGGGAAAACGAGCCGACCTCATACTGTTTACACTGGACCAGGGCAAACTCACAATTACCAGGACAATCGTCGCCGGCGAAGTTGTGTATGACCGCCCGGCGGGAAGCAGGTAACCGAAGTTCTCTGTCGAGGGAGGGTTACAATGAAGGCATCCAGGAGATCCTTTCTAGGCCAGATCGGCGGTGTTTCGGCAGCTGCGCTCGCAGCCCGATGGCAATCCGAGCCTCGACCCAACATCCTGTGGCTGATCGCCGAGGACTTTTGCCCGGACCTGGGCTGTTATGGAAACACAGAAGTTCGGTCTCCTAATATCGATCGTCTGGCCAGCGAAGGGATGCGGTTCACAAACGCCTTCGCTACCTGTCCGGTCTGCTCTCCCTCGCGGTCGGCTTTCATGACCGGCATGTACCAGACGTCTATCGACGCTCACAATCATCGAAGTCATCGGGACGATGGCCATCAGCTGCCGGACGGGGTCCGGGTCATAACTGAATGGTTTCGCCAGGCCGGCTACTTCACGGCCAACGTGAAGACAGCCGCACCGGGAGTTGAGGGTACCGGGAAGACCGATTTTAACTTCAGTCCGTCCCAACCCATTTTTGACGGGACGGACTGGAACCAGCGGAAAGCGGGGCAACCCTTCTTCGCCCAGATCAACTTCTCGGAGACCCACCGGGTCTTCAAGCGAAACGAAAAGAGCCCCACTGATCCGGCGAAGCTCACTATTCCGCCCCAGTATCCGGATCATCCCATCACACGCGCCGATTGGGCGGCTTACTACGACACCATCGGGTTCCTCGACGAAAAGATCGGAAAGGTTCTGAAGCGTCTTGCCGACGAGCAATTGCTGGACAAAACCATTATTTTCTTTTTCGCAGACAACGGGAGGGCCCATGTTCGGGCTAAGCAATGGCTTTACGACGAAGGAATTCATATCCCCTTGATTATCCGCTGGCCTGACGGGCGTTCGGCAGGGCAGGTCAATGACCAGCTCGTGAGCGCCATCGACTTCGGAGCAACTTCATTGAATCTGGCCGGGATTCCGCTTCCCCCGAAAATGCAGGGTCGGCCTTTCCTGGGTCCCGGCGCCAGCAGGCGGGAATACATTGTCGCCGCTCGGGATCGGTGTGATGAAACGGTCGACAGAATTCGCTGCGTTCGAGACACCCGGTTCAAATACATCAGGAACTTCTACCCCGAACGTCCTTACTCGCAGCTGAATCGCTACAAAGAGACCCAGTACCCGGTTATGCGGTTGATGCGCCGCCTGCATGCCGAAGGAAAGCTAACGCCGGCCCAAGCGAAGTTCATGACGGACAGCCGCCCTGCCGAGGAGCTTTACGACCTGACGAAGGACCCGCATGAGCTTGAAAACCTGGCGGGGTCGGCCGAATTTCAAGAGGAACTGGTGAGACTGCGCGGTATTCTCGATCGCTGGATAGCCGACACCGGCGACCGTGGGACAGTTCCGGAGGATCCATCGATTCCTCTGTACTGGGAGCGGGAGGCCAAGGCGAATTACAACGAGCGCCTTCGCCGGATCTATTCAGAAGAGGGCATGGAATTTCCTCCTGACTGGTAAAGCCGTCAACTGGATATGAAGTCGCCGCCGTTGACGTGTATGAACTGACCCGTGATAAAAGCGGAGTCGGCCGAAGCCAGGAACACAAAGGCCGGCGCCACCTCGAATGGTTCTCCAGCTCGCCCCATGGGTGTGTCCGCACCAAACTGGGAAACCTTTTCTTCACTGAACGTGGCAGGAATCAGCGGCGTCCATATGGGCCCCGGGGCGACTCCATTAACCCGAATCCCTCGCTTTACCAGTGATTGCGCCAGTGACCGGGTAAAGGCAACGATTGCCCCTTTGGTAGCAGAATAATCGATCAGCTGGGGGTTGCCGCGGTAGGCGGTGATCGAGGAGGTATTAACGATCGTTGAGCCCTCAGTCAGGTGCGG
>Ga0116188_1000899_pt1 | contig 27339 bp, 25 predicted proteins | sample AD_JPNTR2_MetaG_FD_89807 | JGI IMG/M metagenome (GOLD analysis project Ga0116188, IMG submission 89807) | Active sludge microbial communities of municipal wastewater-treating anaerobic digesters from Japan - AD_JPNTR2_MetaG | ecosystem: Engineered > Bioreactor > Anaerobic > Digestate | place...
AAGGAAATGAAACATATGAGATTAATTTGTATTCCGTAGGGGCAATTCATGAATTGCCCCTACAATTTCGTCTTTTATGATAATAATCCCATGCTTTTCTTCTCCTCCCACATCTCGGGGAATTAACCTCTTTCCTTCCTCCCCAATTTTGAGGGAGGATAGAGGTGGGGGCTGGGAGGGGGGAATAGGATGATTTCCAACCAAGGAGAGAAAGAAATAAAATCAGTCATATTTTTTACCGATTACGCATCACCCGTCACGTATTACCTGTGACGATATCACAGAACGTTGATATATATCCGCCAGCAAGGGTTTCAATCCCGTTTAAATCCGGTCACTTTTCAGACTGCCAGCTTCTAGGAGCAAGATTTCATGCACTATCTAAAGCCCGTTTTGCGTAATCCCCCTTCTTCAGGAAAACTTTACTGCTCTATCTTAACTTTTTAAGGTGCAATTTGTTATTTCTATTATACCACAACGGTGTTTAGATTTCATTTTCTGTAAGATTTAACTTTTTTAAGATAAACTCTTTTACTCTTAAAACAAGTTCAAAATATTCTTTTGTTTCATCAATAGTAGGGATATAAAATTCATCAGGATATCTAATGTTCACTGCAAAAAAACTTAAATGTGATATCTTTTCTCTCTCTAAGTTTTCAAAATCTTTATCTTGTTCTATACATAAATTTAGAAGAGTCTCCATATCGTGAGTTCTTCTCGTCCTAATATCTTTATAGGTTAGGAATGCCTTAAGATATTTCTCAACAGCTTGCTGACAATGGAAACATAAAGCATCGGTAGGGGGATTATCAACTGTTAGCAAACTTCTAACTACCTTTATATCGCTTTCTGCCTTCCTTAACCATCTAATAATAATTTCTTCCCTCATATCTTCATCCCTTCAGTATACGCTTCATTTGAGACTGTATTTACTACATCCCTCTCCTTTTCAAAATCTCCTGCAGTTTTTACAAATATATCAAAGGAGATTATCGGGAAATTTTTATGCAACGCTTTATAAACTTCCTCCCAAAGGTCTTTCCTTTGATTTAGATCTATATCATCTTTTATCACAATTAAGATATCAAAGTCGCTATCTTCTCCAAAATCCCCTCTTGCCCGAGACCCGAATAGAATGATCTGACTTACTGTTATTCCCGATTTATCTATACAATCTAAAATTATACTCTTTATTCTATTGATTGAAGGTTCTCTATTTTCGCTAATTTTTTTCACCTTATATCACTTTTCCCATATTAAGATATTTTTGACCTATAATGCCTTGATGAACTGCATTCACGGATAAACCTCTTCCTATCTTAACTTTTCAAGGTGCAATTTCTTACTTCTATTATACTACAATAATGTCATCTATGTTTAGATGTGATTGTTGCATTTTTGTTCGATTTTCTTATTGTGCTCTGTCCATGCACAGCTGCCTCTTTTATCCAACACAACAAAGTGTAATACTTACTAGTAGTATAAATTCAGGAATAAGAGGTAAGACAACACCTATTCGTGAGGTATTACCTCTTATCCATCACCCGTCACGTATTACGCGTCACTGTTTTTGGTGGGGGCTTTCATTTCTTTCACCCTCACCCCTGCCCTCTCCCATCAAGGGAGAGGGAGATAAGGTTGATTTTCTATGTCAATAGTCTAAGAAAATGTCAGTGGAAGGAAATGAAACATATGAGATTAATTTGTATTCCGTAGGGGCAATTCATGAATTGCCCCTACAATTTCGTCTTTTATGATAATAATCCCATGCTTTTTTCTCCTCCCACATCTCGGGGAATTAACCTCTATCCCCCCCCAATCTCGGGGGAGGATAGAGGTGGGGGCTGGAAGAGTTGAGGTATAGCCCGTATAGATTGCTATTTAATCTCTTTCCAATCTTCCTCTACCCAAAGAGGTAAAGATACCTATAAAACATAAAATTGAGAAGATGGTAAATATTAATTTCATACTTCTGATCAGTAAAGGATAATATCCGGGCTGGAAATGGACATTACCTATAACCACAGTAAATACAATCGTCACTACCCCCATACTGAGTGTCTGTCCAAACATCCTCATAGTACTGACCATAGCGGATGCTATCCCATAGAACTTCTTATCCACAGAGCTCATAATGGCGTTAGTATTTGGAGATGAGAATAACCCGAAGCCAAAGCCAAGAATAACAGAACATATAATTATAAATAATATTGAAGTATTAGCATCTATGAATCTTAAGAGGAATAGCCCCAGGGTGGTGAAGAACATTCCAAGGGATGCAACAAGACCTGGCTGAAATTTATCTGAAAGTCTCCCCGCTATCGGAGAGAAGATAGCCTGCATTACAGGCTGAAACACCAGAATTATCCCAGTATTCTGCGGGTCAAGACCTTTTATATACTGCAGATAGAGACTTAAAAGGTAAGCTATGGCAGAAGTGGCGCTGTAACTTATCAGTGCAGAAAAATTGGAGAGGGTAAATACCCTGTTATTTGTAAAAAGTTTTATATCCAGAATCGGATCTTCTCTCCTGGACTCAACGACTAAAAATATTAAAAATCCGATAATCCCCAGCAGGATCAGGAATAAACCTGTAATAGAAGGCAATCTAGTGAAGCCGTATATCACACCTGCCAGGGTGGCTGAGTAGAGGATAGACTCCGGAAGGTTAAACTTCTCCCCTTTAGCCTCAATCCATTCTTCTTTCAATCTTAATAATATCAGCAGCAGAGTGATAACCCCTATGAATACGCTGGAGAAGAATATACTCCTCCATCCCAGACATCTGGTCAGTATCCCCCCTAAAAATGGACCCGCAGAAAGTCCAATATATACTGCAGTGACACTCAAACCTAATGCCTTTCCCCTCTCTCCCACAGGAAAGACCGAGGTCAATATCGCTGTGCTTGTAGCAAAGAGCATACCGGCTCCTATTCCCTGCAGGACCCTTGTCAATATTAGAAATATATAAGAATTTGATAAACCACATAGAAGCGATGAGATGGTAAAAACCAGAATTCCATACAGATAGATTTTTTTCCTCCCATATATATCTGATAGCCTGCCAAAGGGGATAAGGAATATGGTTGTGGCAAGAAGATATGAAGTATTTATCCAGGTTAGCATTACAGTATCCGCGGATAAATCCTTTCCTATTAAGGGTAATGCTACATTCACAGAAGAACCAAGAAATGCGGTTAAAAAAGAACCTGTGATAGAGATAACTAGAACTATATTCCTGACATCTCCTCTACCCAAGTCTACCTCCGTATACCTGCAAATTATTTACCTATCAGCTTCATTGCCCTTTCATATTGATTTGGAAACAGGTCAGATGGGACATTTTCTTTACCTAAAGCCTTTGACACTATAAATCGAGCACATTGAGAGTTATCTCCCAGACAATAACGATTCTTCATCAAATTTGCCGTTGCTGGCATATTCTTCATCTTGTCCTGGAAGAAAATACAGGTTTTAAGATTTGGACAATCCACACTCATCACTCCTTCCATAAGAATTTTAAATTGAAATAATTATACCATCTTTAAATTTCTATTCAAATTATATCAGAAAGAGCTATAATGTAAGTGATACCAATTTTAAAGTTTAAGGAGGCGAAACAGATGAAAAGAACTTATAGGCTGATTTCAATCTTTTTACTTTTTACCATCATATTCTATACCACCCAGGGGTATGGGGAATCCTTAAAACTTAAGAAAGCCAAAGTTACTGGAGTTATTGATGGCTGTACAATTAAAGTAACTATAGATGGTAAACACGATACGGTGAGACTTATAGGGGTAGATAGTTCAGGGATCATCAAGATCAACGAATCACATGGGAAAAAGGCGCTGGAGTTCACCAAATCTAAATTACTGAAGAAAACGGTGTATCTAGAGGTGGTCTCTCGGGATAAGTCAGGAAGATTACTGGCTTATGTATGGTTGAGTCCTCCATCCTGGAAAGACGATAATGGAAGGGATAAAGAAATCAGGTCCAAGATGTTCAATGCCATCTTAATACTAAACGGTTTTGCCAAACCTCTATTCAGCATCAACTTAAAATATCAGGTACACTTTAAAGGTTATCAGGAGGAGGCGAAAGGGAAAAAGCTGGGGGTGTGGAAGGAAAACAAAAAGAAATAAAGACAGCTGGTATATATCTCTCTGGCAAAACTGAAATTATTGCTTGTTCTTCAGCGTCTCCAGAATTTCTCTCAAGAGTTTAATATCTTCAGGTGGTTCTGGAGGTGCCGATGGCTGAGGAGGAGTCTGCTCCTTTTGTCTGTCTAAAAATTCGTGAAGTTTATTCATAGGAACGATAATTAAAAAATAGATAGCAGCAGCGATAAGAAGGAAACTCACAACTGTATTTATAAACTTTCCCACCCCCAGTGGTCCTATTTTAAATCCAGAGAAATCCGGAACACCTACCAGCAGACCAATAAATGGTGTCAATATATCAGACACCAGAGAGTTTACAATCTGGCTAAAGGCACCACCAATAATTATACCCACAGCAAGATCCACCACATTACCACGCATTATAAAATCTCTAAATCCCTTAAACATTTTTCCCCTCCCTTTTTTCTTCCTCTCCCATCAAGAGAGCCGGAAGATAAAAATCGTAGCTAAAATCTCTACTTTCCAATCATATTAACCAGATCCTCCATATACACTTCAGGCAGAGCATCTATTAATCTCCTGGTTTCTTCCAGCCACTTTCTATTGAGGAGAAGCTGATATTCTACGCAGGACCTACCTGTTCCACCATAGGTATCTCTTCTATTTATAGCTTTATCGAAAGAGAAGAAATCATCAGGTAGATTCAAAAATTCCTCGTTAAACTTCCTCCATTCTTCCTCTGAGAGCTGACTAAAAGTCTTTTTATTCTCCTGGCAGTAAAAGACCACATCTCTCACTATATGATGAGAGTCACGGAATGGAATCCCCCTGTTTACAAGAAAATCTGCCAGGTCTGTCGCAAGCAAGAACTCATCATTAAGGTTTTTACATATCTTCTCTCTGTCTAATTCCATATTCTCCAGTAATCCCCTTGTTACCTCCAGTATAATATGGAGTGACCTGGAAGCCCTGAAGATAACCTTCTTATCCATCTGGAGGTCTCTATTATATGTAAGGGGTAACCCCTTTAGGGTAACCAGAAGAAGGTCCAGATAACCGAGAAATTCTCCCGATGATCCCCTCAATAACTCTGCTACATCCGGATTCCTCTTCTGCGGCATCATACTGCTACCGGTAGTATAACCGGAGGATATCTTTACAAATCCAAAGAGAGGATTGCTCCATATAACGATCTCCTCACCAAATCTGCTTATATGTGTAGATGTCAAAAGTGCATCGAAGATATACTCTATAAGATAGTCCCTGTCTGTCACAGTATCCATACTGTTATTGGTGGGGGTATCAAACCTGAGAATCTCTGAAACAAGAAATCTATCGTAGGGGAAATCCAGACCTGCCAGGGCACCCGAACCTAAAGGACACTCGTTCAGTCTTGGAAATAGAGAATAAAACCTTGAAAAATCTCTCTTTAACATCTCAACATATGCCAGGAGATGATGAGAGATAAGGACAGGCTGGGCTGGTTGCAGATGAGTAAAACCAGGAACAATAATATCAAGAGACACACCTGCAAGGTCCAAAAATGCCTTAATCAGGTCTCTTATAAGATTGAGTACCTCTTTAAGAGAATCCCTGAGATAGAGTCTCTCATCAAGAGACACCTGGTCGTTTCTACTTCTGGCAGTATGTAATTTTTTAGCTGGTTCTCCAATAAGTGCCGTGAGCTCTATCTCAACCGCAGTATGGATATCCTCATACAGGGAAAAATTGATATCATTTTTATCCTTAAGTTTATAAAGACCATCGATTATACTCTTAGCTTCATCGTAATCTATTATTCCACCCCTGTACAGAGTCAGGGTATGAGCCATCCCTCCCAGGATATCGTAATAAAAAAGATTCTTATCATCCTCTATCGAATAGGTAAATTCTTTAACTATATCAGGCAATTCTTCTTTACCAGACCATAAAAACTGTGCCATATCACCTCCAGGGATTTATAATCCTGTCCTCAAGCGGAGGAAGCAATCTGTGCAGGTCATCCAGAGAATAGACGTTATAATCTATCCCCTCAGGATATATTCTTATAGCCTTACTTATAGCATCCAGAAGGTCTATAGCTGTTATGGTTGGTATCTGCCATTCTACCGCCATCCTTCTCAGCTTAAATCCAAATCTGCTGGAGTCTTTTCCTTTGGTTGGGGTATTGACAACCAGATTTACCTTATGGAGTTTGAATAGCTCCTGGACCTCTTCCAGAGAAGAGACCCTGTAACTCTCTATCCCCTCTGCCCTGAGCCATTCGTACGTTCCACCGGTAGAGTAAAATACAAAGCCGGATGACTTTAATCTGCTTACAGAGTTTATTGCCTCATCCCTGAATCTTTCATTTAAAGAAAGGAGAATCCCCTGCTTCCCATTAATCTTTATACCAGCAGATATGAGTCCCTTTAAGAGAGCCATCTCAAAAACAGGGTCTACACCCATAACCTCACCGGTTGATTTCATCTCTGGTCCCATTATTGGATCCACACCCTTCAGTTTACCAAAGGAGAAAACAGGAACTTTAACCGAATAGTATGAGGGGTCTCTCAGGATGCCTTCCCTTAATCCACAATCCCTGAGCTTCTCTCCGAGCATAACCCTGGTTGCTATATGGACAAGCTGTACCCCTGTTGCCTTACTCATAAATGGGACTGTCCTACTGGCTCTCGGATTTGCCTCTATTATGTAGACCTTATCCTGTTTATCTATGGCAAACTGGATATTTATAAACCCCTTCACATTAAGCGCCTTGGCTATTTTGTAAGCATAATCGAGCATAGTCTTTTGCACATCGGGAGAGAGTGAAAACGGTGGATAGACAGCCGTACTATCACCTGAATGCACCCCTGCCCTCTCTATATGCTCCATTATCCCGGGGATAAAGACCTCTTCTCCATCGCATATCGCATCTATCTCTGCTTCTTTGCCCACAACATACTGGTCTATAAGAATAGGATAATCGGGAGATACACCCAGGACATATTTTACAAAGCTCACAAATTCCTCTTTATTATAGAGGATTTCCATAGCCCTGCCACCGAGGACATAAGAAGGTCTCACCAGGAGGGGAAATCCTATCTCATCAGCGATAGCCAGGGCTTCATCCAGGATAAGGGCTGTGTGACCCTTCGGTCTCGGGATATTTAATCTTTCAAGAAGGACATCAAATCTATTTCTATCCTCTGCTATGTCTATACTATCGGCTGAACTCCCAAGTATTTCAAACCCGGCATCTCTTATACTCTTAGCCAGGTTTATAGCTGTCTGTCCGCCAAGCTGTACTATTACACCTCTGGGATTTTCTCTCCTCAGCACATTTATAACATCCTCAGCCCTTAATGGCTCAAAGTAAAGTTTATCTGAGGTATCAAAGTCTGTACTTACAGTCTCAGGGTTATTGTTTATTATTATCGAGGTGCATCTATCATCTTTTATTGCAAAGACGGCATGCACAGTACAGTAGTCAAACTCAACCCCCTGTCCTATCCTTATAGGACCGGCACCTATAACACAGACCTTTTCTTTATTATCCTTATCTGTAACTTCGTCCTCTGACTCATATGTGGAATAATAGTAGGGGGTAACGGCTTCAAACTCAGCCGCACAGGTATCAACCATCTTATAGACGGGAAAAATCTTTCTATCCATTCTCTCTCTGGATATATCCTTGAATGACTCTCCCTTACACTCTGCTATATACGCATCACTCATACCAGTTTTTTTAGCCAACGGTAAAATGGAACCATCACTCTCTTTGAGAAGTCCCTCAAGAGTGATTATATTCTTTATCTTCTCCAGGAAAAATCTATCTATACAGGTAAGCGTATGAATCCTGTCCACATCCCAGTCTCTTCTCAATGCCTCAGCGATAAGATATAATCTCTCATCATCTCCTCTGGCAAGTCTTTCTTCAAGGTCGGTGTTACTCAACAGAGACATCTCTGGTCTTATAAGACCTTCTCTACGATTTTCAAGAGACCTGACAGCCTTTAACAGGGCTTCTTCGATTGTCCTTCCAAGAGCCATAACTTCTCCAGTAGCCTGCATCTGAGTACCCAATTTTCTATCTCTTACCGGGAATTTATCAAATGGCCAGCAGGGTATCTTTACCACAACATAATCCAGTGCAGGTTCAAAGGCTGCTACAGTTTCACCGGTCACTGGATTTTTTATCTCCTCAAGGAGTAAACCTACCGCTATTTTGGCACTTATCCTGGCTATAGGGTATCCGGTAGCTTTTGAAGCCAGGGCACTGGACCTGCTTACCCTTGGATTTACCTCAATGACATAGTACTTTGTACTGTTGGGGTCCAGGGCAAACTGTATATTGCATCCACCTTCAATACCAAGCCCATCTATTATTTTTAATGACGCTGTCCTCAATAACTGATACTCTTTGTTTGTCAGTGTTTGGCTTGGAGCAACCACTATACTATCCCCGGTATGAATCCCCATAGGGTCAAAGTTTTCCATACTACAGACAGTTATACAGGTTCCACCACTGTCCCTCATCACTTCATACTCTATCTCTTTCCAGCCTCTTACACTTCTCTCTAACAGGACCTCACCGACCATACTGGCATTGAGTCCAACAGAGATCGCCTCATCCAAATCTTCCCATTTCTCTACAAAACCACCGCCAGTTCCACCCAGGGTATAGGCAGGTCTCACCACAAGGGGTAGACCAACTCTCTCAGCAAAACTCCTTGCCGATTCCAGGTCCCTTACTATCTCACTCTCCGGGACAGATTCTCCTATACTCAGAATGAAATTCTTAAAGAATTCCCTATCCTCAGCCTTCTTTATTGCATCAAGTGATGTGCCCAGAAGTTCTACCTCATACTTGTCCAGTATACCTGCTTCATAAAGCTTAACTGCCATATTAAGACCTGTCTGTCCTCCAAGTGTGGGGAGAAGTCCATCGGGTCTCTCTTTAGCTATAACCTTCTCTATAGCCTCTACCTCTATGGGTTCTATGTATACCCTGTCTGCCATCATTGTATCGGTCATTATGGTAGCAGGATTACTGTTTATAAGGACAACACTTATCCCTTCTTCTCTTAATGATTTACAGGCTTGAGTTCCAGCATAGTCAAACTCAGCAGCCTGTCCTATTACTATAGGACCAGAACCGATAACCAGTACCTTTTTAATATGCTTCCTAAGCGGCATAATTTTTCTTCATACACTCCTTTATAAACTCTTCAAAAAGAAACCTGGTGTCTAAAGGTCCAGGAGACGCCTCAGGGTGGAACTGAACACTCATTATAGGTCTCCTAGTAGACCTTAACCCTTCTACCGTCTTATCATTCAGATTTACAAAGCTTATTTCTATATCTTCAGGTAATCCTTCAGAGTCCATCACATAACTGTGATTTTGAGAGGTTATATAAACTCTTCCGGTAATTAAATCCTTTACAGGTTGATTTGCACCTCTATGACCAAATTTCAGTTTATATGTGGTGCCTCCAAGAGCCAGACCCAGAATCTGATGCCCAAGACATACACCAAACAGGGGGACATTCTCATCTATAAGTTCTCTAGTAGTCTCAACCAGATAAGATAGTCTCTGTGGATCTCCAGGACCGTTAGAGATGAGAACACCATCAGGATCAAGGTTTAATATATCTTCTCTGGTAAACCAGGCAGGGACCATAACAACCTGGAAACCAATTTCAAGTAAAGATCTGACAATCCCCTGTTTTACCCCACAGTCTATAAGAACAATCCTGTCGCTTCCATTACCAAGATACACAGGCTCTTTAACACAGGAGGACCTTACAAAGTCAAAGTCCTCGATATGCCAGCTTAATATTCTACTCATCAGCTCTTCTTTCCTATCAGGGAGAAATTCTTCTGAAGAAATTATACCCCTGAGTGTTCCGTAAATCCTCAATTTTCTGGTAAGAGCCCTGGTATCTATATCTGAGAGTCCTACAATCCCAAATCTCTTCAGAAAACTATCTATATCATAATCGATTCCCCAGTGGCTTGGAGTCTTACAGTACTCCTTAACCACAACACCTCTCAGGAGAGGTGTATCTGATTCTCTATCTTCAAACTGTATCCCATAGTTTCCTATCAGTGGATATGTGAATACAAGAATCTGTCCACTATAAGAAGGGTCAGTTATGGATTCTGGATAGCCAATCATAGATGTATTAAAAACTACCTCACCAATAGATTCCCCTTCTGCACCGAAAGAAACTCCTTCCAAGAGTGTACCATCTTCAAGTAAAAGAAATCCCAATTATTATTTTTCCTCCTTCAATACCTTCTCTAATATATATACCCCTTTTTCAATCTCTTGTTCGTTTATAATCAGAGGTGGTACAAGTCTCACCGTGTTGTTCCCACAGGTGATTACAAGTAATCCCTCTTTTATACATCTCTCGCATATATCTCTCGCATTTGTTTTTACATCGATACCATATATAAGCCCAATCCCTCTTATCTCCAGGACGTTATCCAGTGGGGAAATCTTCCCCTTCAAACAATCCTCGAGGAAACCTCCCACCTCTTTTATACGGGGTAGAATTTTCTCTATCTCTTCCAGGACAGCATTGGCGACAGCTGTTGCCAGAGGATTCCCACCAAAAGTTGATGCATGGTCTCCATAGTGGAGCGTCTGAGCAACCTTATCATTAATAATCGTTGCCCCAATGGGGAAACCTCCACCGAGCCCCTTAGCCAGAGCGAGTATGTCTGGAGTAACCCCAAAATTCTGAAAGGCAAACATAGCACCGGTTCTTCCTATCCCGGTCTGCACCTCATCAAATATGAGAAGAGTATCATATTTATCACAGAGGTATCTTGCTAACTCCAGGAATTCTCTTCTGGCAGGGTTTACCCCTCCTTCTCCTTGGATCGGTTCTAGAATTACAGCCGCATAGTCTCCTTTTTTTAACTCTTCATTTAGAGCATCTGAATCATTATAACTTATAAATGTAACTCCATCTATAAGGGGCTCAAACGGCTCCTGATATTTTCTCTGTCCAGTTACCGACAGGCTTCCCATTGTTCTGCCGTGGAATGAGTTAACTGCTGATATAAACTTGAACTTTCCCTTATCCTTACCCCAGCGTCTGGAAAACTTGAGAGAAGCCTCTATAGCCTCTGTCCCACTGTTACAGAAAAAGACCTTATCCAAGCCTGTCAGCTGTACAAGTTTCTTCGCCAGTTCTACCTGGGGCTTTGTATAATAGAGATTGGATATATGAATAAGTTCTCTCGCCTGCGAAGTTAAGGCTTCAATTATCTTTGGATGAGCGTAACCGAGTGAGTTTACCGCTATCCCACCTGCAAAATCAAGATATCTATTCCCCTCATCATCATAGACATATACCCCCTCACCCTTTACAATAGTTAACGGAAATCTCTTATAAAGTTGAGCTATATATAAACTTTCCTCTTTTTTAAGGTCCATTATCTTTCCCTCTTATTATTGTCCCCTGTACAGGGTTATTACCTATCCATACCTCCTTCACCCCTGCCGATATCGCAGAGATTGCAGACCTGACTTTTGGTATCATACCTTCCCTTATTATCCCCCTCTCTATAAAATCCCGGGCAGTCTCCACATCTAACAGGGGTATAATATTTTTATTCCCATCGAGAACCCCTGTAACATCTGTAAAAAGAAAAAGCTTGCTTGCCCTGAGAGCCTTACCAACTTCTATCGCCACAAAATCGGCGTTCACATTACAGGGAAGACCATCCTCAGTCTCGGATACCGGAGATAGAACCAGGGTAAATCCAGCATCAAGGAGCCTCTTCATTGGCTCCACATCAACCGATTTTACCTCTCCTACATAGCCAAGTTCCATCTTGCGCCTGACTGTTATAAGATTCAGGTCTCTACCACTCAAACCGATAGACTTTATCCCCATATGACAGAGTGTACTCGTTATTTGCTTATTCACCAGTCCACTGAGGACCATCTCAACAACTTCCATCGTTCTTCTATCTGTATATCGCTCTCCATCCACAAAATATGTCTCTATACCTAACTCTGAAAGAAAACTGGTTATCTGTTTCCCCCCTCCATGGACAAGAACAAATGGATTGCCGTCCGATATATCTTTTATACCTCTTATTACCTTTTCTAGAGCAGACGGATTTTCTGCCACACTTCCACCTAATTTTATTACCAGACTCATGAGAGATAACTTCCGTTTATATACACATACTCTGGAGTAAGGTCACAACCCCATGCTTTTCCCCGTCCAGACCCGTCTCCAACGGATATCCTTATTAACACCTCCTTACCATCTAATATCTTCAGAACCATATTTTTATCAAATTCCACTTCTATTCCATTCTCCACCACTTTTACATCACCAAAATATATGGATATTCTATCGGGATCAAATGGGTCGGAATTAGCTCCAAGGGCACTTATAATCCTTCCCCAGTTTATCTCTTTCCCCCACACTGCGGATTTAAAGAGATTGCTACCAGCAACCGCTCTTGCCATTCTTATAGCCTGAGCTTCGTCTTCTGTACCGGTAACCTCTACCTCGATAAGCTTGCTGGCTCCTTCCCCATCCCTTGCTATCTTCTTTGCTATTTCAACCATAACATCTTTCAGGGCATCCCTGAAGAGGAGGAATCCTTTTTCTCTCTCATCTCTTATCTCTATATTTCCAGACCTTCCATTAGCCATAATTATAACACTATCATTTGTACTCATATCCTTATCTATTGTCACTGCATTCAGGGATGCATCTATACTGGATTTCAGTGCTATTTTTAAGAGGCGATGGTCTATATTGAGGTCTGTGGTTACAAATGAGAGCAGAGTAGCCATATTTGGATGTATCATACCGGAACCCTTGGCACAGGCACCTATCCTTATATCTGTTCCGTTATAAAAAAAGGAGGTTTTCACCTCCTTAACAACCCTATCTGTCGTCATTATAGCCCGCTCAAAAAGCGTACCACCTTCTCTGCTCAGACCATCGGCAAGAATTGGTAGCTTCTCAATAATCTTTTCCATCGGTAGTCTTTTCCCTATAACACCGGTAGACGCTATACCAAGAAGTTTCGGATCTTCCCCAAGGATGCTTCCAAGTCTATCCAGTATATATTCAGCATCTATAAAACCCTGTCTACCTACACAGGCATTTGCACATCCACTATTTGCAATAATACCTCTAAGTAATCCAGACTTTAATCTCTCTCCGGTTATTATTACCGAAGGGGATTTCACCTGATTTGTGGTAAACATTCCGCTAGCACTGGCGTTACAAGTACTCAAAAGCAGACCTAAATCCAGCCCCTCTTTTTTTACCCCACTATGGATACCATTAGCTATAAATCCTCTAGGAAATGTTATACTCATGGGTATAATGGAACAATATCCAATCCAAGATTTTCTTTTAATCCAAACATTATATTCATATTCTGAACAGCCTGACCACCTGCACCTTTCACAAGGTTATCTATGGCAGTAGTAATTATAGCCACCTCATCTTCTACGGCTAATCCTATATCACAGAAATTAGAGCCTCTTACCCCCTTGGTGGCGGGAAAAGAACCCACAGGTAATACCCGGACAAAATAGGAATCTTTATAGAATTCTCCATACATACTGTAGAGGTCTTCCACAGATACCTTCTCCTTCAGATGAGCATATATGGTGGTAAGGATGCCTCTGGATATTGGTGCAAGCTGAGGAGTAAAGGCAACCTTAACCGGTCTTTTAGCCATTATACCGGCTTCCTGTTCCATCTCAGGTATATGTCTGTGCTTACCAACATTGTAAGGTCTTATATTCTCAAACATCTCAGAAAAACTCATATCCACCGAGCTCTTCTTACCAGCTCCCGATGTACCTGATTTAGAGTCGACATACAACCAGTTTCCCTCAAGAAGGTCATTTTTAAGAATGGGTGCCACTCCAAGGAGAAAACTTGTCGGGTAGCAGCCAGGATTGGCTACTATTCTGGCGGACTTTATTTCACTTCTATTGAGCTCGGGGATTCCGTAAACCGCCTCACTAACTAAATCCGGATACATGTGTTCAAAATTATACCACTTCTTATAATCATCCAGATTCTTTAATCTGAAATCAGAACCGATATCTATGACCTTCTTACCAGAGTGAATCAGAAGATTGGTCCTCTCCGCACTGACTCCGGCAGGTAAGGCGAGAAATGCAACATCAAAATCCTTATCTCTGATCCTGTTAAACTCTTCCTCATTAGTCAAAGCTATAGGCTCAAACCTCTCCAGATAAGGATATATAACACTTAAACTCTCTCCAGAATAAGTATGGCTGAAGACAAATCTTATCTTTACTTCGGGATGATTGGTTAAGATTCTGAAAAGCTCTACCCCTGTATATCCGGTTGCTCCCCAGATAGCCACATTTATCAAGGCTTCTTCCCTCGCTTTCTGGCAGAAGAGCTCAATGGTAATCCCCATACATATATGAAACCTTCAGCCTTTTTCTGGTCAAATATATCTCCCTTTTCATAAGTAGCAAGTGCCCTCTCATACAGTGAGAATGAGGAATTCCTCTGAGAGATAATCATATTACCCTTATAGAGTTTCAACCTAATTGTTCCATTTACGACCTCTTGGGTAGCATCAAAAAATGCTTCGAGTGCCTCTCTCATATGTGAAAACCATAATCCATCATAGATAAGTCTGGAATACTCACTCTCCAGATGAGATTTTAGAAAGAGCAGGTTCCTCTCCATAACCATATATTCCAGTTCCTTATGGGCAAATATAATAAGAATAGCTGCAGGAACCTCATAAACCTCTCTGGACTTTATACCGACAAGCCTATCCTCAATCATGTCCACCCTTCCAATTCCATGCAGACCGGCAAGGGAATTCAGGGCGGTGATAATCTCGATGAGAGGTAACCCCGTTCCATTGAGACTTACAGGAATGCCTCTTTCAAACCCTATCTCTACATATTCGGGTTCATTGGGGGCGTCCATAGGGGACCTTGTCCAGACAAATGGTTCTTCAGGGGGTTCAACCTTCGGGTCCTCAAGGATTCCAGACTCTATACTTCTACCCCAGATATTCTCATCTATGCTGTAAGGAGACTTCTTGGTTACCGGGACTGGAATTCCATACTTCTCGGCATAATCTATCTCTTCCTCTCTTGTAAATCCCCACTCCCTTATTGGAGCGATTATCTCCAGTTCAGGGTCTAAAGCCTTTACCGAGACCTCAATTCTTACCTGGTCATTTCCCTTGCCTGTGCAACCATGAGCCACTGCATCGGCACCATACATCTTCGCAGTTTTTACCAGTTCTCTGGCTATCAATGGTCTGGATATAGATGTAGATAGTGGATACTTCCCCTCATAAAGCGCATTTGCCTTTATAACACGTTTTACATAGTGATTTACAAAAACATCTTTAGCATCAACCACAACAGCTTCCTTTGCCCCAATACTTAAAGCCTTCTTTCTCACTGCCTCAAGATCTATAGGTTGACCCATATCTAGAGTGAGGGTGATAACCTCTGCGTTGTATTTTTCCTGAATCCACCTTATGGCAACAGAAGTATCTAGCCCTCCTGAATATGCTAATACCACTCTTTTCGCCATTTCTCTACCTCCGAGTATATATTCTGATTAATTATACAAGGTAAGGGTAAGTTATGCAATACCGGAATAAACATAAAATCCGATAAAATGATAGAATATGAGGTAGATATATGAAAGACTGATGGAGGAGAAAATTAAAAATGCGTACAATTGAAGAATTGGAAACTAAACTGGCAGAACCCTCAGATGCTCTAATCTCTGAAATGGCTCAAATAAAAGGCGACATAATGATTTTAGGGGTTGGAGGGAAAATGGGACCCAGTCTTGCCAGACTGGCTAGAAATGCAATTGATAAGGCAGGGGTCAATAAAAAAGTTGTTGGTGTCTCTCGTTTTTCCGATAAGACACTTCAGCAGGAACTGGAAGATTACGGAGTACAGACCATCTCTGCCGATCTGTTGGATGATGAGCAGCTTCAAAGTCTACCAGAAGTTAAAAATATTATATTTATGGTTGGTTATAAGTTTGGAACCACAGGTAATGAACATCTTACCTGGGCGATAAACACTTATTTACCAGGACAGATAGCAAAAAGATTCAAAAATTCTCGTATTGTGGTATTTTCCAGCGGCAATGTGTATCCACTGACACCAGTATCTATGGCAGGGGCATCAGAGGAGCATCCAACAGGTCCAATAGGGGAATACGCCCAGTCAGTCCTTGGTAGAGAGAGGGTCTTTGAGTATTTCTCCCTCAGATATAATATCCCGGTACTGATAATGAGATTGAACTATGCGATCGACCTAAGGTATGGAGTCTTGCTTGAAATTGCTACTCTTGTAAAGGAGCAAAAACCTATCGATCTGAGTATGGGGAATGTGAATGTAATCTGGCAGGGCGATGCAAATGAGACTGCCCTCAGAGGTATTAGATTCTCCAGTACCCCACCCAAAATTCTCAATGTAACCGGTCCAGAGACGATTTCTATCAGATGGTTAGCAGAACGTTTTGGTGAAAAATTTGGAGTAAGACCTCTCTTTATCGGTAAAGAGGAGGACACAGCACTGCTAAGTAATGCTTCTCAATCGCATTATCTATTCGGCTATCCGAAGGTATCTCTCAGACAGATGATAGAATGGACGGCTGAATGGATTGAAAGTGGGAGAGTAACGCTGGGAAAACCCACCCATTTCCAAGAACGTGAAGGGAGGTTCTGAAGGGTGAATAATACCATTCGACTTAATCCAGAGGTATACGGGTTATTGCAGGAAGGAACCGTCATTGTTGCCCATCCTCTGGCTTTAACAGAGGAACGTAAATTAGATGAGAGAAGACAGAGAGCTCTTACCCGCTATTATATATCTGCAGGGGCTGGAGGGATTGCAGTTGGCGTCCATACCACTCAATTTGAGATACGCAAATATGACATGTTCGAACCGGTCTTAAGGATAGCTGCAGAAGAGGTTGAGAGGGCAGGTCTCAAACGACCCTTTATAAAGATAGCCGGTATTGTTGGACCTGTTGAACAGGCTATAAAAGAGGCAGAGATCGCTATAAAATATGGGTATAACCTTGGACTCATCAGCATGGGGGGACTGAATAACCTAGACGAAGATAAACTTATAGAAAGGACAGAAGAGATTGCCAGGATAATCCCTATATTTGGTTTCTATCTACAGCCCTCTGCCGGTGGTAGAAAGCTCTCCTATAAATTCTGGCGCAAGTTTGTGGATATCCCTGAGGTTATGGCGATAAAAATAGCACCTTTCAACCGATATCAGACTATCGATGTGGTAAGGTCGGTTTGTGAATCTGAAAGAAGGAATGAAATAGCATTATACACCGGGAATGATGATAATATCATAATTGACCTGTTAACAAAATATCGTTTCAATGTAAGGGGGAAGATAGTTGAAAAAAGAATTGTAGGAGGATTACTGGGACATTGGGCTGTCTGGACAAAAAAGGCGGTCGAATTGCTTGAAGAGATTAAAGAAGTGAGAGATATGGAGTATATCCCCTCATCCCTCCTTACAAGGAGCATAGAGGTAACAGACTGTAACTCGGCATTTTTCGATGCATCCAACGATTTTTATGGATGTATAGCCGGGATAAATGAGGTATTGCGAAGACAGGGGATATTAGAGGGTAGATGGTGTTTAAATCCAAAAGAAGGCTTATCCCCGGGGCAAATTGAAGAGATTGATAGGGTCTACAGGACATACCCGTATTTAAATGATGACGATTTTGTTAAAGCCCATCTAGAAGAGTGGCTATCTGACTGAAAGGAGTGATTATCCTGTTTGACTCAACATATTTTTTAACCAGAAGTCAGGACCTATCACAGTATCTGATCTCGATATATCGAGACATCCATAAATTTCCAGAACTCTCTCTTGAGGAAAAGAGGACATCTTCAAAAGTTGCCGAAGAATTAAAAAAGTTTGGTCTGAAAGTAAGAGAAAGAGTAGGGGGTTATGGGGTGATTGGACATCTTAAAGGAGGTAAAGAAAAACCCATTATAGCTCTAAGGGCTGATATGGATGCGCTCCCAATTGAGGAAGAGACCGGGCTTCCCTTCTCCTCGCAGAACCCGGGAGTTATGCATGCATGTGGACATGATGTCCATACCACTATCCTACTGGGGGCTGCAAGGATTCTATCTGAGATAAAAGACCATCTTCCTGGTTCTGCCGAGTTTATATTTCAGCCTGCAGAAGAGACAAGTTCAGGTGCTAAGGCTATGATTTCTGAAGGTATCCTTGACGAGGTGGATGAGATATATGGATTTCACAATCTACCAACCTTAGAAACCGGAAAGATTGCCATAAAGTATGGTGCTATGATGGGCTCTGTTGATAAGATTGAATTTTCTGTTACTGGCAGAGGAGGACACGGGGCTATCCCGGATATGAGTATCGACCCGATAGTAGCTTCTTCCGCAATAATTTCAGGGATACAAAGTATAATAAGCAGAGAGATATCTCCTTTTGAACCAGCTGTGATTACAATTGGAAGTATAAATGGCGGTTCTTCATATAACATTATACCTTCTGAGGTAAGGATAGAAGGTACAGTTCGCACCCTAGATTCAGAGATACGTCGGAAGATAGAGGAAAGATTAAAAGAGCTGATAGGGGGCATTGCCAGTAGTTATCGCTGTTTGGCAATGATTAACTATATAAATATGATACCCCCACTTGTAAATTGGGATAATAATGTGGACTATCTGAAAAGGGCTGCCTCAGAGATATTGGGAGAGGAAAATTGTATTGAAGCTAAACCAATACTGACTGGCGAAGATTTCACTTTATATCTGGAGAAAAAACCGGGCTGTTTTTTCTGGCTTGGAAGCAAGCCTACCGATGGGAAAGAGGTATCCGGACTACATAGCCCCAAATATCGGATAGATGAATCCTGTATACCCTTAGGGACTGCAATCCTGACAAAACTGGCATATACAAGGATTGGTAACATCTCTACCTGACTACTTTTTAAGTCTGAGACTTTATATTCTTTTGACTGAGATATACTGATAATATTCCTGCAAGTGAGGCTATACACCATAATAAGACTACAGACCTCCAGCTGAAGTTTGTAGCTAGATTCCCGGTGATAATACTGGCTATTGCAGAACCTGTATACGAAGAAAAATCAAGGAATCCTGCCACAGTTGAGCCACCGCCATATGCTACAAACCTGAGTGGTATATTTGCCAGTAGAAGGGCATTCGCTCCGTATAGAATTGCCAGAGAAACACCCAGAAGACATATAGTAAGGTATACGTTCAGTCCTAACAGGAGGAACAGCAGAATATTTGAGATCAGAGTTAAGGAAAATAGCAACAACACAGTAAACTCTTCTCTATGGTTGAACCTGTAATTTAACCAGCCAGCAGAAAGTAATCCTGAAAACCCCATAATAGGGATGAACATGGTAAAATCCGGAATAGACCTGGCAGTATCACTCAGGATTGTTGGAGTCCAGAGACCTATACTCTCTTTTATCGTTCCCTGAGCCATACATGTTAATGCGATAAATATCAATCCCGGACTGAGCAACTGTTTTACTGGTATTCTGCCTGATTCTCTATCTATCTTTTCCTCTTTAGAAGGTAATGCTATAAGCCAGCATAGAGAAAAAAGAGCTACCAGTATACCGGGGATATAAAATGCCAGTCTCCAGTTTGTATTTCTTATAAATTGACCTATCGGTCCCCAGTATACAAGATAACCTGCGAACATAGATGTAGATATTCCAACACCTATTTTATTACTCTCTTCTTTTGGAAACCATAAACCCAAAATCCTTATAATAGGACCCCAGAGCATTGATAAAAGGAATCCATTTACACCCCAGAGTATGGTAAATATAAATTTGCTAACTACAAAGCCCAGTACTATGTTTATAACAGAAGAAAGGAGAAGAGAAAAAAATATAAATAGCTTAGTATTTATCCTGTCACCGATATATCCATTGATAAGCTGTCCAAAAGCATAAACCCAGAAGAAAATACTTCCCAGAAGTCCTACGGTCCCTTTATCCCATCCTAAATCTTCGATAAGAAAAGGGACCACAATAGAGAGATTGGTCCTGCATAAGTATGCCCCTGCATAGGCACACCAGCAAAGTATAAAAATCCTTCTTTTTAATCTGGTAGAATTCAAAGCCCAGTCCTTTTCTTTGCCTCCTTCACTTTATCTATAGCATCTATGTGTCCATCAATGTAAGACCAGGTGGTTGGAAGCCAGGAGGTCTGAAGAAAGCCGAGCAGATTCTCTTCTGATATGTTTTTTATGCAGTAATCAACCAGGTTGGGGAAATTATCCGAAAAACTCCAATTGCTTCCAGCTGGAATCTGTTTATAACCACCCTCTTCTAAATCTATAAATGTTTTTGCGTAATTAATATCTTCATTAAATTCACTCCCATAATACCAGTTACTCAGTATAACATCTTCCGGGATCTTCCTCAAAAACTCTTCCCTGTGATGCCAGATATAGTCAGCCCATATCCAGGGACGAACATTCTCCCTCTCCAGGATATCAATAAAGAAGTACAGGTCTTTCCACCAGAGCTTTTTGCTCTCACTATTAAAAATGCTGGTTTTAGGGCTGAAGCAGTATCGTACGGGATAAAGAAAGGGCTCATCTAATTTAAGGAGATAAACCATCTATCCTTTCTAAATGCCAGATATCTCTCCGATATGAGATTTAAAGGTTTTTCTGCTATTGTAAACTGTTCACTCAGGATTGAAAGGGGTCTATCAAGACCAAAGACCTTTGCCGAATATGAATTCGATGCAGTCCTGTAGAAGGTTCTACCTAACTCTTCGTACTCTTCAAAACTCATCCTAAATCTGACACCAGCCCTGGAAGATGGAACAGGTCGAGCAAAAGATCTTGGCATCGCATACTCTGGAAATATTCCAAGTGTCCATAAACATATATCCCCTATCCTCTTATAAATAGGGAATCGATTATCTTCATCAACTAATTCTGCAAGTCGCAGCATATCGAAGACATCTATATCTGAAAACTTAAGCCTCCTCAGCCCTCTTCTCCCTTTTACAGCATAATAGATCGTTTGACTCTCAGTCTTTGTAAAAGAGACAAGCATATCTATAAGATAGTCAAGTATATCATCCTGGTTTATTAAATCTCTGACCTTTTCTACATCAAATATAGGAATCCTGTGAGACCTGTCCCTCTCTACAGTGTAATACTCTCTATTCAAATCCTTCCTCGCTCTTATCATAAGTATAGTAAAGAACAACTTTGGAGAAATCTTTAACATTATCTCATCGTCATCCATAACTCTGGAGAACAATCTATCATCCTCCAGCATACCCATAATGATATCCTCATCTTCTCTTACAGTATCTATTCTGTCCCTCAGCTGAGGGGATAATGTCTCAACCACAAATATCAAGTCATTATCTGATAACCTGAGATATTCTCTCATAGTCTTCCCTCCAGTTCAATTTTTATCTCTCTGTTACCAGTTCATCAGAGGAATATATCTTTTTCCTTCTACCATCACTGAGAGAGACTAAAAGCGCTCCATCGTTAGCTATATCTGTAACTATACCTTCTTTTATATTATTATAACTCTTAAACTTTACCCTTTCACCTATTGTGGTGCAGGACTTTTTCCACTCTTTAATCAAGATATCGTTACCTTCAGCGAATAGGTTAAAATCCAGCGAGAACTCTTTAATTATACTTTTCAATAGCTCTACTTTATCAATCTCTCTTCCTTGAATCTGCCTCAGGGATATGGCAGATTCAAGATAACAGGGGAATTCTAAATTATTTACATTTATACCAATCCCAATAATTATAAATTCGTTCCAATTCTCTCCCAGGATTCCACCCAGCTTCTTCCCTTTAAACACAATATCATTGGGCCACTTTAATTCTATCGGTATACCCAGGTAAGAGACAATACCCTTTTTTACTATGACACCGGCAAGAATAGATAAAAGAGACTGCCTGTATAAAAACTTTCCATCTATTGCAATGGAGAATGAGAGGGAGAAGCGATCTGAATACCACCTTCTATTTCCCTTCCCCTTGCCAGCCCACTGTTCCTCAGCAGAAACAACAAAAAATCTCTCCCCAAGCTGGGATATCTTGAAAGCAACATCCATAGTGGAAGACACGCTATCCAGAGAGATAAGCTTCTTAAAAGGAGTCAGATTTAATTGAATTTCTCTCACTATTCCATCAGAGTCGAGATGATCTGGAATATGGGCAGATACATTGATATTACAATAAAACCTACAACCCCTCCTACAAAAGCAATGAGGATTGGTTCAACCAGCGCAGTGAGTGTGGATAACATCGCATCAAGTTCACCATCATAGTATACACCAACTCTCTCTAGCATCTCATCGACCAGACCGCTTTCCTCCCCTACCGCAGTCATATATCCCAGCATAGGTGGAAAAAGATTACTCTTTACAAAACAGGTGGAGAGTTGCTGACCTTCTGTAATCATACGTTTGGCATCCTCTATAGCATTCATATAGGGGGTAAGATCCATGGTATCTTTCAACACCTCAAGCGCAACCACTATCGGTATTCCACCAGATAAAAGTATACTCAATGTATGACATAGTCTTGAGACAACCATAAGAACATTAAGTCTGCCTATAACTGGTATCTTAAGGATAAATTTATCCCAGAGTTCCTTCCCCTTCGGCTTTGATGTAACCATCTTGAATAGAAGGTATAAGACAATTACAACTGAAAACACAACATACCAGTAGTCTCTAAAGACATTACTTAAACTCATAACTATCTTCGTTGGTAGTGGAAGCGGGGCTTCAAAAGATATTAAAAGATTAAGGAATGTTGGTAAGACATAGGTAAGCAAAAATATAACCATAACAATAGCCATAATGATTATAGCCATCGGATAAGCAGAAGCACTTCTAATCTTTCTGGCTATCTCTTCATTCTTCTCATAATAGGCGGCAAGTCTATCAAACATCGTATCCAGTATACCACCTGTTTCCCCAACCCTTACAAGGCTTATATACAATCTTGGAAATATATCTCTATGTTTAGCCAGTGCCTGTGATAGAGCAGTGCCAGATTCCACCTCTTTCCTTATGTCTTCCACAGCCAGCTTTAACCTGGGGTTCTTCGTCTCCTGAGAAAGGATGCTGAGAGCTCTTACCATAGCAACCCCCGATCTCAACATGGTTGCAAACTGGCGTGTAAAGATTACAAGGTCTCTGAGAGAAACTCTCTGGAGGCTTGTAAGAAATTTGTTTATATCAAAGGTTACCTTTTTCTCTTTTACAGATACAACAACAAGGTCTTCTTCCTGCAATCTCCTTATAACGGTAGCCTCATCATCAGCTACTATAGAACCTTCTCTCCAGCGACCTGTCTTTTTCTCTCTAGCCCTGTATGCAAATTCGTTCATATCCTGACCCTTTCCCCTACCATTCTCATCATCTCTTCTCTATTTGTAACATTATTAATAAAATCTTCCCAGCTTATCTCTCCAGCTTTATACAGATTAAGCAAAGACTGGTCCATACTGACCATCCCGAGCTGAGAACCTGTCTGTATGGCGTTAGGAATCATATGGACCTTTCCCTCTCTTATGAGATTTCTTACAGCAGGGGTAGCTATCAAGATCTCCAGAGCAACAGCCCTTCCTCTTATCATTCCGTCGCTCAATGTCTTCTCTCTCTTTCTCGGTAAAAGCCTCTGAGAGATTATAGCCTCTATAGTATTACTCAACTGTAACTTTATCTGCTCTTGCTGATGGGGAGGAAATACATCTATAATTCTCTCCACCGTCTGAGACGCATTATTGGTATGTAGGGTTGCGAAGACCAGGTGACCGGTCTCAGCTGCAGTGATGGCTGCCTGAATTGTTTCCAGGTCCCTCATCTCTCCTATCAATATTACATCAGGGTCCTCTCTCAGCACCGCCCTCAGTGCATTTGCAAAGGAGATTGTATCGCTTCCAACCTCCCTCTGATTTATAATACTCTTTTTATGGGAATGAATATATTCTATAGGGTCTTCTATAGTTACTATATGACAGTCTCTACTCTCATTTATTATATCTATCATAGACGCAAGCGTAGTAGACTTACCGCTTCCGGTCGGACCAGTTACCAGGATGAGTCCCTTAGGTTTTTTGGTCAGTTCTCCCAGGCTATTGGGCAAGCCAAGTTCTTCAAGTTTTGGAATCCTGAAAGGGATACTCCTTATAGCTAATGCTACAGACCCCCTCTGATGAAAGACATTTATCCTATACCTGCCCACACCAGGTATCCCATAGGAGAAGTCAAACTCTCCCTGTACATCAAGTTTTTCCCTCTGTTTTTCAGTAAGGAGGGAATATGCCAGGCTCTTAGTATCTTCAGGTGTAAGTCTTGGGAACTCTGTCCTGACCAGCCTCCCATATACTCTTAATATAGGAGGGACCCCTACAGTAATATGAAGGTCAGAGGCGTTTCTCTCATATATAAGTTTAAGCAATTCCTCTATACTCATAACTCCCCCGTATAAACTGTCCTCAGAATCTCACTATAAGTAGTGATACCATCTATTACCTTTAACTTTGCATCCTCCCACAACGTTACCATACCGTTTTTCACGGCAGCCTCCCTAATTACATTGGCTGGCGTCTTATCAACTATCATAGCACGAATTTCATCATCAATCACAAGCAGCTCAAATATCCCTAATCTTCCCCTGTATCCGGTATGCCTGCAGGCTTCACAGCCCTTACCCTCATACATAGTATGGTCAGAGGAAATCTTAAGTACCTTGATCTCCTCCTCTGTCGGTTCTTTAGGGACCCTGCATCTGGGGCATATCCTTCTGGCTAATCTCTGTGCAAGTATACCGATAAGAGAGGACGATATAAGGTAAGGTTCTATCCCCATATCTATAAGTCTAGCGATAGCTCCTGCCGAGTCGTTTGTATGTATGGTGCTCAACACAAGGTGTCCGGTAAGTGCAGACTGAACTGCTATCTCAGCTGTCTCTCTATCTCTTATCTCTCCAACCATCATTATGTCCGGGTCCTGCCTCAGAATACTCCTTAAACCATTAGCGAATGTGAGACCTGCCTTGGGATTTATCTGAACCTGATTTATCCTTGCAAATTGATATTCTACAGGGTCTTCAATGGTTATTATATTCTTCTCAGTAGTACTTATCTTTGCCAGTGCTGAATACAGGGTTGTTGTCTTTCCACTCCCTGTTGGTCCGGTGACAAGAATCATACCATAGGGTCTGCGTATGAGGTTATCAAAGTTATGCAGGATCTCCTCTGTGAATCCAAGTTTTTCAAGCCCGATAAGAGTGGCAGACCTGTCCAGTAACCTGAGTACTATCTTCTCTCCGTATATAGTTGGAAGCGTTGAAACCCTGAAATCAATCACCTTCCCCTGAGAATTCACCCTGAATCGACCATCCTGTGGAATACGCCTTTCTGCTATATCCATATTCGAAAGTATCTTGATCCTGGCTACCAGGGTCGGAAAGATTCTCTTAGGGGGAGAGATTACATCGTACAGAACACCATCCACCCTGAATCTTATCTTTACATCGTTCTCAGTAGGCTCTATATGAATATCACTGGCTCCTTCCTGAACAGCCTGAGTAATTGTCAGATTTACCAGTCTGACAACAGGCGCCTCGTCCTCCAAAACCTCCACGGTAGCTTCTGCATCTTCATCGGAAGGACCTATATTTATAAGCGTCTCTTCAAGCCCCTTCTGAATAGTATATATCCTATCCAGCACCTGTGTAATCTGTCTCTCAGACGCTAAAACAGGATCGACATCTTTCCCGGTTATTATTCTTATATCATCGAGGGCATATATATTTACAGGATTTGACATCGCCACCATAATTCTATCTCCATCTATGTTCAGAGGAATCACCATATATCTTCTGCATATATGCTCAGGTACAAGTCTAACAACCTCAGAGTCGATAACCACATCATCTAGGTTAACATAGGGGACATTGTATATATCAGAAAGAGCAGAATATAGGTCTTCCTCTTTAATAACCCCCATCTTTAAAAAGACATCTCCAAGTTTCTCCATCGAACCTTGTTGTATGGACAGGGCTCTATTAAGAATTTCTTCAGTAATTATACCCTTTTCTACCAGTATCTCCCCTAACCTTTTCTTCTGGCTTAGCATACTATATTCCTTTCATCTCCAGCCTTGAACTCCTGCACCTCTCTGCTAAAATAATAGAGGCGATTAAATCCTTGCTTAAGGAAATAGTTTCATTTACCACTATATAATTATACCATTCCCACTCATTTAACTCATCTCTGGCATTCCTCAATCTTATCTCTATATCCCTTTCACAATCGGTTCCCCGACCACGAAGTCTTGTCAGAAGAGCCTCTATAGATGGAGGTAATATAAAGATAAATACCCCATCCGGGAATATCCTCTTTACCTGTCTGGCTCCCTGAGTATCTATCTCCAGAATGACATCTTTATTTTCTCCCAGTTTCTCCTCTATGAAAGACCTGGGTGTTCCGTAAAAATTTCCATGAACCCTAGCCCACTCCAAAAATTCTCCATCATTTATCATACGGTCAAACTCTTCTTCAGAGACAAAGAAATACTCCTTACCGTTAGTTTCATTCTTTCTGGGAGGTCTTGTAGTGTAGGAGACCGATAAATTTATATCCGGGATAACCTTTAATACCTCGTTTATCACAGTTCCCTTTCCCACCCCGGAAGGACCAGAAACAACAAATAGTATACCCTCTTTTTTCTCAACCATAAACACCCTATCTCTTAGGTTTTATTTAATTTTTATGATATTATATCAGAAAGCAGGATAGATATAAAGGGGAAAGATTATGGATATATTCATACTGGAGAAGATAGTCCAAGAGATCAGAGAAACCATACTGGATTGTGAATTTAGAACTGCATACTCTCTGCCTGATAATACAATCAGTATAGAGATGAGAGGAAGAGATACTTTTTATCTTATAATTTCGGCTTCAAGCCAATTCCCAAGGATATACATAAATACTGGACAATCATCTAAACCTGGAAAGAGTTCATTTGCTAGTACTCTTAACATCCACTTAAACAGGACCCGACTTACATCTATCTCCCAGATAGATGGAGAAAGAGTTATAGAATGTATATTTGAGAAAGAAACTATATGGGA
>Ga0116188_1000907_pt1 | contig 27263 bp, 23 predicted proteins | sample AD_JPNTR2_MetaG_FD_89807 | JGI IMG/M metagenome (GOLD analysis project Ga0116188, IMG submission 89807) | Active sludge microbial communities of municipal wastewater-treating anaerobic digesters from Japan - AD_JPNTR2_MetaG | ecosystem: Engineered > Bioreactor > Anaerobic > Digestate | place...
CTAGAGAGAGGAAGTCGTATAAGAGAAATATTAAAACAGCCACAGTACAGTCCAATGGATGTAATAGATCAGGTTATTATCCTGTTTAAAGTTACCAGGGGATACATAGATGAGATAGCTTTAGAAGAGATATTGCACTTCCCGAATAATCTATTGGAATATATAAATAAAAACTATAAAGAGCTAAAAGAGAAAATAAGAACCGAAGGATTAACAGAAGAGAATATTAAAGAGCTGACCAGGGCTATATTTGAATTTAAGAGAACCTTCAGTAGCGAATAATGTTATCCAGACAGAGATTAAGAAGACAGATAAGTAATGTCAGTCATATAACAGATATAATATATTCAACAGAGTTAACCTCGGCTTCTCGATTAAGAAAAAGTCAGTCCAGGTTGAGGAGTATTACCCCCTATAGCGAATCTATAGAACGTTTACTCCAGGATTTCGCAGGGAATATCGATAGAGAAAATGTCAAGGGTTTCACACTTTTGGAATCTTTCAATACTGATAGGGAGCTTCTACTGGTTATAGGTGGAGAGAGAGGACTCTGTGGAGGATACATAATAGATATTGTGAGGAAATGTGAAGATTCTATTAAATCTAATACTGACATTATCGTGTATGGGACGAGAACTGGGAAGACTCTTTACAAAAGAAGATTTAATGTTATAGAGGTAAATGCACTTAATCCTCTGATAAGCTTTGAATCCATTCAACTTATATCTAAGAATATTCAGGATAGATATATAAGTGGTAGATATGGCAGGGTAAAAGCTATATATCTTTCGCCTAAGACGGCTTTTACCTCTATCCCGGCGGAAGTTACTCTGATACCATTAGAAGCATTAAAAAGAGGATCAAGGGATATAGAGAACTATATAATAGAGCCTTCCTCAGAGGAGATATTAAGAAGATTATTGCCAATGGGGTTTACTATGAGATTATACAGGATATTCTTGGAAGCTATTACAAGTGAATATTCTGCTAGGAGAATTGCTATGCATCAGGCATATGAAAATGCGAAGGAATTATTAAAAAATCTTAATGTTACATACCAGAAGCTCAGACAGGAAAGTATAACCAGAGAGATAATAGAAGTTTCTACCAGCAAGGTAGCTCTTGAGGGTGAAAGATATGAGTAAAGGATATGTCCTGCAGGTATTTGGACCTGTAATAGATGTACAGTTTCAGTCAATAGAAGATGTCCCAAAGGTTAAAGATATACTCATCCTGGATAAGGGAACAGGAGAGAAATTGTCCCTTGAGACATCCATAATAATGAATAACACTATTGCTAGATGTATAGCACTTGGACCACCTGAAGGGATAGCCAAGGGTATGGAGGTAACTAATACTAAAAAATCCCTTCACGTACCTGTAGGTGATAAACTCTTGGGAAGGATTTTAAATCTCTTTGGTGAGCCCATCGATAGTCTTGGACCCATAGAATCGGAGGAATCCTGGTCTATCTATACAGAGGCTCCCCCTTTGGAAAGGATAACTCCTCCAAATGAGATATTTGAGACAGGAATTAAAGCTATAGACCTGTTAGCTCCCTATCCCAGAGGTGGAAAGATAGGATTGTTTGGAGGTGCCGGGGTAGGGAAGACTGTGCTGATTATGGAACTTATCCATAACGTAGCGGTAAAACATGGTGGGATATCCATTTTTGCTGGAGTGGGTGAAAGGACCAGAGAGGGAAATGATCTCTGGCTAGAAATGCAGAGATCAGGGGTAATAAAAAATGCTGTACTTATCTTTGGTCAGATGGATGAGCCACCCGGAGTTAGATTCAGACTTCCCAATACAGCTCTTACAATAGCAGAATATTTCAGAGAGAAGAAATCCACCGATGTTCTCCTCTTTATAGATAATATCTTCAGGTTCATACAGGCAGGTAGTGAGGTATCCGCTCTTTTAGGCAGACTCCCTTCAGCTGTAGGATATCAGCCCACTCTCTCTACTGAGGTAGGAGAGTTAGAGGAAAGAATTGTATCTACAACTAAAGGTGCAATAACTTCTGTTCAGGCAGTTTATATACCAGCAGATGACCCTACAGATCCGGCTCCAGCAACTGTTTTTAGCCATCTGGACGCCACTATTATGCTCTCCAGGGAGATTGCTGAAATGGGGATATATCCTGCCATAGACCCACTGAATTCTTCTTCAAGATTATTAAATCCATACTATGTGGGAGAAAGACATTACAGGATAGCCAGAGAAGTTCAGCGGATAATAGAACATTACTACAGATTGAGAGATATAATAGCAATACTAGGGATAGAAGAACTCTCTGAAGAAGAGAAGGAGATAGTAGCCAGGGCAAGACGTATACAGAGGTTTCTATCACAACCAATGTTTACCGCCGAGCAGTTTACCGGAATTTCGGGTAAATATCTCACCATTGAAGAGACCCTGGATAGTTTTGAAGAATTGTTAACTGGTAATCTGGATACTATTCCAGAACAGGCATTCTTTATGATGGGTAACATTGATGAGGTTAAAGAAAAGGCTAAAAAGTCACAATGAAACTGAACGTTAGAGTTGTTACTCCAGACAGATTAGTATACGAAGGTGAAGCTGATAGTGTGGTCATTCCAGGATACGATGGGTATTTTGGTGTCCTGCCTAACCATGCACCTATGCTCTCCATGCTGGATATGGGTGAGTTAAAAATAAGAGATGGGGTTCAGGAGCAGTACTATGCTATAGATGGTGGTTTCTGTGAGATCAGTAAGAATAAAGTTATTATTATCACTCCGTCTGCTCAGAGGGCAGATGAGATAGATGATAATCAGGTTATGGCAACCCTCAGGTCAGCCAGAGAGAGATTGCATTCAAAAGCAGAGGAGAAAGAATTGCTGGATTTGTAGATTACTATAAGAAAGGCTTCTGTTTTACTTGAAGTCTCTAAACATAAGCTAAGGAGATAAAAAGATGAGATTGAGGATAGAAGGTGGAATAAAGTTAAAAGGAGAAGTGGACATAATAGGAGCTAAAAATTCTGCCTTACCAATAATGGCAGCAACCCTACTTACCAGTGGAGAAAATATTATTTACAATGTCCCGGATCTGAAAGATGTCCATACAATGATGAACATGCTGGAGAACTTTGGTGCTAAACTGAGGTTCGAAGATAATACCCTGTATATAACTATAGATGAGATACAGGAAGTGAACCCTCCAGAAGATCAGGTAAAACAGATGAGAGCTTCCTTTCTTGTAGCAGGACCCTTGCTTGCTAGATTAGGAAAGATAAAAATTCCTCTTCCAGGAGGATGTCAGATAGGGTCCAGACCGGTAGACCTGCATCTAAAGGGATTTCAGGCTCTTGGTGCCAGAGTCTCCAGTGAGCATGGTTATGTAGAGCTTGAGGGGAAGAACTTAAAGGGAACTTCCATATACCTCGATATTCCAACCGTTACTGGAACTGAAAATATTATTATGGCGGCTGTATTAGCCAAGGGAAAAACAGAGATAATTAATCCGGCTAAAGAACCCGAAGTGGTGGATCTGGCAGATGTATTAAATAAGATGGGAGCGAAGATAAAGGGTGCTGGGAGTGACAGGATAGAAATAGAAGGAGTAGACTCCCTCTTACCCTTTAATCACACTGTAATCCCTGATAGGATAGAAGCTGGAACTTTTCTGGTTGCGGGAGCTATCACCGGAGGAGAAGTTACCATCAGAAATGTCAGAAAAGACCACCTTGGAGCTGTGATAGGCAAACTGGAAGAAATGGGGCACAGGATAGAAACTGATGAAGATAAGATAAGAATTATAGCTAAAAATACAGGTAAGGCATGTGATATTACAACTGCTCCCTACCCAGGATTCCCTACCGATATGCAGGCACTTTTTGCCAGCCTTTTAGGAGTAGCTAAAGGAACAAGTATAATAACTGAAACTATATTTGACAGGAGATTCGGCTTTGTTGATGAACTAATAAGAATGGGTGCTAATATGAAGGTACAGGGAAACACTCTGATTATAGTTGGAGTAAAGAGATACTCTGGTGCAAGTGTTACTGCTGGAGACTTACGAGCTGGTGCTGCGCTCGTTATGGCAGGCTTAAATGCAGAGGGGATAACTGAGATAGCTGGCGTGGAACATATCGAAAGAGGATATGAATCTATAGACAGGAAGATCAGATCTCTGGGAGCAGAAATTTCTCTCGAACCTTAGATATGATAAGTTCATATATCTTTTATACTAAAATTATAAAAGGAGGGTCAAACATTGCTTAGAAGAAGCATATATGTAGCCTTGTTGATTGTAATGTTTGTTACTATGTCTGGTACATTTGCTATTTCAAGTGATAAAATCAAGATATCCGGCATTGAAGTACAGGGAAACAGCAGGATTTCTAAAGATGAAATTATAAAGTTACTGGAACTCCCGGATGAAGTTGATGAAGAAATTCTTAAGGCTGGCCTGCAAAAACTTATAGATACTGGATATTTTTATAATGTTGATACCAGCATAAAAGTGGTGGATAATAAATATATACTGGTATTGAATGTGGTGGAGCTTCCTGCATTTAAAGGGGTCGAGGTAACAGGAAACAGGGAGATAAGCACAGATGAGATAAAAAATCTTATCTCCTTAAAGCCTGGAGATGCTATAAATCTTACCATTTTAAGATCTGATTTGGAAAAGATTGCAAATCTTTACAAAGAAAGAGGATATGTGGGGGCTAATTTCCAGTTCAGTATGACAGCGGATGGATTAGTAACTGTAAATATCAATGAGGGTCCTGTGGTATCTGACTTTGAATTTAAAGGAAACGAAGTCCTTAAATCTGAGGAGCTCGGAAAGGAATTAGATAAATATAAAGGCAGAACACTCTCTATAAATCTTCTTAAGGAAATGGTAACCTGTATACAGGAGTTATACAATAAGAATGGGTATCCTGCCTGTGTAATTTTAAACGCATACAGTAATGATTCGGGAGTTGTGACCTTCGAGATAGGAGAGGGAAAGATCAGTAAGATAGAAATTAAAGGTAACAATAAGACTAAAGATTACGTAATCTTAAGAGAAATGGAGACCAAAGTTGGGAGTGTCTTAAATGCTGATAAGTTACAGAAAGACCTTCAGAAGATATTTAACCTTGGGTATTTCTCAGATATTAAAGCCGATATTCATGCAAGCGAAACCCCCGGAGAGATTATCCTGACTATTGAGGTAGTGGAACAGCTTACCGGACAGGCTAATGGTGGACTTGCCTATAGTACGAGAGATGGGCTTTCTCTGCTGCTTGGAATAAGTGATTCCAATCTACTTGGAACAGGTAGAAAGTTGGGGCTGTCACTCAATATAGGGCTTACCGCTCGTGACATCTCTCTTAACTATACAGAACCATACATATTCGGAGACCTTTCAACCCTGGACTGTCTTCTTATCTCGAGACAGGCAGAAAATTCGGATATAATCGGTACCTCTACGGTTAAATATAATGAGGATAGAAAGACCTTGGATTTGACATTGAGCAGACCGATTGATAGTAATCTCCGAGGTACCGTTGGTGTATCCTGTAATGATATCATATATTCTCCAGATGAAGATGGAACTACTCTCCCAGATATACTCCAATCTGGTTTATCAAATGCTATTCTTCTTGGAGTTGCCAGAGACACCAGGGATGTAGTCTTCAATCCGACTAAAGGTGATTATTACGGCACAAGTATAAAATTTGGAGGAGGAATTTTAGGTGGAGATTTTAGTTTTACCAAACTTACCCTGGACATGCGATGGTATAAGCCAGTAACGGATAAAGAAACAGTAGCGATAAATTATACCTGGAATTTTGGATCTGGCAATCTTCCATATATAGAAAAGTCAAGCGTCGGTGGAGTAAACTCAGTCAGGGGACTTCCGGAGAATTGGAAGAAATCTGACAATACAGAGATATTAAGTTTCGAATATAGGATTAAGATACAGGAGAATGTTAGTGGGGTAGTATTCCTGGATTTTGGAAATGGATGGGATAGTGATGAAACTATAAATCCCACTGACTTGTATACAGGGATAGGACTGGGATTGAGGATTCCATTACCCCCTATGGGAATCTTGAGACTGGACTACGGATGGGGCAGTTATGACTGGCAGGGAAGATTCTATTTCAGTATAGGACATAAATTTTAACTATAGGAGGAAGAAAGATGAAGAACAAGATACTTATCATCTCAGTGTTAGTTGTTGGAATAGCAGGAATCGTGTTATGGGGATTAGGTATCCCTAGGTATGGATTTGCCCTGGATACGTTTAAGGTCGGGTATATAGATTACAATAAGGTGATAGAAAGTCATCCCAGGATGGAAAAGGCAAAGAAAGACCTGAGTGATTTTGCACAGAAAACTCAGACCGATTATCAGAAGCAGCTGGATGAGGCAGTAAAAAATAAGACTGCTAACGAGGCTCAACAGATTAAGGCTGAGTATGAGTCTAGATTAAATGAAACCGTAAATAAGAGATGGCAGGAGTTATTAAATCCAATAATCAACGATGTTAAAAAGGCAGTAAGTGATGTGGCAAAGAAGAATGGGATAGATGTCGTCTTAAGGGGAGACATAGTTATAACAGGTGGGATTGATATTACCGATGATGTAATAAAAGTAATAAAGAAATGAAATATACTCTGGAAGAGATAGCTAAAAGGATAAATGGTAAGTTGTCTGGTCCACCAGATCTGGTTATAGAGGGTATAAATACCCCTGAGCTAGCTGGTGAAGATGAGATATGTGTAGTCTTTGACGAAAATCTCATCAGTGCGGCAGAGAATGGTTCAGCTGGAGCTGTTGTAATTAAAGATGAACTATCTGTGGCTAAACCTTATATAACTGTAGAGGACCCGAGATCCGTACTACCAACTTTACTTAAGCTATTTCTGGAGAAAAGAGAGCTTGCTGGTATACACAGTACTGTAATAACAGGTGCTAATTGTAATATTTCTAATAACTGCTATATAGGACCATATGTAGTTATAGGGGACAATGTAAAGATCGGAGAAAAGGTCAATATCATGGCTGGTGCCAGGATTGGAAGTAACGTGGTTGTAGGAGAAGAGACTTTTATTGGCTATAATGTGGTGATAGAGGATAGGAGTATTATAGGTAAAAGGGTTAAGATACAGCATGGGGCAATAATAGGTAAAGAGGGATTCGGCTTCCAGAAAAGAGGAGATACTTATATTCGAATTCCACACCTGGGGAATGTAGTTATAGAGGATGATGTAGAGATAGGAGCTAACAGTGTAGTTGATAGGTCTACTTTAGGTTCTACCATCATAAAGAGAGGAAGCAAAATAGATAGCCTTGTCTTGGTAGCACATAACGTGAGGATAGGTGAGGATACTGTAATAGCTGGACAGACTGGAATAGCTGGTAGTTGCCTGATAGGTAACAGGTGTATGTTTGGTGGACAGGTTGGTGTAGCAGACCATATAAAGATTGGAGATAATACCGTTATCTTTGCCCAATCTGGCGTTGCAGGCGATGTCCCGCCAAATTCTGTAATCTCAGGTACACCTGCAAGGCCACATCGAGAGTGGCTTAGAGCTCAGGCTCTATTACTGAGACTTCCCAAGATATTGAGGAGACTGGGATTGAAAGATGTTTCAGACGACGATCAATAGAAGCATAGAAATTAAGGGTATAGGCTTACATACTGGAAAGGAAAGCAGAATTATAATATCTCCATCCATACCAAATAGAGGTGTAATATTTAATTTTAAGGGTAAAGAAATTATAGAGGCTAAGGTAGATCTGGTTACATCTACAAATAGAGGTACTATTCTGGGATACAACGGATATTCTTTATATACAGTAGAGCATATACTCTCCGCACTGAATGGAATGGAGATTGACAATGTGGAGATCATTGTGGATGGAGAGGAGATTCCCTCCTGTGATGGTAGTGCAAAGGTCTTTGTAGAAAAGATAAAAGAGGCAGGAATAAGTAATACCAGTATGGAGAGAGAAATAATAAATCTCCCAGAACCAATCTGGATAATAAATGGTGAAAAGAGTATAACCGTATTTCCCGATAAAAAACTCTCCATATACTATATGATTGAGTTTCCAAGGATAGGAAAACAGTGGATATTTTATGAGCATAGTCCTTTAAATTATGAAATGGATATTGCTCCGGCCAGAACATTTGGCTTTGAAGAGGAGATAGAGATGTTACTCTCTGCCGGGTTAGCTAAAGGTGGAAGTTATTTAAACTCAATAATAGTTGGAGAAAACGGCTACTCCACCTCTCTCAGATATCCAGACGAGCTGGTAAGGCATAAGTTACTCGACCTTATGGGAGACCTCTATTTACTCGGTAGAAGAATTAATGCTACAATAGTGGTAGTAAAAGGAGGACATAATCTTCATGTTGAGCTGGTGAAGAAGATAAAAGAGGTGTTAGATGTTAGATAGAAAGATATCAGAATTAAATATATGTGACCTCTTGGACATAATGCCCCATCGTTATCCGTTTCTCCTGGTTGATAAAATTGTAGAGTTTGAAATTGGTAAAAGGGTAAAAGGGATAAAGAATGTAACGATAAATGAACCATACTTTACCGGTCACTTCCCGGAACTACCGATTGTCCCAGGAGTTATGATCCTGGAATCTATGGCACAGGTAGCTGGTACTCTACTGCTTAAAGAAGCAAAAGAGTCAGGAGAGATAGCGATGCTTATCGGAGTTGACAGGGTGAAATTTCGTAAGGTGGTAAAACCAGGGGATCAGATGAACATACAGGCAGAGTTGATTCAAAGGAAGAGTAGTTTTTGTAAGTTTAAGAGTAATGTATATGTTGATAATTCTCTGGTGGCAGAGGGAGAATTGCTTATAGTTCTTTATAAGGAGGAGTCTATCCGTGACTTATATACATCCAACAGCGATAATAGATGATTCAGTAAGTCTGGGAAGTGATGTTGAAATTGGACCATATGTCGTAATTAAAAATGATACTGTAGTAGGCAATGGGACCAAGATTGATTCACACTGTATTATAGGTCCCTGGGTTACTATAGGAAATAGATGTGAGATATATGGAGGGGCTTCTATAGGTGCTCCACCACAGGATATCAGATATAAAGGAGATAGAAGTTATATAATTATAGGGAATAATAATATAATAAGAGAATATGTGACTATCCATAGAGCGACGGGAAAGGATAAGGCTACCATAATAGGCGATGATAATTTCCTTATGGCTTACTCTCATATAGCACATAACTGTAAGATTGGTAATGGGGTTACTATGGCTAATTCTACAAATCTTGCCGGATATGTAGAAATTTTTGATAAGGCGGTCATAGGAGGCATAGTAGGTATTCATCAATTTGTAAGAATCGGCAGATTGGCTATGGTAGGAGCCTGTTCAAAGGTTGTACAGGATGTACTTCCTTTCTCTATAGTGGATGGTCATCCTGCTATGGCTTATGGAATCAATACGGTTGGGCTAAGGAGAGCCGGGTATTCTCCAGAGATGAGAAGTCTTATACAGAAGGCATTCAGAATATTTTATTTCTCTAATCCGAACAGAACAAAATCTTTAACTATACTGGAGGAAGAACTCAACGATATACCAGAGATAGAAGATATGATATCCTTTGTCAAAAACAGTAAAAGAGGGATAGTAAAGGCATCTAAAGAAGCTTTACAATGGGATATACAGGCCTTCCTAGAAAACATGTAAAGATTGCTATTCTGGCTGGAGAGGTATCTGGAGATATTCAGGGTTCTTATCTGGCAGGAGAGCTTCTCAATAATGAATTTGGAATTAAAGTAGTTCTCTGTGGTATTGGTGGTGAGTATATGAGGGGCAGGGGGGTTAAGTTATGGGCAGAGAGTACAAGGTATGGGTCTGTTGGATTTTTAGAGCCGGTTAGGTTTCTGCCAGGTTGGCTTAAACTTTATAATACAGTAAAAGACGCCATAAAGAAAGAGAATCCAGACGCTGTTGTCTTTATTGATAATCAGGGTTTTAATCTTCAGGTAGCTAAATTTATCAAAAAAGAAAAACTAAATATCAATATGTTCTATTATTTTTCTCCGCAAGCCTGGTTGTGGGGGAATAGTGTAGCTAAACAGGTTAAAAGGCTGGGGATAAAAGTTATAGCAGTCTTCTCTAAAGAGGCAGATGTATATAAAGAGACCGGTGCCGAGGTATATTTTGCCGGGCACCCCCTTCTGGATATAGTAGAAGCCAGAGTCCCTCCACAGAAGATAAGAGAAACACTGGGGATAAAAGATGAACTTCCTTTAATAGGATTGTTCCCGGGGAGCAGATACCAGGAGGTTAGCTCTCTTTTACCTGTTATGTTAGAAGGGATAGCTCCCTTAATAAACAGGGAGGCATATTTTTATATAGCCAGTGCGTCCAGTTTTACATATGAATGGATTACAAAGATTCTTGAGAGAAATAATATCTATATACCTATAGTTTCCAGTAATAAATATGACTATATGAATGCGTCTAATTTGTTAATTATGGCTTCAGGGACAGCTGTTTTAGAAGCCTCTTTACTTGAAATCCCGGCTATTGCACTCTATAAATTATCGTGGCTCTCCTGGCTTATAGCCAAGAGAATAGTCCATCATCCCTATGCTACGATGCCTAATATATTACTTGATAAACCTGTAGTAATAGAGTTATTGCAGAAAGATGCGAATCCAGGAAAATTGAGAGATACTCTCAGACAGCTATTGGAAAATCCTAAAAGGATAGAGGAGATAAAGAAAGAATTGTTTGAAGTAAAGAAACTTTTAGGGGAAGGGAAAACGGCTAAAAAGGCGGCTGATTTTATCTTAAAGGGGCTAGATTGTATTGAGTAAGCTTATCATGCTTACCAACAGCCCCGGGGAGATAGGTGGGTGGTTTATCCCATTAGCTAGAAAGATAAAGACCTCTTATCCTGAGATAGATATAATTTCGGTTTTATTACCCTGCCAGTATGCCAGTGGAACAGAATTTTATGTATTGCAAAATTCAGGGCTATTTTCTAGGACGATTGATAGGAAAGAACTGTTGCGATTTATTTTATCACCATCCATAGATGATGATAAAAAGCTTATTCTTCAGTTGGGCGGAGACCCTTATTGGGGAACATTGCTTAAAATCAGGTTAAAATCCAAGCTTTATGTATATTCTGACAGTATGGTACATATAAATAGATGGGCAGACAAGATTCTTCTTACCGATCCTAAATTTTCTAGAGGTGCCGATAGAGAGGTAGTTATAGGGAATTTGATACTTGATAGTATAGATTACTCCTGCTATAAGGAGGGTCCTGCAGTGGTTTTTCTGCCAGGTAGTAGACCATATATGCTGGAGAAGATATTACCGCTGATGTTAGAGACCGCAGAAATACTTGGTGATTCATTTAATGTTCCAATCAAATTTATCATTTCACCGTTCATTAGATTGGAGGACCTGGATAGGTATACTCCAGATAATTTCAAACTGGTGGAAGATAGGTTTATCTCTCCATCCGGAAGAACCTTTTATATAAATAAAGGGGGTAGTTGGGAATGGACAGAGGGGGTTCAACTGGCTATAAATCTACCGGGGACGAATACCTTGCAATTAGCTCTTCTAGGAATACCTCAGATAACTATACTCCCTTTACAGTGGGCAGATTCTATACCCCTTGAAGGTATTATAGAGTGGATTGGCAGAATACCTGTCCTGGGCAGACGAATAAAACATCTGGTAGTGTATAAAGCTTTACCCAAAATCAAGTTTATCGCTCTTCCAAATATAATATCCGGGGAAAAAATTACTGAAGAACTGATAGGAGAAATTACCCCTGAAGTCATAGCTCAAAGGATAATATTCTTTCTGGAAAACCGATCATTACTGGAGGATATGAAAAAAAGATTAAAAGGTATAAAATTTCTGAGTGGAGCGAGTGAGAAGATCGCTTCCATTATAGGAGATGAGCTCTGTGAATGATCTGGATTTGGGGCTTATCACCTTTCTTATAGTTATAAGTGGAGTTATAGCTTTTGCCGGTAACTATGTTGGTAGAAGGGCAGGGAAGAAAAGAATCTCTATCCTGGGTATAAGACCATATTACACTTCTATGATTATAACGGTCATAACAGGAATTCTTATCACCACAATAACCTTAATAATTTTGATTAATGTATCCTCCAGTATGAGATATGCCCTGGAGAGTAAAGAGCGACTACAGGAGACGATAAATTTGCTGTCTCAAAAATTAAGCTCCACACAATCTGAACTTTCTATAAGAGCAGATGAGCTTTCAGCAGCTATAGAGTATCAGAAAAAGCTGGAAAAGAATATACAGAATCAGATCGAAAAGGTTGAATCTTTAGAAAAAGAAGTTAAAAAATTAGATACCGCATTGAAAGAAAGAGAGAAGAAGCTGGAAGAGAAGGAACTATCTTTAGAAGAAAATAAAAGAAAATTAAATGACCTGGAGGCACAGAGAGAGAAGCTGGAGAAACAGATAGGAGAGCTCTCAGCGATAGTTGCAGAATTAAACGCAGATAGAAAAAAACTGAAAGAAGAAGAAGAAAATCTCAGAAAAGAGATGAACTCTATGGGAAAAGAGGTGGCATCTTTAAGAGCAGAGAAAGAGAAGTTGGTAACGCAGGTAGATACTTACAAGAGAGAATTATCTGAGTTAAAGGAGCAGATAATTTCATATCGGGCTCAGTCGGAGATGCTTAAGAAAGATATTGCTAAAAAAGAAGAGGAATTAAGATTCTTGAGAAATCAGAAGATTATTTTTCAGGGGAGAGAGGTTCTCCTTGTTGAAACAGTAAATGGACCCAAGAGTGAACAGGAAGCAGGGGATATTATAAAATATCTTATTGAGAAGACAAAAGATATAGTGAGATATAGATATCTCAATATAGATGAAAATCCGCCTAAAGAATTTTCTTTTATTTATGATCCCGAAGACATTGAGTTTGCAGTTGAATCCCTGAAAAAGGACCAGCAGAGATTGATACGTATAAGAGTTAAAAATAATACACTTATAGGAGAACCCATTAATCTCAGTATAGAATCTCTAAAGAGTAAGTTAGTCTTCAGCAAAAATGAAGTTATAACCTTCAAATTTATTTCTGCCAAACTCCCCAGGAATAAGATTATAGAAGAGTTAAATCTTCTCTTAAAAGATGTAGAAAGAGAAGGGCTAAGAAGAGGTATGTTACCAGACCCTATAACTGGTCCTTTGGGAAGCGTCCCATATGAAAGCCTTCTTAATCTTTCGGTCAGGATAAAGGTACAGTACTCTAAAACTGGAAGCGCACTGGTAGTTGCCAAAGCTAGCAGCGATATATATACTGCAGGTCCATTGAGCCTGAAATTTGAGCTGCGATAAAGATTAATTAATTGAGTCGGATAATGTATCTTATGTAAAGTAAAAAAATTTAAACATTTCTAATAGACTCTAAAGCTTTAACTTTTAAATTACAAAACCTTTTAATTTACAAAATTCACAAGGATTATTTTATTCTTATAAAAATAAAATTTAAAAAAGATTTTGAGGTTATTTTGAAATTTTTCTAAAAATGAAGAGCGCATTCCGTGGAGAGCAATATTCATAAACTTTTCAGGAACAACTCAATACTCTCAATAAAATTTTCAAAATCCAAAAGATTATTCTTCAGAATATCGTATACTTCTTTATCATCCACCCTGTAGTAGAAATGCACAAGTCTATTTCTAAATCTAGCCATTGCCTTATAGGTCTCTACACTATCTTTAGAGACAATACCGTTATTCCCTAATATCTCAAATGTTTCACTGAAACTCTTTGGAATTCCAAGCCCTCTTCTAGCTATAATATGATTCCCTACATCTATCATAGCCTCTATAGCCTTAATGAGATTATACTTGGCAGAATCATAATTTCTGAAATCAGACATAAACTGTTCTATACTTAGACTGGCAAGTTCCTCCAATTTCAATAGCGAATCATTAATAATATTGAGCTTCTCCAATACCCTTCCCTTTTCTATCTCCCTCATTCTTACCCTTCAATCATATCATTATATATACTCTCTAATGTGTAACTGTAATCTTGATAAAAATTAATAACGCTTTCTATGAAATCTACCAGTTTCAGATTATCCTTACAATAAATAAGGTCACCTGTAGAGATAATCTCGAATTGCAGATTTACCGGAACTTTATTTAAAGACACCACATCTATATTATCCCTGGAGAAGATTTTACAGATATCACATTCTACAGAAAGCTCCTCTTCTAAAGTTATATAAGTACCATACAATATAGCGATATCTATATCACTGAATGCTGTCTCATACTCAGTTCCAGAAGATCCAAATAGATAAATAGCCTCAATATTCTCCCGTTTTTTGGCATATAAAATTAAACTTTCTATCTCGCCCTTAATTTTCTCCAAATTCTTCCTTTTCATATATTTCTAAAGCCATCTCTTCAGGGATTAAACCTCTTCCCTTCCTCCATCATCTTGGGGAAAGGCTGGATATCCTCTTCTTTCTTCAAGAATTTATTTTTCGAATTACTAGTCATCTTTTTTAACTCTTCCTTAGCCTTCTCTATCTTCCCTTCCCTGATAAGAGCCTCCATTCTTCTCACTATGGAGCGTATCTCATTCCAGGAAAGGTCAGGCACTGGGGATATAACCTTCATAATCTTGGAATGAGTAGTCTTATCTACTTTCTCATTATCTGCCCAGAGCTTCTCCTCCAGCTTCTCCCCTGGTCTCAATCCGATGTATTTTACATTTATATCAGTGTTTAACTGGTAGCCCTGCGTTTCACAGAAGATTTTCGCCAGTTCCAGAATAGGAATCTGTTCTCCCATATCAAGTACAAGAAGTTCTCCTGGAGCTGCCATACAGCTAGCCTCAATTACCAGAGATGCTGCCTCTTCTGTAAGCATAAAGAATCTCTTCATATTAGGACTTGTTATACTTAATGGTTGTCCCTGTTCCAGTTCTTTCTTCCAAACCTCTATGACATTTCCCCTGCTCCCCAGCACATTTCCAAACCTTACAGTTGAAAATTGAGTCCCGTCACCATTTGCCTTTATAGACATAATCTCAGTAAATCTCTTTGTCATCCCCATAACATTTACAGGGTCAACAGCCTTATCGGTAGATATATTTATCATCTGTTTTACTCTTGATTCCTGGCATACCTCTATCAGATTCAAGGTCCCCACAACATTAGTTAATATTGCCTCCTCGGGATAAATCTCCATCAGGGGCACATGCTTATAAGCAGCTGTATGAAAGACTATCTCAGGTTTATATGTAGTAAATATGCTTTTTAATCTTTCTTTGAATCTTATATCCCCAATTACCGGGGTAATCTTACTGTATAAACTTAAATCTTTCTCCAGGTCAAAGATCCCTGTTTCATTATTATCCAGAGCTATCAACTCCACACCAAGTGATATAAGTTGCTGACAGATGATCTTACCTATAGAACCACAGGCTCCAGTAACCAAAACCTTTTTACCACCCAGATATCCCCGTGCCATATTCAAATCTAACCTTACCGGGTCTCTGGTAAGAAGGTCCTGTAATCCAAAGGGTCTCAACGTGGATATGGAAACTTTGGAACCTATAAGGTCATACAATCCTGGAACAACAAAAACTTTAGCCCTGGTTTTTGAGGTATAAGAATAGATTCTGCTCATATCCTTTCCAGAAGCACTGGGAATGGCAATTATAATAGTATCTATCTTATACTGTTTGGCTATATCTGGAATATCTTCCACTTTACCTATGACCTTTACATCATGTATAAATCCACCTAATTTAGTTTCACTATCATCTACAAAACCGATAACATTATATTTTAGTTCTGGATGAGCTATTATTTCTCTGAGAAGCTTTTCTCCAGCCTCTCCAGCACCGATAATAAGGACATTATTATTATAATCAGAACTTCCATAGGAGACATATTTCCTCTCCCTGAATGTCCTCTCTAAAAATCTCGGGAATAACATCATCAAAAAGGTCACCACAAACGATGCTATAAAAACAGACCTTGGAAATCCAGAAAGACCTGAGACAAATATGATTAAAGTAAAAAGCCCCTTTTCCATTAAGACCAGTTTAAATATCTGCTGTATCTCTTTTATACTTGTATAAGCCCAGATGTTCTTATAAGGCTTGTATATGACAAGAAACAGTAATCCCAAGCAAGATTCAATTACACTCGATATTAAAAGAAGATTAAGATACTGAGGTATAACTCTATAAAGGTTAAAATCAAATCTGAGCCAGAAAGCTATTGAGGGTGCAAGTAGAAAACACAAAAAATCCCATAAAAACTTCCCATACTTAGATAAGGCTATCATCACACCTCCGACTACAATTTTTATTAAATTATATCACAATAATTTCGTCTAAGAAATACTCTTTTCAATCTCATAAAATTGGCTGAAATTCATAGGAATAATATACTCTTATACCCTTACTTTTTGCAAACTCTTCAACCTCTGGTTCTGACATATAGGTAACCATAACAGGAATTATTTCTGTCTGAAGAGTCTCCTTTATATCATTGAGTCTATCAATGAAATCCACTATATGTCTTGTAGAAAGATTAGCCTTAGCCTCTCCAACAACATATACCTCTTTGCCATCTTTTTCCCCTTTGCCTATAATATTTATCTCCAGAGTTTCACCCTTTTTTGTAGTTATAAACTTTCTCAGCAGTCTCTCCTTCAACTTTATTCCAAAGTCTAACTCTAATAGTTTGGGGAGAGAGGCATAAGCCCTATCCTCCAGTTGAAAACCAACAGCATGAGCCAGTCCACCAATCTGTTGAGACATACTTCGCATCTCTTTCTGCATATCCTTAACTACAGCTGTAAGACTTCTAAGCTCTTCTTCTGTCTTAGCCTGAGCCTGTGCCAGTTCCTCCAGCCTTGCCTCTGTTTTAGCCTGAGCCTGTGCCAGTTCCTCCAGCCTTGCCTCTGTTTTAGCCTGAGCTTGTGCCAGTTCCTCTAGCCTTGCTTCTGTTTTAGCCTGAGCTTGTGCCAGTTCCTCCAGCCTTGCTTCTGTTTTAGCCTGAGCCTGTGCCAGTTCCTCTAGCCTTGCCTCTGTCTTAGACTGAGCCTGTGCTAGTTCCCTTACAGCAGACTTCAAATCAACAATTTCACTGTGTATTGGAAGTACCGCCTCTATTTCCTGTCTTACAACCTCTCTGGCTATCCTATATACATCTTCCTTTTCTACCGTTTCCATAACAACCTCCAAGAAAAGTTCATACTTATTATATTATACTATGAGCAGTCTATTTTTTAAATCTTTGACCTTGAAATTTTACCTGGAAGATACGCTCAGTATCTCAATTCCACTTCCCTCACTGAATCCAAATTTTTCAAAAAAGCCAGCCTTTACCTCAAGAGCGTATCTATACGGTTTTGGACTGTAATAGACAGGACAATCATCATCATTACAGGGCACCATTCTCTGTATATTAAAGATTGTCTTACTGGAATCTATAAATGCTATATCAAGTGATACCAGTGTGTTTTTCATCCAGAATCCGCCAGATTCATTGGATGGAAAGACGAAGAGCATTCCATAGTTCCATGGTATATCCTCCCTGTACATTAAACCAAAACTCCAAAGTTCAGGCTTATCAGCTATCTCTATCGGTATTATAAGTTCTCTATCTCCCTGATATATCCTTAGCCTTCCCCTGGGAAATTCGGGAATTTCAATATCCATTCCAATGCTCTGGGTAGTTATGAGTAAACTCACGATAACAAAAAGTAAAACAATAAACCTTTTCATAAACTCTCTCCTTTCAATGTAGAGTCTCAGCCTCCTGTATACCTTTAAAACTAAAAGCTCTTCTATAGATTTATACAGCCTACTCACCCTTTCTAATTCTAGCATATTTAAATGGATAATGCCTGCATTTATAAAGATTGTGGAGTTAAAATGCAGTCTCATGGCTTGGGTAGGGAAAGGGACGTCCTCATATGAGATTAATTTGTATCCCGTAGGGGCAATTCATGAATTGCCCCTACAATTTCGTCACGCAAAAATTTATAGAATCACAAAGGAATTGACAAGAATAACCAAGAGAGATAAAATATTATTAGAGAAAAAATCCCTTTATGAAAGGGTGATAATTATGATAAAAGGAATGATTTTAGGAGCAGGAGAAGGGACAAGGTTAAGACCGTTAACATCAAATCATCCTAAACCCATGATGCCTGTTTTGAATCGTCCCATAATGGAACATATCATAAGACTCTTAAAGGTTCATAATATTACTGAGCTCTGGTGTAATTTATACTATCTCCCTGATGAAATACAAAATTACTTCGAGGATGGTTCTAACCTTGGGGTCCACATCTCTTTTAAAGTAGAAGATAAATTACCAGGTACAGCTGGGGGGGTTAAGAATCTCGAAGAACATTTTGATGATACATTTGTGGTCATAAGTGGTGATGCGATAACAGATATAGATCTTACATCTGCCATAAAATTTCACAGGGAAAGAGGAGCTATAGCGACCATAGTACTTACCCATGTGGAAAACCCACTGGAGTTTGGAGTTGTAATTACTGATGAGGAGGGGCGTATAGTCAGATTTCTGGAAAAACCGGGATGGAGTGAGGTATTCAGTGATACTGTTAATACGGGTATATACATCCTGGACCCAAAGGTATTTGATTTTATACCTAAAGGACAGGATTTTGACTTCAGTAAAGACCTGTTCCCACTTTTATTGGAGGAAAAACAACCATTATTTGGCTATATAGCAGACGGATACTGGTGTGATGTTGGAAATATAGAGAGTTATATGAAGGTACATTATGATGCCCTATCAGGTAAGGTAAAACTCGACATAACAGGACAGGAGATATCTCCAGGAATATGGGTTGGCAAAGGGGTAAGTATATCTTCCAGTGCAAATATAAAGGGTCCTGTTCTCATAGGAGATAACTCTCAGATAAAAGATGCTGCCAGAATAATGGAGTTTACTGTAATTGGAGATAATACACTCGTAGATGCCAATGCGCTATTATTGAGAAGTATTGTATGGTCTAACTCATACATAGGTGAATCTTCTACCATTACCAATGCAGTGATTGGTAAAAAGGCGATAATAAAGAATAGAGTGAGGATAGGGGAGAATTCTGTAGTATCGGATGAATGTTTTGTAGATGAAGGTACACTTATAAAGCCCGGGGTAAAGGTATGGCCTTCAAAGAGTATTGAGAAGGGAACAGTTCTATCATCAAGTCTAGTCTGGGGAACGAGTTGGAGAAGGCTCTACTTCTCCAATGGAACAATCTTTGGTCTGGCTAATATAGAGATAAACCCCGAATTTTCTGCTAAACTGGGAAGTGCTTTTGGTGGGATACTAGAAAGGGGATCAGAAGTTGTATCCAGCAGAGATGCTAACAGATCATCCAGGATGATAAAAAGGGCTATAGTGTCCGGGATTGCCAGTACCGGAGTAAATGTGGTGGACCTTCAGACCACCCCTCCACCGGTAGCCCACTATTTTGTCAGGACAGAGGGACTTTCCGGTGGAGTTCAGGTATCTACCTCTCCATTTGACCCCAGAAGTGTGGATATAAAGTTTTTTGATAATCTTGGTATAACAATAAATAGAGATACTGAAAGAAAGATCGAAACTCTATTTGTCAGAGAGGATGCGAGGAGAACCTACCTATACGAGATTGGAGAGATAAGATATGCCCCAAGGGCAGTAGAATCCTACATCGCTGGATTTTTATCCAGGATAAATATAGATGCCATAAGGAATGCCGGTAAAAAAATAGTAATAGACTATAGTTTTGGCACAACAAGTATGGTCCTTCCTTTTATACTTGGAAGACTTGGATGTGAAGTTGTATCTATAAACGCATTTACAGATGAAAGAAAATTGGCAAAGACAAGAGAGGAATTCCTCTTCAGCATAAATCAATTATCTCAGATAGTCACCACACTGAGAGCTGATATGGGAATACTGCTGGATAGCCAGGGAGAAAAGATATTTATACTGGATGAAAAGGGTTCTCCCATAACTGATGAGGACCTCGCCTATATACTGGCATTTCTTGCTATAAGGACACAGCCGAGAAAGGATGTTGCTTTTCCTGTATATATGCCAAGAGTCTTTGAAGAGGGATTGAGACACTATGGCGGTAATGTGGTCTGGACAAAATCATCCGATAGGGCAATAATGGAGACCTCGACCAGGAATCATATAGTATTTGCAAGTGATGGTGAAGGAGGAGCCATATTCCCTCAATTCCAGTTTACGTATGATGGGATGTTTGGATTTGCTAAATTACTTGAATTCCTTTCAATAGAGAATATCCCACTTTCTCAATTAAAAGACCTGGTTCCACCATATTCTCTTGTAAAGTCAAGAGTAAGTTGTCCTTGGGAACACAAAGGTAGAGTGATGAGAGAGTTGCTCGAGAAAAAGTATGACAAAGAGGTTGACTATACTGAGGGGATAAGAGTCTTTACTGATGATGGCTGGTTCCTAGTTCTATCTGACCCAAATCGTCCAGAATTTCATATATATGCCGAAGGCAAAGCTATAAGAGAAGCTGAAAGGTTAGCAAGAGAAGCTGTTGAAATGATAAATAATATCATACCGAAATAAGACCTGCTAAGATAGGGTAGATTCACGCGTTTGGAAGCTGAGATACTAAAGTTCAAAAAGCCCGCTAAAAATGCGGGCTTTTAATTTTCAGGGTGCCAAACCTGCAATAGAGAAAAGAGTACTGATCGGGAAAAATTATCCCATATACCAAGATTAACTATTTTCCCAGGAGAAAGTTCTTTCAGAAGCTTTTCCGATGCAGCCTCAGGTTCATAATGAGTCCATCGCCTGATATCTGAGCTCCAGAATTTCAATGTATATCCAAGCGTATATGCAACATTTAAGAGATTTTTGTCAAACGCAGCCCGGGGTGGTCTGAACAGATTTATCTCTTTCCCTGCTATACCCTCTATGATCTCTTCCGTCTTCTTAAGGCTCTCAGTGATCTCTTCTTCAGAATAAGTGGTATAATCTACATAAGATTCTCCCAGCATACCAATCTCATACCCCTTATCTAACAGAGACTTTATAACCTTTTTATGAGTAAGGGCAGCATCAGCGGTAAAGAAGAAGGTCCCCTTCAGTTTAAGTTTATCAAATGTCTCTATAATATTATCTGTATTGCTCTCAGGGTAACGTATCTCTACAGTGAACTCGATATTATCTACATCTGGACTATAAAATATAACCTTTACCCTGTTAAACTCCTCTGGAACTTCATACAGATAAGCACTGAGCTTATAATACTCCACCATATCTAATCTTTTATACTTACTATCTAACCAGCTCTTTATCTTACCTCTGGGGTCTGAACTTTCTTCTCCAGCCATTACAAACCAGACATTTTTATAAGAATAGGTTCCCCTGTATATATCCACTGCTACGTTACCAAATGCATCAATCTTCTCGTATGGAATCTTATCCCTGTTATAGTAGTTAAATGGTCTATACATCTGTGGGGCTGTTATCAGAGCCACTGTACGATCTGAAGCCTCAGAATGTATATATTCAACCACTCTTCTCCAGGGACGGGATATAAAGTCTAATTTTTTATTGTAATTATATATCGCCAGAGAATCTATCCCGAGGATAAGGAGCAGTATGAGGATAACAACCGGGTAGAACTTGAACTTTCTTATCCCTCTGGCCAGTAATATAAAATATCCAGCTACAAAAGGTGATAGATATCTGGCACTGAAGAAGCTCTTATCAAAAGAGATGAGGATAAGGAGAAGAAATGGTATAAATGTATAAAGCGCAACGAGGAAGAAACCCTTCTTATCTCTATAAGGTGGAAGAAGTCCAATAATGAATAGCGCCAGGAAAAGATAGAATATGTACTGTAGGAGGTTTCTCTCTGCAAAGATACCACGGGCATATCCCAGATTTATCTCTATAAAAGAATTCTTTATAACACTTAAGGTAAGACTCTGCTTTCCCTGGTACACATCTGGAGTCCTGTTCTTTAATATCACATAAATCCAGGGGGAAAATAGTAACACTATAACAAGCTGATAGGTTACCCAACATTTTAATCTCTTCCAATCTCTGATATTTGTGAAGAATATATAGATATTTTCCAAAACGATAAGAAAAACAGAATAGATGTGCACATAGAGAGAAATCACATTCAAAATAACTACAGGGATCAGAAATTTCTTATCAGACTTCAATCTGTCCTCGTTCCACCTGTAAAGTAGATATAGAGATAAGAGGAACAGAAATGTAATCAGCGGGTACATCCTGGCTTCCTGAGAGTAGTAGATTTGAAATGGAGAAAGGGCAAATAAAAGACTGGCAATTATAGCTGTGGGAAGATCGAAGATCCTGGAAGCAATCTTATATATCAGTGGAATACTCAATACACTGAATATGGCAGAGAAAGACCTCAATGCCACCTCAGAATCACCAAAGATTCTTATCCAGAAATGGGTGAGAATAAAGTAGAGAGGTGGGTGTATGCCAGTAGAAGCCCTGTCTAGAATGATATTTTTTATATTGTCCCAGGCAAGATTGACGGTAATTCCCTCATCTAACCAGATGCTCCTTGCACCTATATTATAAAATCTGACCAGTCCGGCAATTACAGTTATCGCTACAGGAACGAACTTACTTTTGAGTATATCTCTGTTCATAGGGAACAACCCACAAAATCCAGGTAAAGCGGTATTGATCAGAAATATTAAAAATGCAGAATTGAATGCCAATTCCTCGGGCAGTCCAAACCTACCCAACAGCAGGATAGCGATACCCTCTCTGACCCCAAGTCCGCCCACGGTTATGGGTATAAGATTAGCCAGCATAACCAGTGGGTACGATATAAAAATCTCCCGTCCCAGGTTATAACCAAAGGCTCTTACTAGGAGTAGAACCTCAAAAATAACAATTAAATAGCTGAAGAGAGTAAGGATTAAACCGGTAAGGATCGTCCTTCTCTTCAGATGATTTAACCCTTCCAGGAGCTGCGGATACTTTTTAATAACAGGTAGCTTGAGAAGAATATTTAAATATCTTGTATTGAAGAGGATAAACAGGAGAGCTATAAGTAATACCCCCGCAGTTATAGCTACACCGGAGTTAACAAAGTACCAGATTCCCCAGAGTGATAGAAAAACTACTATAAAAAGGTCAAAGATCTTATCCCATAATACTAGACCAACACCAGCAAGTCTTTTCTCTTTTGGTATCTCCGATATACGTCCAACCTCGCCAATTCTTCCAGGAGTTATTATCCCCAGAGACATTCCAGACAGATATCCATCAATAGAGGAACGAAAAGAGATATCGGGGATTAAGTCTCTCAGAAGAAGGTGCCACTTAAATATTTTGATCAGGGTAAATACAAAACCCAGTAAGACAGCTGCCCCAAGATATCTTAACCTGACGTTTATAAAAGAAGCTATTAGAGTATCAACTGGTATCTTCTTGAAGATAAAATAGAGGACATATACTGTAATTAACAGCTTAAGTAGATTGATAAGTAAGTTCTTCTTTTCCTTCAGCATCGTATCTTCTTACTATTTTTACTCTGGTTTTTTCTGGATATATGACTTTAGGGCAATTATCCAGATCCTGAGGTTCAAAGTATCTGGAGGATGGTATATAGATATAGGGATTCTCTGCTCCAACCGTGATTTTTTCAATATCCTTATCTGAAGTTATCTCATCCCTGACGGTAATCTCATCACCGGTTATATCTATATACCTGGTAACTTCAATATTACTCTCACCCCTGTATGTTATAAGAAATCTTCTAAGGATATCCTTTACCTTCAGGCTCAGACCGGTAAATCTTCCAAATATAAGCTGAAATAGTCTGGACAGAACCAGGTCTGTAGAAGACATGGTCTTATATGACAACCTGAGCAGACTATTCCTGGTCATTGCCTTATAATTTTCAAAGCTCAGATCACTCTTATCATTTAACCATCCGCTAGAATAAGTCCTACCTCCCATCTCCACTATAACGCCACTGTCAGAGATTGAAGAGTTGGTCTTTTTATTGAAGAGTCTGAAGACTCCACCCTTTTTCAGGTTAGAGATAAAATAGAAATTATCATTACTGACAACAAGTATCCCTGAGTTTGGAAGAAACTTAACAAATTCCATTTCAAACATAGGTGGCTCCAGGTCTCCCTGGTGCATATTCATATGTGCCTGAAGATAAGTGTATCCTGTGTAAGAGAGATATCTATCATCCAGATTATACGGTCCCACAGTTTGCATCTTCCCGAGGGATTCTCTCAATAGAGAAGCTATGACCCCGGCATCCTTATTCCACCTGCTTGAAAATTCTACACCGGCAGGGATTATATACTTTGTATTTCTTGAACCATATTCTCCACCAAATGTCCCATTTGGATGGGCAAAATAGACAAGAAAACCCAGAGCTCTATCTATCATCTCTCTGGCTAATGGGTCTTCAGATTTTTCATAGTACTTGCTGAGATAATCTATAGCAAGTGATAGATAGCCTGTATCAGGACCTCCATATTCAGGAAACCATCCCTCCGGGTTCTGTCTATCTTTCAACTGTTCTAACTTTCTGGTAGCTCCATCTCTGTATCTCTCTTCACTGGTAAGCAGATAGAGGTTAAAAAGGGCAGTCACAGCTCCTGCCACCTGATTACAGGCTGTAAAATCGGTATAATTTAATAACCACTCCCCTGCCCTTCTGAGGCTTTTCAGGACCTTCTTATAAGAAGGAATATCCCCACCAAGGATCAGGAGTGTCTCGGATATGGCATAGGTGGTGAAGGCTGTAGCCACAAAACTATGTTCAACAGGGTACCACTCGCTGAAAGACCCATCACTATCCTGCATATCAGACCAGAATCTCAATGCTCCATCTATTAAGGAGAATATATTAGAATTTTTATAGTATGCATTATCGGGAAATTCATTCTGATACAGTATAGCCAGAGTAAGGACCGCCTCCTGGAATCTAGCACAGGGGAAATCCACCACATTGTAATGCCAGAACTGCCTGTCGAAACACCCAAATGTTGGGCTACTGGGATTCTTATCAACCAATCCCAGTAATCTCGGAATCTCTTTCAGCATAGATTCTAGATATACGCTATTCAATGCCAACCTCTTCTAGTATGGAATACTCCTCTTTCTGTCCATAAGAGATATTATTAATCATCTCTCCGAGCAACCCTGTAGAGAGAGACTGAATCCCAAGTATCATACAAAGGACACCCAGAGTAAGAAGAGGTCTATTACCTATAAGGGCACCCGTTAACAACTTATAAATCACCAGATAGAGGTTTATAATAAATCCAATAATAAAGAGGAGAATACCTGTCGTTCCAAAGATATGCATGGGTCTTCTTAGAAATCTGGTCAGGAATACAACTGTAAACAAATCCAGAAAACCCTTAAAAAGCCTTTCCAAACCATACTTTGATCTTCCATACTTTCTGGGATGATGAGTCACAACTATCTCTCCAACTGAAAACCCCTTGCCATAAGCTAACGCAGGGATATATCTGTGAAGCTCACCATATATCTCTATAGATTTAACCACTTCATTTCTGTAAGCCTTAAATCCGCAGTTAAAATCATGAATCTTTACTCCGGTAGCTATAGATGTAAGTTTATTAAAAAGTCTGGATGGCAAGGTCTTGCCTGGAGGGTCATGACGGACCTTCTTCCAGCCAGAGACAACATCGTATCCCTTATTTATCATCTCTATAAATCTGGGAATTTCTACAGGGTCATCCTGCAGATCTGCATCCATAGTGATAACTATATCCCCACTGGCCAGTTTAAAACCGGCTGATAATGCACTTGACTTACCAAAGTTCCTCCTGAACCTTACCCCTCTCACCCTGCTATCCCTTTTATGTAACTCTTTTATTATATCAAAAGAATTGTCTGTACTGCCATCATCGATAAATATTATCTCAAAAGATAACCCTAAAGGAGTCGTATTCTCTACTATACCTCTATACAGGGTTTCGAGAGATTCAGCCTCATTCTTTAATGGGATAACAAATGATACATCATACCTATTCATTTTAAACCTCCTAAAAAGAGAAGAACAGAGCCCTGTCCATGGGGAAAGATCCCGGTACTTCTTGTGGCATAGTATATATAATCTCCAGGACCTGTCCCTTCCGATACACCCAGCACATCTCCTTCTTTACTGATCCTGAGTTTTATACCGGAAAAGAGCCTGTTAACTGTATCTTTATAAATTTCACTTATAATTCCAAGAGAGATAGCTTTATTGATCCCATATCCCAGAAGGGCACTCCCCGAAGTCTCAAGATATGTACCTTTCATATTTATAAGTGTATGCCATAAACCAGATTTATCCTGAATTTTGAACAGGGTCTCAACCATATTTCTTATGATAGACTCAAAATACACCCTCTCTTCCTCCTGTAAATAAGGAATAACCTCCACAAGAGTAGCCAGCATCCAGCCGTTGCCTCTTGCCCAGTAGTGCGGAGTCAGAGAAAGAGTATTTTCATCCCAGGCATGGTGGAACAGATATACATTGGGATTCATAAGGTATTGTATATGTATCTTTAACTGTCTCAAACCCTCTTCTCTGTAGAGTTCTCCTAATCTTACCATAAATGGGCATATCATATATACAGTATCAATCCATAACTGTCCACTTCCAGGTTCATGGACAATTCCACCTGAAGGGAGTCTATCCTTACAGGATAGAATAAAGTTACCCAGTCTTCTCGCCTTTTCAATATATCTTTCATCTCCCAAGAGCTCATAGAGAGTTATCAAAACATCTCCTATGGCACAATCATTCACATTTTTAGGCTCCATATCCTTTTCTATATATCCATCTATTATCGCCTTTACGTATTCCCAATTACCGGTGGCGAGTAATCCCTTCATTGCAACGGTCTGACCCCAGGAGTAACCACCTATTCCTCTATCCATAGTCCTGATAGCAATAAGCCTAGTTAACTCACCATTATCCAGTACAGGTGGTATATTCTTCACATTTATATGCGGAGAATTGTATCTTAGTTCGATCGACCCCATCATACTCATAGCCTCATCCAGACAATTCTCAGCCGAATGGATCTTGCCCATCCTTATCTCATTCTTCGCCTTCTTTATAAGTTCTTCCACCCCTGTAAGGTCCCAGCCCTTAGCCCACTCTAATCTCATACTGTGAAATTTATCTTCAACCAATAAAAGTTTTCCAC
>Ga0116188_1000914_pt1 | contig 27172 bp, 50 predicted proteins | sample AD_JPNTR2_MetaG_FD_89807 | JGI IMG/M metagenome (GOLD analysis project Ga0116188, IMG submission 89807) | Active sludge microbial communities of municipal wastewater-treating anaerobic digesters from Japan - AD_JPNTR2_MetaG | ecosystem: Engineered > Bioreactor > Anaerobic > Digestate | place...
AAATGCTCTTTAACCGCTTCGTAAATTTCATCTTCTTCGCTCATATAATAACTCCTTCCTGTTTATAAGACAAAACGTTTATTTTATAGGATTTCTTTTAGGATACCATTTTGGTGCATTTCTTTCAATATGATTTTTTCTTAATATTGTATATCCTTTATTTTCTCCATACACTGGATCAAATTCTCCAACGTGCGGTTCTATTTTACATATATGTCCTTCATATTGAGTGGTTGCTATTCTCATTCCATATTTAAACACTTCATGATGCTCACAGTCCTTACAACAAATATTGTCCATATATCTCCTTTCTACAAAATAAAATTCATGTTTTATATTATAAATCTTCACTATCCCACATTAAATATTCGCACCAGTTTTCAGATTTTTCATTGCTCCAACTTGGTTCTTCAAACATCTTTCCATACACGTCGTTAGTATTTCTGATTAATGTTTTTTCATCATACCCTTTGATTTCAACCAGTACATCTTTTACGGAAACTCTTTTTGCTAATCTGCATAACCACTTATTAAATTCTTGAAGTGTCTGTCCAAACATTCTGTCTCTAAAACTACCGTTCACCACCAAGATATATTCATCTTGTGTTCTCAACCATCCACGCTTACGACTTTTATCCCCGTATGAATCTACTAGATTATTCGTAGAATATCCAAACTCATCACACGAACTACTACTATTATACCCATTCTTTTGTATCGTGTAAATATTCATATCCTTTTCACTTCCTGTAACTAAAGGCAAATGTTCAAGAACAGTATCAAGTATGTATCTTTTTTCAGCTTGTGTTCTTCCCATTGGACTTACAGTAATATTTCCATTTATATATGTCCACCAGCTCATAGTTTATTTTCCGTTGCACTCCTTCACTATTTAATCATTCCTTCCTACAATGAAATCTCTGTTTGGTTACTTATAATCTTCTCTTAATCCTAATTTCCACTCATGGAATTTAAACTTTTCATCCTTATCATATTTTGATCCTGTCATCATAATACTTTGAAACATTTTGTCAGGAGTGAAATCCTTATCCAAACCTTGCTTTTTGTATCCTTCTGTGATTTGTTTTAGTCTATCATATTCATTATCTTCTATCAAATATTCAACGTTAATATACATTCATAAACTCTCCTTTCATCTAATAAAACTCCTGATTTATCACCTATAATTCTATTGCCATTATTATACTACAAATTTATATCGTTGTAATCATTTTTAATACATTCCCATTCCAATTACATTACTCTCATAACACTTCTTTGCCTTTTCATCCCATAGACCAATGTATTTCAATGTTGCTTTCTGGCTACTGTGATTTAATAGGTCTTGCAACTCGGCAAGTGCAGTCATGCTGTTATTATTATTCTTAATATACCAATATCCGAATGTCTTACGAAGTGTGTGAGATCCTACGTTATACGGCAATCCACACGCAATAGCTGCTTCTTTTAATATCTTACAGCACATACCAACATCGATTGCTCCAGCTTCCCTACTCTTAAACAGATATCCGGTAGGCTTGATATCAGGATTAAATTCTTCTATATACTTTTTTATCGCATACTTAGCACCATCGTTAAAGAATAGATTCTTGTACTTGGCTGTTTTTTGCTCCTGTATCCTTCTAAAATCCCTAAATTCACCTTTACTATCAAATACATCACCCCATGTAAGTTTGAGTAGATCAGATGCTCTTAGAGCCACATTCATGCCCAATACTAACATCATTAAGTTTCTTCCGGCTATTTGCTTATTAAATTCTGTAACTGCGGTTGCTATCTTATCTAAGAAGTAATTGATCATAGCATTGATATCTTCTACACTCTTTAATGGATACACTTCATGAGGATTGCCTTTAACTGAATTACAACTCATAATTTTCTTAGGTGTTCCATCAAGTTTTTTCTTCAATTTTTTATCTGTATCTTGATTTCTGTCAATATTAATAACATCAGCCATTTTAACTTCATTTTCCTCTGCTAAATTCGTTACGTTTCCCATAATATACTCCTCTCTTATAATTATTTTAATCCCAATCTTTTTAATTCTTCCTGATACTTTCTATATTTTCTTTCTCCACTTTCCTGCTCAATCCATTCAACTAATTTTATAAATCCTAAAAATACCATTACTAATAAAATCCATATAAAAGCTGCTCCTATTGTACTCATATAATTTTATCTCCTTTTAATTTTTTTTATTTGATAAATTCCAAATGACGCAGTGATCTATACTCCTTTCTTATAAAATGCCTGTTTCATGTGTTTATCTTACACATATGACACCACGTAAAATCATGTCTCTTAATTTATCAATTCTGATTTTAATTTCATTATATGTTTTACCTGTATCTACTATGTTAAAGCTACCATATTTATCTAGTAAACAATAAAACTCTGAACCGTCACTGAACTTTTCAACGCATAAATATTTACCAATGTCACTAATATAATTTTTCTCTTTACTTATAAGCTGTTTATCCATCTTATACCTCTTTTCTTGCCATTCTAGGCTGCTTAATTGTTTACTGGTTACTTATTGCTAATCCACCCTGTAGTTTTGCACCTACGAGCTAATAACGATGTTCTGTTATGCCGTCAGAGTGGGAAAATATCACACCAATTATTCAATTTATTGTATCAAATTGTTAATGTTACCATATTAAAATATGCGTCCCATTCAACAATTTTCCTATCATATTTATCTTTCAAAATATCTTTAATATCAGCAGCACTTCCTTTTGCAACAATTTTACCATTCTCTTTAACTGTAATGTTTCGCTCTATAAGATGTGGATTTTCTTTGTCTCCTTCATAGAAATTTTCCAAAGCTCCACCTAAATAATCTAAATTTGACATATTATTCCTCCTATCATATGAATTAATCATTTTATCATAACTTAATGATAAAACTCTCCACCATCTTTAAAAGCAACCTCTACATAGCTACCTAATCCATCTGTAAAATCTCTCATAGTACAAGACGGAACAACATCAGATGATACAACTTTTGCTACATATCCTTCTTCTGTTAATATTTCAATGTGTTTCTTACAATCATACGATCTAACTAAATCATAAAATACACCATCCTCGCCTGTTACCATAATAAAACTTGTATCTGTTGGAACTCCGTATGGATATCTTTTTATAGCTGACATAATAAATCCTCCTTATAATAAATCAATATCTGGTTACTTCTTTTGCTCTAAAACAACGATATTCAAAATCCTTAAACTCAATTCCGTCTTCTGTTATTTCCATTTCGGGATGTTCTTCGTGATTTGTGTTATCAAAAATATATTGCTTAACTAATTCAATTGCTTCTGGTTCATTCTCTGCTTTTACTGTCTCGCTGTCATATTCATCTTTATACTTTGTAGTCAACTTGTTGTACTCTGCCCATTCTACCTTATACTCTTTCATTTTCTTATCCTCCTATTAATCTCAATTATTATTTATCTATTTTCTTTTCAATCCACGCTGCCCATATAGGGCAACGACAATATTACTCAATTACATTAATCTTCTAACACTGGATATAAATCCATCCTATATTCGTTCATAAATTCTGGATCACGTTTCATGTAAGCATCGAAAAATTCTTGCTCTGTACATGGTGATAATTTAGCATGTAAATCTTCTCTGATTTCATCGTTCATGTAGTCCTTAATGATTTCAAATTCATAATTGTTACCTTCGTAATTAATAGTTTTCATGATTTATACCATCCTTTCATAATGATAATTAATTGTATCACATTTCCATATTCTATTCAATCACGTTCACTATTCTGTTAATTTCATTATAAGACCAAACTGTATTAATGTCAATCTCTTGTTATATATTTCTTTTCTTTAATAAAAGATTAATTTCTTCTTCCACTTCTTTCTCATTATCGCAGCTACAAACACGCTTTCCATCATCAAATAATTCGATATAATCTCTATGTCTTTTGGTTGTAAATCTGTTATCCATCCAATACCTCCTAATCTAAATTACTGAAAAACATTGCTACTCCAATTAACAATCCAACAACAAAACACATGCCCTCTTTTGTATAATATGAAATAATAGTGCATAACGAAATCAGTATCAAAGCTGCTATTCTCTGTATTATCAGTTTGATCAATCTTTCACGTCGTTCTATCCTCTGCTCATAACTTGTTTTTGCTGTTTTAGAAAATGCAATACCCATACAATATGTATTATCTTTAGTATCCAATACTTTAATTGTTTGCATTCGGTAATCCTCCGTTTCTGATTTTCAATTCAAATAACATCTGTTCTGCTAAAGTAATTAGATTATCCATTGTTTTCATTGTCCGCTTCTGATTCAATATAAGTTCATCATACTTTGCTGTTATTTCCTTTATATTCATTGCTTATTCTTCCTTTCCACCTTGCCAACTTTCCATTGGTTGCTGTTCTGCTCTTTGACTAATTCGAGTATTATTATAGGTTTGCTATTCTGTTTCATGTTGTATATCTCCTTTTATCTTACTTTAAAATATTTTATCAATGTATTATGATCGAAAATAACTGGCTGCTTATCATTATCTAACACGACATATTCACTATCTGGTGTTATATCATGAATATGATATGGATAAGTACGATAAAATCCATAATATGAAGTATGACAGATAAGTTTTTGATGCTTTGTATATATTTGTGTTGTCGGTGTTGTTATTTCAAGCGTTTGCATCAAATAATTCCTCCTTTCATGTTATAATATCATCTTTTATTTGTATTATGCAGCTACTTTAGCAAGATATTTTTCCATTGCTTCAATCTCACTGTTTAGATTTACTGGTAAAATAACAAATGAATAATCATTAGCACTAATAAAAAATGGTGCTTTGCTGTTTGTTCCTCCGATTGATACTGTATCACTATCAGCAATCTTTAAAGCATCGACAAAGAAATATGGATTAAAACCAATTGATAAATCTTCTCCTGAATGGTCTTTAATTTCCATTGAATCAGAAACTTCAAAGCGTGAATTTCTTGCGTAGGTTGTGATAATATCATTTGTGATTTTTAATATTACTAGCTTTTTATTATCCTTTTCAATAACATTATCTGTATAGTATTTCATATGATTTAACATTTCTTCCGTATCTGCTTTAAACGTCAATTTAAAATCATCTGTAAGCATCTGACCGTTTCTGTAATATTCTCCTTCAACTTTTCTCTGAATGTATGTAAAATTATTACCTGTTACTTTTACATATTTACTACTATGAGATAATACTATCTTGTTTGTTGATTTCTTGTCTAAAGTCTTTTTTAAATCTGAAACAATAATATTTTTTACAAGCACACTACCACTATCACAGATTTTCTCACTATCTTTGATTGTTTTCATTCCAATTCTATGACCGTCTAATGTTTCAACTCTGTTGTCTGTAATATTAAAATTGAAACATCCCATAATCTCATTACTTTCGTTATCGCTTGTAAACGTGACCAGATTGTTAATTGTTTCAGCAAAATCATTTTCTGCGAACTGTAAAGCATCAATAAATATATCTTCAGGCATTTTAGGAAAATTTGAAATGTCATATTTCATAAGTGAAATATTTTTCTTTCCGTTCTGTACTAAAATACTATCTTCTTGTTCTGTTATGACAACTTCATTATTCATTTTAAGTAATACCTTTAAATCCTCTTCATCAATTCCGACTGATCCAGTTTCGATGCTTGAATAATTGCTAGTATTAACTTGTAAATACCCTTCTAAGTCACTTGTATAAGCTGTTAATTGATTTCCATCATCTGATATTATAATCTTTGTTAATAGTGGCATAGCTGCCTTTTTATCCATGTTACATAATGCCTTTTCAATAATTCCTTTGAGTTCTTTTCCTTCAACTTTAATTTTCAACATTGTTTTAATCTCCTTTTATTGTTTAATATGTTTTTCATATGATAGAAACATTCTTCTATGCGGTCTGTCAATAAATATCTCTTAGTTGTTCTTTGTTTTCTTTTAATTCATTACAATTATTTGTTGCTGCAAATTCGAAACCGTCTTCTTCTGTTTCCTGTTCTGCATCGTCATGATCGCATAATATAACATCAACGTCGTTCTCTTTATCATCTGTGTAAACTCCAGTTACCATGCCACCTTTAACTTCGATATATATCTTCATATTTTCCTCACTTTCTAGCCTTTAAAGGCTGTTAAAATTATATTAATACACATACCATGCTACAAATTTATGCTCTTTTCCGTCTGTACTGCTCCAAGGTGTGTAACTTGCTTTATGATGTTTTCTAATGTAATAATTCTGATTTTCCTTGTCGCAAAATTCTTTCGCTTGCTCTTCTATGTCGAAAAATTGAAATGTTGTTCTATATCTTCTTGCCATTATTCTATACCTCCTTAACCTTATAGTTAATTAAGTTTCCGTATACATCACAAACATTTCTTTCTTCTGCTTCTTTTTTGCATTGTTCAGTTTCTTCTATAGTATTATATTCTTTTGAATAAGGTTGATATTTTCGATGTGTTTTACTATTACAAAATACTTGATACATATTATCCCTCCTATCAATATAAAATCTGCTTTTCATTTACTAAATAATCTATTGTCTCTTTCAATTTTTGCGATACAACCTTTCTTTGTTATATCATACATTTCTGTATTATCATTAGAAAACCCAACATAAATATATTTCGGTGTTCTATTTCCTTTTGATGTTAAAAAAGTTATAACTTTATTACTTTGTGTTAAGTGTTTACCATCATTTAAAACCTTTTGAATAGTCATATATTGCCTCCTTATAAAATCTACTTTTAATTTACTTAATATTTTCCATCATCATTTGAGTTATGAAATATCTTAATTTCTTTTTATCTGTTAATTCATCTTTGAGTCCTTTATTAGAGTTAATTTCACTCATACATATCTCTTTTAATTTTTCCATCTGTTCTTTACAACCTTGTAAATCATGTTCATAAAACATACAATAAATTGTATCTTCTATCCATCTACTAAAAATCATACTATACATCCTTTCTTTTGATAAATTCAACATTATTTATTACTTTAAAAGTTGTAACTCATTTCCTTTGGTGTAATACCACCTATTTTCTTCTGGAATGAATAAATAGCCATAATTAATCATACATCCCATAACATCATTAATATCTTCCAATTCTTCAGCTTGTTCAGCATATGGCATTAGATGTACTTTAATACCTGTTGTAATTTGCAAGTCTTTCCATTCTGAATCATCGAATGAAGAAAATGTTTTTTTACAATATTCATAAGTTTCGATATCCTGTAAACTTGAAATTTTACCAAAAGAAATTAATTCCCTAACTTGTTCTTCTGATTTAAAATGTTTTCTTAGTAAATATCCTAAGCTTTCTAAGCCACCATCACATTGATTATATGCTGCTGTTATTGTTCCATTGTTATTTTTTATTCCTATATATGCCCTAGTCCCCATAACATCACCTTTTACCTTTCTTTTTACAAATAAAATCTATTTTTGATTTGCTATTCTGTTATTCAAATATTGGTGCTTTCAATATTGCATCCCAATCAAATTGACTTCCATGTTTAGGGATATTTTCTAAAAATATTTGTTTTATCATGCTATATTTTCAGCTCCTATCATAAGTAAATTATTCTTTACACTATTTAAATAGTAATCTTTATTATTTAATATAACGTTATATTTTTCTTTTCCACAAAATGAATCAACAACATTCTTTTCTTCTTGTGTCATATCTTTATATGGTGATTTACCAAAATTATTTGGCAACCATCCTTTTTTCTGGCTACCGTACAAATTGAAACGTGCTAAAAGTTCTTCATTATTAAAAGTTATATGACATGTTTGTTTTTTGTAGAAAGTTACTGTAAAATATTTAAGTTGTATATCTTTTGTTTCTCCAAATTCTTCAGCAAACTTTAAAGCTTCATCAAGGTCAACTGCTTCTGTTAAACCTCCATCAAGATAATTAAAACACTTTTCTATATCCTGAAGTTTACCTACGACTTTAGAATCTGTTGGTCTGTATTTTCCCCAATAGATATCATAAGCAGATAAAGGAATAATGACTTTTTTGTTTACTACATAGGCTTTATTTGTCTTCCAGCCGTTGTAATAATGAATATTACTACTTGTTTCCTTATCCCAATAATGTTTATGGGAAAATTCATCGAATAGAGAGATTATTGTTTCTTCAATACCTTTGACTACGTTTTTTGTCATTTCTATTTTTAACTCATAGATATTGTATAAAGAAAAATCATAATTGCTTAGATCATCAATCCTGTTATAGAAATCTCTTTGCAGATTACCTGTCAACTTTCCTATAAAATCTGGATTATTAAACAAGGCTTTCCAATATTTCTTCCTAACTTCTTTTATATAGCCATTTATTGATAGTGCTGTGTTATAAGAATTTCTATTGCTACTTAAATCAAGTTTTAATATACAACCCCCTTTTTGTATTGTTTCGCCTGTTGCTTCATCTTTTGCAAATTCTGATAGAATATAAGGTGACATTGCATAATATTCTTTAATTAAATTAATTCCTGCATTAACTTCTAAGTTATATTGATTTACTATAGCTTTTAAAAAGTCATTTTCAACTATAGATGTCTGTTTTGGTTCTGTATATTCTCTTTGTTCATTGGCTTTTTTTAATCCGTTAACAATAAAAGATTCTCTTTTTACTTCCGGTAATTTAACTTTAATCAATGCAATTTCAACTGATGTGCTGCGTTCTGCATCTATAAAAGATTCTTGCAAATATTCTATAGTTGCGTTGTATTCTTCTAATTTTCTGTTTAATGTCTTTCTGTCGTTTGTATAATCGTTTTTAAGCGTTTCAGCATTTAATAGGCATATAATTGAGCCTCCGTTTCTTTCTTGCATTTCCAAGGCTTTTAGTAAGTGTTTACAACCATTCGAGAAAGGTGGATTCATAATAATAAGGTCGTATTCTTTCATGGTGTCGTATGTCAGGAAGTCATTATATACAAGACGATAATTTTTACCTTTTAATATTGTTCTAAGTGTTTCGTCGTTTTCGATACAATCAATATCAAAATTATACTTCTTGCTGTTATAACTATAAGCTGGCTTTTCAATTGCTTTCAATTTATCAACAATATTTCCTTTGCCTGCCGATGGTTCTAAAATACTGTTTATGTAGTTAAAATCCAATCCAGAAACCATCTTGTTAATTAGATGGTCTGGTGTTGGGTAAAAATCGGGGTTTGATGTAAACATTTTAATTCCTCCTTATGCGCTTTTTACTTAATTTTTACGTTTTTTTATTGGCTGAGTTAATACTTTTTCTATATCCCACTTTCTGTCAAGCCTTGATTGCAATGTTTCGGTTCTTATTCCAGTTATATTGCTCCATTCTTCAAGTGTATGAGTTTCATTGTTAAATGTTAAATGGTGTGTTGTTCTTCTGTTATAATTTTGTACTTTCATTGTAACCCAACGGCAATTTGAAGGTTCATAATTTCCATTTACTTCTATTCTATCTATTGTTAGTCCTTGTTTGTATCCATTATTTATTGCCCAATTATAAAATGATTCAAAACTATTCAACCATTCTTCGCACATTTTTATATTTCTTTTACCATAGTATTGAAAACCTTTTGAATTACTGTTATAACATCTTTGTTCAATGTTTTTATATATCTTATATAACTTTGTGTAACATTTATTATGTTTTGTATTGTTACCTTCTTCTTTAATACATCCACAACTATTAGTTGTATTGTTTAATAAATTACTCGATAATACGTTGATAGTGTTTTTACATTCACAAATACAATTCCAAGTTGGATATTTCTTTCCTTTAGGGGTGATATAATCTTCACCCCTATTAATTACTGTTAGCTTCCCAAACTGCCTATTTGTTAAATCTATTAATTTTCTTCCCATGTTTTACTCCTAATCTGTATTTTGTATTAATAATTCTGTCGGATCGTATTTAAATATAAAACTGTTGTTAAAACTAGAATAAAATCCTTTAAGTGTTGCAAAATTCCGCTTTACCTCTGCAAATTCATCCTTTTGTAAATGGGTTTTAATTTTAACTAGCCAAATGTTTTCTTTTGTTTGTGTATGTTCACTCTGTTCAATTACATATTCTATAGGTTGCTTTTGTTCCTCTTGTTTCGGTTCTTCCTGTTTATCTATGTTTGTTCCATTTTCCTGTTGTTTAATTTCCGTACTTAATAATGTAGATGGATCATTTTTGAATATAAAACCTCTCTTGAATTTAGAATAATAACCTCCGATTGACTTCATATTATTATTTACTTTGATATATTCGTCTTTGTCTAATTTCTCGATAACCTTTACAACATAGATTTTACTGTTATCTCTTGTATCGGTATCTTCTTTAATATCATAGTGTAAATTTGTTGTATTGGTAGTTTCGGTCTGTTCTTTTATTGTATGATGCTGTTCTTTTGTTTGATTTGCTTCTGGCTTTATAACCTTTTTAACAACCTTTTCAACCTCATATGGTGTTTTTACTTCCTGAATTTCACACCATGCAATTGAACCCTTTTCAATCCATTGTATAAATTTATCGGATATATACCAGTAGTTAGCCTGATTTGCGTTTCCTGTGCATTCTTTTGTCAATTTTCCATTGAGTTTATAAGCATAATATTGTTTCTGTCCGTTATATTCCCTTTCATGTATTCGGTAAACATAACCTTTATTACGACTATAATTAAAATTGGATTTTAATATAAAATATTGCCCTTCTTTAATACTTCCTGTTGGAGTTTCAATTGCTTTGTTTTCTGTCTTATATTCTGTAATTTTAATTTTTTCATATATAACTTGCTCACCTTCACCAATCATTCCTCCACAAGTCGAATCAATTTTGCGAATAAATTCTTCAAATTGATTAATTAGTTTAATATCCTTTTCTAATTGATCAATATGATAATTTGCATCTTTGTCTGCTTGTTCTTCAGAATAAAAACTGTATCTTGCCATTATATTATTAATGTATTTCTGCTTATAAGCTTCTTTATCTTTCTTATATTCGTTTAGATCCTCCATGTAATGATTATATTTATAATAATTATCTATATTAGCATATTTCAAAATTCCGTTACCTTTTGCAACAATAACTCCGTCTTTTTCTATATGCCAATTACACTTCGGAGGGTGTGCCTGATGCCCTGGGATAATACCAGTGACAATATATTTCTGTTTGTTTTCCGATTCATGTTCTGCTTTTTGCTGTAGTCTCTTGATCATCATTTTAGCGGATTCTTCTTCTTGTTCACTTGCTCCACGGTCTACCGTCATTTGTTCTAACTTTGTGATTTTATCCTGAATATCTTTATTATATGAAAAATTGCTATAATTATATTGTCTGATTTCCTGTGGTTGTGCTGCTCCGTAAACATTCACGCATAAAATATAGTCATTTTTTTCTGCGACTCCATTCCAGTATGCTGGAGAATAATAATCTGTCATACTGTCGGATTCGTCTGCATGGTATCCGTAAACCGTCCAACCTTCCATTGACATTAATTTGTGAGCAATCATAACTCCTACGTCCTGATATTCATAATAAGTTGACATTTTAAAACCCTCCTATATAATATATGTATTTGTTTTTTAATTTCTATTTAGTTTTATTGCCCGTATAACAGTTTTATATGTATTGTTGGTTAATTGTCTACTATTGCTTTAAAATAGGATATAGAGGATTATACACCTCTTAAAGAATTGAATCTAGCCGTTTGATACTACTATCTATTACCCATAAAAGCTAATACTTCTTTTTGTCTGCGTCTTTCTGCTCTATCATATGTAGAACTTGTGATATATTTGTTTGTAGCTTCTCCAAAACCATTAATAAAAGTTCTGGTTTCCTTTGGTTCGTTTGCTCGTTTTTCGTCGCATTCTTTCTTTTCTAGTTGGTATAATTCCTCGTCTAATGCTTTTAGCTTTGTGCTACCTTCTCGCCATTGTTGAATAAGTGGATGCATTTCTTCCTTATGCATATTGTATTGAAAAATGCTATACAATCTTATATTTTCGGCTTTCTGATCTTCTATTTTCTGCTTTAACTCTTCTTTATTCATGGTTATATATCTCCCTTCTATGCAAATACCATACAGTATTTATTATGATTGCTATTATCTGCCACAAATTCAAAAAGTAAAACATCATAGCTGTATTTATCGGTATATGCTTTTCTTTCCTCTGAATTATATTCTTTCGTGAGCCCTTCCAATGTTTCAAAGAAAAAATGTTCTAATCCAGAATCTAAAACTTTTGCTTCTTCTCTAGTGTCATATTCGTTAATTTGTTTGCTTGCTTCTTCTACTGTCATTTTAAAATAGTTCATTGTTTTATTAATTATCATAGTTATATATCCTTTCTTTATTTGTTTTAGTGGCATCAAATAACCCTTTTATGCGGTCTGTTCCATGTTATTATAAAACCAATCCGCTAAACATTGCCAGCGTTTGATTGAATGATCCGAGGTAACATTTCTAGTAAACATTCTAATTACATCCCAAAAATTTTCTTTTGTAATTCTTCCTGACTCAATTCCGTTATAGATTTTATCAATTTTAGAAAAATCACTGTTTTCAATTGCTCTGTTATATGCTTCTTTCCTTGTCATTGTTTTATATCCTCCTTATATTATTTCTGCTTTTATTATACTTTCTGGATTCAATAATTTTTCGTGTCCTTCTTCTAATTCAAATACTAACCATGATTTTTCAATTCCTTTGTATATAGCTTCAAAACTTGCTTGTTTCTTGCCTGTGTATGCGTTTCTGTTAACACGCTTTGCACTAACCATAATTGTTATTTTATATCTTTGATTGATTATGAAATCATTCATGATAATTTACCTCCTGATAAGATGAAATAGTCTTTTTATTGGCCTGTTATGCAACCTTATATTCCATATCTTTCAATCTTGATTTATCATAAGTTTCAAGTAGTTCATTGTTTTTATATGTTTCATATTTTCCGTCGTATAATTCAATAAACCAATCAATTACAAAATCACTTGTTTCTGCTTTTTTGATTAACTTTTGAATATTTTTATATACTGTTTCCCATGATCTACATCCAATTTGAAAACCGCTTACCGCTGGTAGGTAATAACCTTTATACGGTACATTTTGATTCTTAATTTTCAATACTAATGTCATCATACTTTATAACCCTCCTGTTATTATTTATTTGCTATTTTAAGGACTTTAGACCTTTACACTAATATTATATAGTGTAGTAGCTTTAACTGCCTATTAAGGCAGCCTATCAGCTTTTAAGCTACTATTTCCCATCTTTTATTATGTTCTATCTTTTTAATAATGTAATTACTCGTCATACCTTTATAAGTATGTTTTTTAATCCATTGTTTAGCTTCTTTTTCTTCATAAAATATTAATATATCTTTATCATCATTTAAATATTTAGTTGTATATATTCCCTTGTTTCCACTTGCTACAATTCCGCCCATATCTGAATAATCATATCGTCAGCCTGCTCTATTAACTTTCTTCTAAGATTGATTAATTCTTCAACTCCGCTTAATTCTTCCATGTTTAACCCTCCATAACCTTAATTAATTTATAGGTACAATTTGCAATAGTAAAACCGTTTTCAAAATATGATATACTGTTTTCATTCTGTTCTGAAATATATAACGTACTTGTTTGCGTACCATCAAAGAAAACAATATCATGAGCATTAACCTTGTGTAATACTCTTGTAAATACTCCATCGTTCATGCTGTCGATCCTGGTTAATTCAAAAATTGCCTTGCCCTGAAGTTGTCTTAATTGCTTCTTTAACTCTTTGAAATTTGATGCACTTATAACTGTTTGCATGGTTTTATATTCCTTTCCAATGTGATAAAATACAACATTTATTTTGTGCTAGTTACATATTGTTTATGTATCTGTTATCTGTTCATAAAGTTCCAGTAATTAGAATAATCTTCTTCAGCAAGTGTATCCAAGTAAATTTTTAATAACAACTCATCCTGATCCTCTTCCTGTAGTGTGTTTTTGATTGCCTGATATAGTGCTTTGACTTCCTGTTTACATTCGTTCCAAGTGCTGATAGATAATAAATCAAAAATGTGTTCCTGTGTTGTGCTGCTATTGTCTACTGTTAAAATTGACATTGTGTTACCTCCTATGTAATTGTTGGTTTGTTTATTGGTAGTGACTTGTCACGGATTTAACGTGATACAATAGATTATTGTACTATTCCGGTAATAGCAAGCCTGAAAACTGTTTAGCAATGTAAAGGATTATTCCAATAAAAATTATTTGTCTGTTTTTTCTGCCATTCTTCCACCCTTTTGATTATTGCAGGATGAACATTTTCAACATTCGCTATTAAATAAGCACATTGAATAGTATTAGCAGTAAATAAATCTACTCCGTCAATAACTGTAATATAATTCTGTTTTTGCATATTATACCTTCTTTCTGTTATATCACTTTATTATACTGATTTAATAATATTTTGCATTAACTCTTTTCTGTATTCCATTGATTTAATACTAGAAAAGCCGTTTTCACTCCAATATTGAAACATTGTTTCATGATAACGTAATTCATCCATTAAAACTATTTTATCTATATCACTTGTTTTTAGTTTAGATAATGGTAAACCGTCAAGATAAATTGTATCATTTTTATATACGTGATCCCATCTTGTTAACTTCTTTTCACCTGATTTATAACATATAATGCAGTCAAGTGATAAAGGACTAAATTCTAAAAATAATGTTTGTTGTTTACCACCTATTAATGTTATAATAGTTTTCTTTGTTGTAGTCTGTTTGGCTATGTTACTAATACCGATAAATTCATATTTAAGTTGATTCTTTGCAACCTCTGACGGTTTTATCGTGTATGTTCTCCACTTGTAAGGAATAGTTAAGTATTGTTTATCACTAATTGGATTATATGAGAATGTCATATTATACCGCCTTCCCTTCTTTAATGTTTTGGATTCTATAATCGTAATTATAACCATTATAAAATCCATTTTCTGTTATGGCTGCTATTGCTTCATTTAAGCGTGATTCATGGAAATATCCAAGATATATATTGTTATAATATACCTCGTAAATATGGCAATCTTTGATCATATCAAGTGAAAAGCCGTTTCTGTTAATGGTTATCTTGTTTTCTAATCCATGCATTGTTATCATTCTGTTATACCTCACTTTATTTTTATTTTGTGTTACTTGATAGACTTGATAGAGAATCGGACTCTATAACCTATGGAAGCGTTCCCAGCAAGCCTGTTATATATCTATTTTACTTCTAATAATTCTAACTGTTTTATTGGTGTGTCATTTAATTGGAATGTTTTCCATGTACTATAACCCGTAAATATAACAAAATAACCTTGCTTAATGCTATCTTCTAACTTGTTATATACAATATTGCCTGTAGTGTATTGTTTAGATAATACATCATTAAAATATTGCTCAATCTCTTCTATTTTGACTTTTAATCTGTTTTCATTTTCAATACAGATATTATGGACTTTATTCCAATATATTGTAGCCTGTTTTTGCTTTTCTTGCTCTTTTTGATCCGCTTCTGCCATTGCTTCAATGATATTAATGCCATTATAACAGTTACTTTCTGTTAATGATTTTATAGCCGTTTCAACTTCTGTTTTATCAATAGTCATTAATACATAACCATTATAAGAAAGTCCGTATTCGTTCTCATGGTGTATAGTATAACGAGTAGAAAAGAAGTGTAGCTTTTTACCATTGATAATAAATGGATATTGTAAATTCATATTGTTTTATACCTCCTCTGATAGACTTAATTTTACCATATCAACAACTATAGAATTCTTGTAGAATAACGGATTCTCATAAAATGCATTCCATCCATTTTCTATTGCTGTTATCTGCTTTGATGTTAAAAACATATCTAATACATTTTCTAACATTGCCTGTTTTGTCATCATTGCTTTATTACCTCCATGTTATAGTTTTATATTTAATTGCTATGTATACCGCCTTATATTGACGATATACCGCTTTGAGCTTAAAGCACTATTTATACACGCTCAAACGTGTTAAATGAAATACATCTCTCCATTTATTTCTAATGCTATGGCATCTTGTGTTAATTCTGTTTTCAAGTTTTCACAAAATGAAATAACTTTTTCAATACTTGTTTGTAAGTCCGTGTCGGATGCATAAGCAAAAACCATAGTAGTTGATTCTTTTACAAGTCCAACAGTGTTAGACATCCAATAGCCAAGTGCAGGTGTACTTGTTGCACCTCCAAAACATTCTGATAATAATGATGCAGCTTGATTGACGTATTGGCTATTGTCAATCTGTTTATTAATATCTGTAGTCGATGGGATGTAAACTGTTACCTTACTAGATAATTTAAACATATTTTGTAACTTTGCATTCTGGATCATTTTTGTTTCCTCCATTGTTAAATTGATATTATTATATTGTTTATGGTTACTTATTGCAATAGCTTGCCGAGAATTGCACTCGATGGAGATTAAAGACTTAAGTTTGCAAGCTAGATATAAATTAATCAAAATAATCTTCTGACATATCCTCTAGTATTTCCTCATCTTCTGTAAAATCGTCAATGTTACATATTATGCAATCATACACTTCTTCCGTTATCTTTCCATTATTTAATAAATCAAATGCTCTTTGTAAATATTCGTCTCTTTTCATGTTTAATACCTCCTATTATTTTATTTTATTTTATTACTTATTGCTATACTCAATGATTGCAATCAATCAGATTATATTATAGGTTACTGAGGTTACGTACTAGGTTTCGCCGTTCGCCTTACCTTCTAATCATGTTTTGCTATTGAGTATAGACATAAATAATAAAAATAGCTTATGGTTTACTTGCTAATAGCTTTGACCTTTAGCTATGTAATTATGTATTGCTTTTATTTTTTGTTTTATATATCATATTATTACTTACTATGTAATGCTAGGCTTTAGATTGCCTTATTGATAGATTAGATTATAGATTATAAATGAGATAATATAGACTATATAGTTTAGTACTATAGGACTGCTTCTATTGTGTCCAGTGTAAGCATCTGGAATAGTCTTTCTGCTTTTTTCGGATTCCTTTACCGTGGATAAGACTATCAACTCCAATTGATTCTAATATAGAAAGGTTGCGACCTATACTAGCTGATACCACGCTTTTATTTATAGTATGAGCCTATTATCTAGCACAACATACTCGCAAGGGACTAAAGTCCGATGACTACTCGACAACCAATATTCAATTAACTATATCTTATCTTGATTAAAGTATATCATAGTTTAATACTTCTGTCTAATTAGTATTTCTAATAAATAAGACGTTATATATTACCTATTATTATAAGTAAATACTACCAATTGTGAGAACAACGAGATAACTCTAATAAAGGTATTAGAGCATAGGTAGATAGTGATTCCCATTTAGTAAATGATAACGAATATCAATAATACTATTGATTGAATATGCATTATAATTGATTATTATACAATATATAGTATTCCTTTTTGTGAGATATGATAGATATTTTGATCTGATATAAAATCTATTTAGAAAATTTTCTAAATAGATTGAAGTCTGATATATCGAACCGTCTGTCAAGTAAATAACTTTACACATATTCAGCTAATGCTGTCATTTTAAACTGTCAAGTAATTTTCTTTACATTAATATGTAAATTATAACCATTCTATCAGTTTCTATTAGTTCCGTAAAATGATATAAAGCGGAATTAACTATATAAAGCCTTATTTTATGCCTATTACAGCATATCATAGTATGTATATAGGTATGGGGGATATTTTACATTTATAGAACAATTGTTTGTACCGGATATTGCCCTATCTGATGCACATCCACCTTAACTCTTAATTTCAACTCCGAAACACCCAAAATACTTCGGTACACGCTTCGGACAAACTCCCTATTTAAGCCACTTTCCTCAATTTCAACCACTCTAATTTATGCATAAATATCCACTTTTTCATCTCAATAATCGCTACAATGCTCATGAATCAAGTATTCTATCGAAGTCACCACTAAATTAGCCAAATTGAACATAATTAACACTTTCCCACTTCATACTAAAACTATCCAACACACTCATCAAACCCTACTAAAATAAGCACTTTCAGCCAATATGCCAATCCAAATTAATCACTCCTACCGAACATCACATAATAAATCATACTAATCTGGTATAAATATCCATCAATAATCACATACTAATTATACTTCATCGGGATAAGTTGACATAGATATTACACTAGCAGCACAATAGTACAATTACAATACACCAGATAAATGATTAGATTATTCTCCTATAATCTGATCAAAATTACATAAATCAATATAATATTACAATTCTAATCTCATCTAATAAATTATCAACCTATTTTCGCTTTGTAAAAGCCTTAAATAGCCACGAAACATCATTTTAGGATAACTAGTATACCTAGCACACTAAACTGCCTTTAAATGGCTAAAATATTAACATCATAAATCCCATATAAGACACCATAATTATATTTAGGATATCTGATACCAATACAACAATAATTGTCTTAAATTAGCATATACGAGTTTATTACATCCAACCTGACATATTATCAATCAAAATAAGCGTTAAATTAACGTCTAGGAGCCACTAAAACCACTTAAAGGTAAACTAATATGCCTACGACACTAAAATGCCTTAAAACGAATTCTACAACGTCATTTTTAATTTCCATATTGGAAGTCCAATAAATATAATCAACCAGCTCATCCAATTTAACAATACACCTAGACAGGGGGGTACTTTAACATTATTGGTAAACACTACTACGCTCCTGACACTATACCTCTTATAACGCTGCCTAATAATATTGCAATGATATTTATTCTGCATAACTTTTCCATTCTTATTAACAGCCCACATCTAATATCACCAATCCATAGTTTAGTTTCAATTACAAACACTAATCTCTTATCGTGGCAAATAATCTGGCAGTCCTTAACGACAAAACTATCAATAACCAATAGCATTAGCAAACTGCTAGTACAGAAGTGTAAATTATGCTAGTACAAAAAATTATGTAAATGTAATATGTAACTATTGACAGCAGAATTTATATGTGATATAATAAATGTGAGGAAATAAACAGAACAAACCAAAATAACAATAATATGACTAGAAAGAAAACGTAAAAATTGAAAGGAGAAATTATCATAAAAAAATAACAACAACCAAAAATAAGATAGCAAAAATTAATATATATTTATATATATTAATTTTATATCTTATACTAATTATATATCTTATACTAATAAGAGCACTCCAATTTTCTGCATGGATTTGCAATGTCTATGTACCTAGACAGGAAAAAATCTGCATGGATTTGCAAGTTGTATAATTTTTACATTTAACTAAAGGAGGTGAATGAAACGCTTTATATTAAAGACAAAATTACTAATAACAAGAATATTACAAATGATGGCTATGTTGTTTATTTAGCATTATTATGCTTAATTAGGAAGGATCAAAAAATATATTACATAAATCCTACTCTCCTAGCTTATGAATTAACAGGTGTATATCCACCTAATAGACAGATAATTAATAGCATGATTACTGGTATATCAAATTTAACAAATGAAAAATTAATACATAATAATATGAATATTCCAGATAAAAACAAGAAGTTATATGAGTGGATTATAGATATATCAGACATATATGAAAGGTCGGGATATTTTGTTAATATTGATATTTCAGATATAAGAAAAATATTTGAAAAAAAAGAACGTTATAGAAATGCTATATCTCTATTGAGGTTTTATATTTATTTGTTAACTACTTTACATAAAAAGAAAGATGAATTAGAAGGGGTAGGTTTTACATCTATTGATACAATGGCAGAGGAAACAGATCTTAATCAGAAAACTATATACTCATATATTAATGAGTTAGAATCATTTGGATTAATATTTGTTTATCGTTCCAAGTGTTCTATACTTAACAAAGATGGCGGCATAAAAGAAATTTCATCTACTTATGGTAAGTTAATAAATAAAGATAAGATTATAAAAATAGGTATGGATTATGAAAAAAGTTATAATACACAAAAAATAAGTCGTAAAAATAAAAATAAATTACGTAGTTTATCACAAAAATATAATTACCTAGTAAGCTGTATTGAAAACGGTAAAAAAATACCATACAGTGATAATATATTAAATGATATGTATTTATCGCTTATTGAATTAAATAACAGTTATATAAAACATTCAAGAAGTGATAGGGTGAAGGATTTAAGTATATTTAGTAATTATGATTTTTATGAAAGAGATGTGAATAATAGTGCCGATGCCAAAGAATAATTGTTATGGCTGTACTGATCGCCATGTAGGATGTCAGATAAATTGTGAAAGTTATATTGCATATGCTGCCGAGTGTGAGAGAATTAGAAAAAATAGACGAGCTGATTATGAGTATAATGGATATTGGAAACAGCAATCGGACAAGGCTTGTCGGATACATTTTGGTAAAGCAAGTAGTAGATAATACATAAAATATGAAACTATAATATAAAGGAGAATGAAAATGAAAAAAGTATCTGGAGTATATAAAATAACATGCATAGAAAATGGAATGATTTATATAGGCAGTTCTAAAAACATATCAGGTAGATTATCAAAACATAAAAATTTATTAAAAAATAACAAACATCATAATTTTTATTTACAAGACGATTTTAATTTTTATGGAATAAATAATTTTAAATTTGAAATATTAGAAACTTGTAATGAGGATGACTATTTAAATCTTGAACAAAAGTATTTAAATGAATTAAAGCCATTTTATAAACTTGGTCGTGGATATAACATAAATGAGAAAAGCAGTGGAGTTCAAACAACAGGTTTTAAAATTTTTAATGACGGAAATAAACATTATGTACAACAAATTGGATATTCTGTTCATATGCCAATAACAGATAATGAATATTATAGTAAATCAAGAGAAGAATTATGTGAAGAATGTGAAGGATTTACTACTCTTGACTATATGAATGATGACTTAATATTAAGTAATCCTGAATGGGATATATTATACTAATTGGAGGGTACAATTTGGGAGAATACGGAATTAAAATTAAAAACATAAAAGCAGGTACATTATATGGCTATAATAAAGGTTTTAGAAGTAGATATGATTATACCGATGCAATGTTAAATAATAGTTTATTTAGTATGTATATGGCTAAAAATGGCATGAATGTATACAAAGGAGAAAGTACAAGAGATATAATTTGTCTGGATTTTGATTTTGGTTCACGATCGTATGATGAAGAAATCGAGCATTTACAAAAAATATTAAATTCATCGGCAGATAGTTCAAAGGAAAAAATTCAAAAGATAATTGAGATTGTAGAAAAAAACAGAGATAATTTTATAAAGAAAAAGAAAGAAGAAATAAGGGAAGAATTTTATCAAAGTGGTGTTGATGTAGAATATAAAACAATAGATAAGAGTGGTAATATTAAAAAAGTTGAAAAAATTCACTATAAAATGTTGTTTCGTACACCTTCTAAGGCTAAAGTTGGACAAGTAATGTTTATAAATGAAAAACTTTATAAAAAGGCTTACGATTGGCTTACAATGGGTTTAGGCAATAAAATGCCTAAAAATAATGCAAAAATAGTTGAAATGTCTGCTTATGCTCCACTTACAACAAGTACAATAATTGATACAATACATATTCCTGTAGAAAACATTTTAATATTAAATGATCAAGATAGTTTTTTTGAAACTATAACTAATATAGTTAGGGCTGAAGATTATTCAGTAACCAAAAAAATTATTGATGAAGAGAAAACAAAATTAAATAGACAAAGAGCAATCGAAAATGGTAAATTTGATGATGATGGAAATCCAATTTATAAAAGAGCATTTAAAAAAATACAAACCACAGAGAAAAAATGTATTGTAGAGAGCAAAATGTCCAAAGTAAAAAATACTATCTGGGATGGTATGGGGTTAATTGAAAGTGATTTTTTACCAGATTATATTAACGGCATGGCTTTATTGAGAAATCATTTTTTCAAGATGTGTGGATTTAAAAGCAATATTAAACTATTCTTTAAAGATTGGTGTAAAGAGAACGGACATGATTATGATACATATATAGTTTATGATATGTTTGGATTACCTCATTTTTTGAAAGATATTAAGATTATAACAACTAATAACTCTATTAAATGGCTTAAATTTAAAGACTTAATGGGAAATACAGACCTAGAAGCATATCAATATTGGTGTGATAGAATTAATGCTGATGGTTCAATGTTTGGAATTGTAAAAACAGATCATGAAAGCAAACTAGGTGATGTGCAGCAAATGAGTTATCAAATGATAAATACTCTTCCTTGTAAAAAAGAAGACGTAGAAGACATTGCAAAAACAAGCGTTGAATATGTTGAATTATTAAAACAAGACAACAATGAGTTTGAAAAATTTCTAAGAAGTAATGCTAATGAGATTAATCATTATGAAATGTTGGCTGATTTATATAAACATAATAATGATTTTGGAAACAGTGAATGGTTTAGATATGAAAAAAGGCAAATAATTAGAAATTACGTTAATCGTCTTAGAAAAGGTAAAATAACTGTAAATGCAGATAATTTAACTATATGTGGAAATCCATACGCATTACTGCTCTACTCCGTTGGCGAAGACTGGAGTAAAGATATAACGCTAAATCATGAAGAAGGAGTTATACAATGTTATACAACTAGGTTTTCTGATAATGAATATCTATGTGCATTTAGAAATCCACATAATAGTCCAAATAATATTTTATATTTACATAATGTTTATAGTGAAGAAATGAAAAAGTATTTTCCATTTAGTGATAATATATTGGCTATAAACTGTATTAAAAGTGATATTCAAGATAGAGCAAATGGGTGTGACGAAGACAGTGATTTTTTCTTTGTTACAAATCAAAAAACATTGGTGAAATATGCAAAAATATGTTATGAAAATTATCCAACTATAGTCAATGAGTTAAAAGAAAGTAATATTACATATGAAAACACTAAACTATCTTATGCAGATATGGATAATAAATTTGCAAAATCAAGAATGTCAATTGGTGAATCAAGTAATCTAGCACAATTAGCAATGACCTATTATTGGACTAATCCAGACAATAAAGAATTATATGATAATTTTGTGATATTGTCAGTATTGGCTCAAGTAGCAATTGATAGCTGCAAGCGTGAATACGAAGTTGATCCTATTGTTGAGATAGAAAGAATTAAAAAAATGGATTGTATGAATTTAACTAAAGATGTTTTGGTGGGAGATAAACTTAAAAAAGTTAGATGTGATTTGCCTGAATTCATGAAATATACTAAAGAAGTTAAATTCACTAAAAATGGTGTTGAAATTCCATATGAGGAAGTAAAAGAAAAAAGAGATAAAATTAAAGGTAGAATTAATCAGAATTTAGTCTGCCCTATGAACTGGCTACAAGAGATATTAGATAATATTCAAATGGCAAGTAATGAAAACACAACTCCAACGGAAGATTTTTTTATTAAGATGGATGGTAAGGCTAACCCTAGATCAATGAGTAAAATAAGAAAATTAGTAGAGGATTACAACTTATTTATTGTGGAAAACTTAAAATATTTAGAAAGTGACGATATGATATATGAATCACTTGTTGAAAAAACAAATGAAGTTGTTTTGCAAATTAGAAAAATGAAATTAAAAAATTTAATAACAATTAATAGGTTAATAGAAACTGCGTTGGAGTTAGAAAAAAATAACAATAAAGACTCAACTAAAAAACACAATAATAAGCATACGAGAAAGATTTTAAATATATTATATAAGTCAGATAAATACAAATTTTTGTTAAATTTCTTATAAAACGGATAAAATACCGTTTATTTGAACACCGTTGAATTTCTGAAACGCCCTATTAAAGCCTATTACAGCCGATAAAATTCGTGTGCTATATGAAGAGAGAACGTGCGAGATTGTACAAGTAGGCTTCCACGCTATTGCCAATGCGTGTAACAAATATGGAATCCGGATAATGGCTAGTTCACAGGCTAGATGTGTGAACATAAAATTTAATAGGGTAGGTAAATGATATCTACCCTATTAATCGCAATTTATAACACATATAAAACAATATCATTTAAGGAAATTCGCTTTCATTCTCCCCTCTGATACGGTGGATGTACTTGTGCTATTTGCACAGCTATGTCCACTGTAGTTAGCCGATTCAAAGCATGTTGATAATCCAACACGTAGGATGAATATCCAGTATCGGCTATTATTTATTATTGGTTCTGACGTGCATGGGAAGTCAGATTAAATGTGGTCAATCGGGTGGGAACATCTGAGCGTAAAACAGCCAATATGCTAACTCTTCTGTTGTGTGTAGATAGAGTAGAGATAACATTTTATAGCGTTATTGGGAAAGTATGGACTCTCAGGATGGGAGTCCTTTTATTTGAGGATATAGTGTAATGGTAACACGCTACATTTGGGATGTAGAGTTGCGGTTCGAATCCGATATTTTCAATTTCACTAATAAAGTGACTTTCACTAATGTAGTGAAACAAAATTTACAATGAAAGAGGGATTTTATATTTTAAAAATAAGACGTATCGAAGTAGATAAATTACGTGAATCTGGATATGGATGGGCTGTTAAACACAGTTATAGTAAACATCCAACTTATTATGTAGTTGAAGAAAAACACGTATTGAGATTTTTAAATGAATTTAGAAAGATGATTAAAACAAAGTAATGCAAAAATATATAACAGAAAGAGGGTTATTCCTATTGCTAAAAGAAAACGCTCTATAACAATTACTCCTGTCGGATATTCAGCTCAAAGTGTGACAGGTAGTTGTAATATTATTGAGTATAATGATACAACGATAGCTGTAGAATTAGGTGGAATTCAAGAAGGACATACGGTTTTAGAAAATTATAATATGAATAAACGTATGTTATCTAATATAAAACCACAATCGTTAGATTATATTTTTGTGTGCCATAATCACTACGATCACATTTCAAATATTCCACATATGTATGCTACAGGAAAATGTAATGCTACTATTATTGCACCAAAAAGCAGTTCTGCAATATTAAAGGAAATGTGGCTTGATAGTGCAAAAATAATGGAAAAAGATTGTGAATATCTGTCTAAAAAGTCTGGGAAAGTATATGTTCCTTTTTATACAAATGAAGATATTGAAGAGGCAATATTACACATCAAAGAATATGGTTCTGATGAGATATTTCAGATTACAAATGAGTTATCTTTTCGATATATAAACGCAGGACATATATTATTATCAAAGCAATTAGAATTATTTATAAAAATTAATAATCATACAAGTAAAATTGTTGTAACTTCAGATATAGGGAATACAATTACTGAAGAAAAAAGGATATTTGTAGAGAAATTTCAGCCAGTTACTACCGCAAATGTGGTATTGGGAGAATCTACATATGGATTGACTTCGAAACGTATTACTAAAAACGACTTTAAGAAAGACTTAGAAAAAATTAAATCAGTAATTACTCAGTTTTGTATTGATAGCAATAATAGAGTTTTAATACCAACTTTTAGTTTGGATAAAATGGCTATTGTATTATGGTATCTATATGAGATGTTTGGCAATGATGATAAATTTAATGTGCCAATTATTATAGATAGTCCATTAGCAATTAGCTTATTATATCACTACTCTTCTATTCTTGAAGGAGAAGCAAAAGAAAAGTTTGATGAAATGCTTGCGTGGAAAAACGTAAAACTTATTGTAGAGCATCAAGATAGCGCAGTTTGTATAGAAAGTAGTGGGTCAAAAGTAATTTTAAGTAGCGGAGGCATGTTACAGAGTGGACGTAGTGTATTTTGGGCGCAAAGCATAATACCTAGAAGTAATGATTGCATTATGTTTATGGGGTACTGTGGGATTGGTACGTTGGGCTACAAAATAAAAAACGCTAAAGACCAAAAGACAATTACTATTCAAAATAAGGTGTTGAAAAATAAATGTCAAATAGTTGAACTTCGTAGTTTCAGTTCTCATATGCAAAATAATGAACTCGTCAACTATTATAAAAATATCAATGCAGAGTGTATATATCTATTGCATGGAGATGCAGAAAGTAGGCTAAGTCTTAAAGAATCGCTTGAAAAAGAATTAGCAAACATGTCGAAAACAATGAAAGTGCGTGTTGTTAACAAATCTACAGTAATACATGTTTAATAAAAATCTACAGTCGAAAGACTTAAAATTAAGCGGAGGAACGCTTATGGAAGAATTATTATTTGCAATTGACGAATCATCGTCATTTTATGAAAAATTATATGCATCACTGTTAAAAGAGCGAATTATTTATCTTAACGGTGATATTGATGATAACACAGTTGACTTAGTTACAATGCAAATTATTTTAGCTAATGAACGAGAAAAGAATATTCCAATAGAAGAATTAAAACCACTTACAATTTACTTAAATACTAGGGGTGGTGACATTGATCCAACGATTCATTTAGTACAAGTTATTCAGGATTCTCGTATTCCTATTCATGTTAGAGTTTTAGCTATGGCTGCAAGTGCAGGGTTATATATTACTATTGCCTGTAAACATAGAGTAGCATATAAAAATTCAATCTTATTATTACATAAAGGGAGTATATTTGTTGGAGGTAATACTGCTTCTGCTGAAGATACAATGGATTTTTATAAAGAAATTGTACAACAAAAATTTGATAATTTAATTGTTGAACGTACAAAAATCACAAAAGATGAATTAAAGAAAATTCGAAGAAATGAAACTTATTGTTTAGGTGAAGAAGCATTAGTAAAATATGGATTTATAGATGAGGTAATTTAAATAAAACTTTGGTTTTATTATTTTTTATAAATTAAGCGAGAACACCCGTGAATTTATTCATGGGATGAATTGCAATTAGTAGATAAATACTACTGTAGGAACTACAGGAAGTTACGCCTATGGAGATGGAGGATACGAAGTCTGTGAAGTAGGAATCTCGT
>Ga0116188_1000921_pt1 | contig 27036 bp, 22 predicted proteins | sample AD_JPNTR2_MetaG_FD_89807 | JGI IMG/M metagenome (GOLD analysis project Ga0116188, IMG submission 89807) | Active sludge microbial communities of municipal wastewater-treating anaerobic digesters from Japan - AD_JPNTR2_MetaG | ecosystem: Engineered > Bioreactor > Anaerobic > Digestate | place...
GCGGTGGTGGCCGGATCGATCCTTACCGCTCTCGCCCGCCGCAGGATCGAACCGGTTTCGCCTCCCGAGTGACGTCTCCCGGTTTTCCCTTCGCATCGCCGGGGGCGGTTCCGGCGAACTTCGCGAAATTCATCCAAAGACGTCCGGATTCGGGGGCCGGCGCGGTGCAGATCCCTCCTCCGCGTCGTCCGCAGCCGCTCGGGCGAGATGGTCTTCCAAAGCGGAGCGGATGGTCTTGTAGTGCTCCTCTTCCTCGGCGGCAAACTGGAGAAAAATGTCCCGGCCGTGGGTGTCACTGAAACGATCGGCATACTCGATAAAGAATTCGGCTGCCTCCTTCTCCATGGCCATGGCTAGTCGAAAGGCCTCCTCTTCCGTCATCTCGGGACGAAGCCGCCGGCTGATCTGTTCGCGAGAAGGAAAGATCGTCTTCAGAGCCTCGAAATCGAAGTGCAAAAACACCGGCGCGTCCAAGACCCTGGGTTCCCGCTCCACGAGATGATTCCACGCCTCCGTCAATCGATTCAGATGGCTCTCCTCATCCCTCAGCATCCGGTGGAACGTCTCTTTCGTGGGACGACGGGCTGAGATCTCAGACGCCGTAGTGTAAAAGTGCACCCCTCTTCTCTCCGTCTCAAGAGCGATCCGGAGGGCGTCTCGGGCGAAGACCAGATCCGCGTCCACCGGAGGCCCCGAGTCGTCCGCTTTGTTCCGACAGCCGGCGCAAATCCCGAAGATCTGAAATCGCGTTCGAAGAGCCTCAAAGTCATACTGGGCAACAATCTTCTTGTGTAGACTCTCCAACTCAGGACTGAAAAACTCAATGGTGCGGTTGCATTGCACGCAGATGATGTGGTGGTGCTGGGGGTGCCGGTAGTAATGCTCGAAGCGAGTACGCCCGTCCGCCAAGTCCGTCTCCCGGGCCAGTCCACACTCGGTCAGGGCCTTAAGGGTACGGAAGACCGTGGCGTATCCGATGCGCGAATCCACCCGTTTGACCAGATCGTACAGCTCCTCGGTACTGAGATGACCTTCGCTGGACAGAAACGTCCGCACAATCGTCTCCCGCTGCCGGGTCATGCGGAGGCCGTTTTCCCGCAGGTAGGAAGCAAAAATAGCCACTTGCTCGGCAAGTTCATCCTGCACTTTAGACATATTATATGGTTCTCCCTGCAACGACCAAGCTTGGACCGGCAGCCAAGCTCCCACCTTCCGGTACCTTCGGCGCAAAGCTCGGTGCTGGTAAGATTCCCACCGGAGGCGAGTCATGCAGTTCTTAGAACGTTGGTTCCGGATCCGAGAAAGCGGTTCCACCGTGCGCCGGGAAGTCCTCGGCGGTCTGACGACCTTCATGACCATGGCTTACATCATCTTCGTGCAACCTCTCGTCCTGGGGGCGGCCGGAATGGATGTGGGTGCCGTCATGACCGCCACCTGCGTGGCCGGCGCCTTGGCTTGCTTCATCATGGCCTGGTTGGCGAATTACCCCATCGCGTTGGCGCCCGGTATGGGAACCAACGTGTTCTTCGCCTATACCGTGGTCACATTGATGGGATTCAGTTGGCAGCAGGCTTTGGGGGCTACGTTCTTCTCAGGCTGCCTGTTCTTACTTCTCTCCTTGGTAGGAGTCCGCGAGGCCGTCATTCAGGCGATCCCGGCCAATTTGCGCAGCGCCATCGCCGTGGGTATCGGACTGCTTATCGCCGTTGTGGGGATGGAGTGGAGCGGCCTGGTGGTGGATCATCCCGCCACTCTGGTCGCGTTGGGTGATTTGGGGCATCCCGCCACGCTGCTTTCTCTCCTCGGACTGGTCGTCACGATTTCTTTGCTGGCTCGGGGCCGACACTTCGCCATTCTGGTCGGAATTCTGGTCAGTCTAGTGGTCGGGGCCGCAAGTGGACTCGTTCCGTTTGAAGGCGTGGTCGGACAGGTTCCTTCGCTCAGGCCTACCTTGCTTCAGCTGGATCTCTCGGCCCTCTGGACCGTCGAAATGCTGCCCGTGGTTTTTGTCTTTTTTCTTCTCGACTTGTTCGACACCGTTGGAACGTTGACCGGAGTCAGCCAGGAAGCCGGATTTATGCAGCCGGACGGGACCCTGCCGCGGGCCCGCCAGGCTCTGACCGCCGACGCATTGGGGACCATCGTCGGCAGTCTGCTGGGAACTTCCACGGTTACTAGTTACGTGGAAAGTGCGGCGGGCATCAGCGTCGGAGCGAGAACGGGTCTGGCCAACGTAGTAACCGGAGCACTTTTCCTCGCCGCCCTGTTCTTTAGTCCGTTGCTGCAAGCCGTGGGAGGAGGGATCCAGACCTCCGGACTGACACTTTATCCGGTTATTGCTCCAGCGCTCATCGTGGTGGGATGTCTCTTAACTTCCAGCATTCGACACATCGACTGGAAAACTTCCGACGAGGCTTTCCCGGCGTTCATGACCGTCATCACCATGCCACTGACCTTCAGCATCACGGAGGGGTTGGCCTTCGGCTTCATCTCGTACACCTTACTAAAACTGGTCCGAGGAAAAGTAAGGGAAGTTTCTCCTCTGATCGGCATTTCCGCCATTCTTCTCCTTCTGCGGTATGTCCTTCTGTAATAAGAGGATTTCCCTTTCCCGCTGCCCCGCGCCGACATTCCGAGGCAATACCGGACCTCAACCTTCCGGCCGAGAGGGATATGCCCCTACGGCCGGGCTACCCCCGTTTGGCTGCACGAATCTCTTCCAGCAGCCGATAGGCCCACTTCAAGTCTGCCTGATCTTGGAAAAAGCGCCGGCGAAAACTCTTTTCTCCTTGCTCGGTCAGCAAGGGGAATCGCAGCAGAAAACCTTCCAGCGCGGCTTCCAGGTACGACCCGGGCTCGACGAAACCCCGGCCCGCCAACTCTTGAGCTTGCCGCCGGACCTCCTGCAATTGCCCGTAACCGACCTGGAAGAACGAAACCAGGAAATGTCTACGCAATCCCGACTCGGCACGTTCCAGCCGATCGTCGCTCCAAACACTCAGTCCCAGGCTGATTCCGGTAACCGCCTTCCGAAGCGATCGCTTTACGCGTGCGGGATCCTCGCTCGCCGTCCGGTCCGCGATCAACACTTTGTTGCAGACGTGGAAGAGCTCCTCCACCAGCCGTTGCAAGACGTCCGTGTCGGAAACGGAGGCCAGAGCGCGGAACAACAACATCGGCCCTCCCCGCGGAATCTGCCGTAACGCCGAGGGCAGCACTGCGTCAGGCTCACCGGGTTCCCAACGTTTCTCCGGAAGGCGACTGGCCAGTGTCAATGGAGTGTAGACCGAAATTGCGTCGAAGTAGTCTTGAAAACCCAGCATCTCAATCCGACGCCGGCGGTTCTGGTACGCTTCTTCCTCGAGCTCGCTTGGGGTCCGGAAGGCCGCTTCAGCCAGCCAGTTCATGGTTTCCTCCGGGGCCAGCTCGTACAGTCGCTCCACAAGAGACCGATACAGTCGCTCCTTTTCCGCATTGCGCGGCAGCCCGATCAAGAATGCCCGATCGGGAGTCATCATAGCCGGGCGATCCTGAGGCTCACCGCTAAACTCGTCCTCCTCGGTGCGGGCGTAGATCTCCAATTCCCGGATCAGCGAGAGCTCCCATAGCTCCCTCTCGGTTGCCCGCAACAGCTTGCGGGCGACTGCATCGTCGGTTCCCAAGAGAAACCGCTGCCAGCGCAAAAATGACCCGACGCTCAGCCGATCCCTGTCCCAGAGGTCCAAATCAAGAATCGTCTGCCACTGCTCTTCGGTCACGTACGGCAACAATGCCCGGATTTCTTCGTCGTCCAGCTCCTTGAGCGAGAAGTAGACCTGCGAGGCCGGGAGACGCCGGATCTTACCCCGCTCCAAGGGATCCTGCAGTAAGGAACGCACGTCGACGGGGGCGTAACACATTCGGTAGATCGCTTCGTCGGGAGCCCGGGTCAGTTCGCCGGGTCCTTTCTCAGGCTTCGTCACGCATGCCATTATAGCGAGGCTCCATCGGCATCCGACGAACGCCGGAATGCAGAGGCGGCAAGTTCCAGATCCTGACACCGAGTTGCCCCCAGCGACGGTTGGGAGACCCGCGACGGACGGGATTCCAGCGCCATGGTCCACCGCGTGCAGCGCACAGGACAAGGGAAGTATCCCGTCCCGCCCTTGAGAGGTAACCCAAGAAAGACAGCGACCTTAGCGCAAATCCGGCGAAGAGTCTTTCAACCGCCCCGCCCAAAAGTCCGCCAGCCGGATGGGTTCAGGCAAACGATATCGGGGAGTAACCCGCAACGTCCACTCGGTGCACGCCTTTAGAGACAAACCAAAGCCCTGCGAAACGAAGACCGGGCGAACACCGGTCCGCGTACGCAAGACCGTACCGATAATCTCATCCTTGTCTCGCAGCGGCGAAGAATCCCCCCGGTTCATTCCGGGCTCCGAGAATTCTCCGCACAGTAGCGACTTGCCCACTCCCACGGCCGGTAACTCCAGCCACAAACCGAGGTGCGCGGCTATGCCCAGTCGCCTCGGGTGCGCCCTGCCGTGGCCGTCCACGAAAACCATGTCGACCGGTGTCTCCAATCGCTCGAAGGCGGCCAGAATGGGAGGAATTTCTCGAAAGCTCAGCAACCCCGGAACGTAGGGAAACGGGATCCGCCTGCGCTCCGACACAGTCTCCACCAAGTTGAGCTCGGGGTAGGAAAGAACGCATATGACGGCCACCGACTCGTCGGCAGCCTTGTCGTAGGCAACGTCTACTCCGGCGATGTATTCGACACGCTCCGGCTCGAGCACAGGCTGCTCTTCCGAGGCCAGCCGTCGCTGCAACTCGACGGCCTCCCGAGGTGTCAAGTCCCACCGATGTTTCAGCTGTGAACGATACCGCGTTTCCTTTCCCCCGCGTTAGGTTCGTCATTTCGAGCCGTCAATGTCAGCTCAGAGCCCCGGCCGAAATGCCTCCCGGTCTGGGACGTTGCTCGAAACGACGGATCAAATCTTCGTACTGCAAGGTTCGGCCGATCTCGTCCAATCCCTGAAGCAACGCCTCCCGCCGATACGGATCGACTTCGAAGTCGGTCCTCCAGCCCTGATCGTCATAAATCGACTGTTCTTCCAGGTCGACGGTCAAGCGGTACCCGGGAGTGGCGTCAACCCGCGAAAACAGCTCCTCGACCAGCTTTTCGTCCAGCCGAATGGGCAGGATTCCGTTCTGGAAACAGTTGTTGTAGAAAATGTCGGCGAACGAAGGCGCAATGATCACCCGAAAACCGTAATCCAGCAAGGCCCAAGGAGCGTGCTCTCGGGAGGAACCGCAGCCGAAATTCGCTCCCGTAACCAGGATACTCGCCCCGCGAAACCGCTCCTGGTTGAGTTCGAAATCGGGGTTTAGAGAACCGTCCTCGCGGAACCGCCAATCAAAGAAAAGGAACCTTCCGAAGCCGGTTCGCTCGATGCGCTTGAGAAACTGCTTCGGAATGATCTGATCGGTGTCGACATTGACCCGTCGTAAGGTCGCCACCAGGCCCGTATGTCGCCGAAAACTCTCCATGATCTTCTTCACCTCAACGCTTGGCTCCCGCCGCGAGTGACGCCGGAATCCTACGCGACCGGACGACTCGGTCACTCGCTGCAGACCCTCAAGTCCGATTCTTCTATCCTTCAAACCCCGTCCCAATCCCGAACGTCGACAAAATGACCGGCTATCGCGGCCGCCGCGGCCATCTCCGGGCTCACCAGATGAGTCCGTCCTCCGCGCCCCTGCCGTCCCTCGAAATTGCGATTCGAGGTCGAAGCACATCGCTCGCCCGGTTGCAAGATGTCGGGATTCATGCCGAGGCACATGCTACAACCCGATTCCCGCCACTCAAACCCGGCTTCCCGAAAGACGTGATCAAGCCCCTCCGCCTCGGCTTGTCGCTTGACCGTCTGCGAGCCCGGGACCACCATCGCCCGCACACCGGAGGCAACCTTCCGCCCCCGAACTATCCGGGCGGCCGCCCGCAAATCGACCAAACGGGCGTTGGTGCAGGACCCGATGAAAACGCGGTCGATCTTGATCCCGGTGATCGGGGTGCCCGGGGTGAGGCCCATGTAGAGAAGAGCACGGGCCGCCGCATCTTGACGAACTTGGTCGGAAAACTCGGAAGGATCCGGCACCACGCCCGTTACATCCGTCACCATGGATGGACTCGTCCCCCAACTCACTTGGGGAGCCAAATCGGACACATCGACCGCCAGCTCGCGGTCAAATCGAGCGTCCTCGTCACTGGGCAAGGTTCTCCAGTATTCGACGGCCTCCTGAAACGCCTTTCCCTTCGGGGCGAACGGTCGACCCTCCAGGAACGCAAACGTAGTCTCGTCGGGTGCCACCATGCCGGCCCGAGCTCCCGCTTCGATAGACATGTTGCACACCGTCATACGTTCTTCCATCGAAAGCCGCCGAATTGCTTCGCCGGAATACTCGACCACATGGCCCGTGGCGCCGTCCGTGCCGATAGTGCGGATGATGAAAAGGATCAGGTCCTTCGCCGTAGTCCCCCGGGGCAAGACTCCTTCCGCCCGGATCCGAAAGGTGCGGGGTTTGGCCTGCCACAGGCACTGCGTCGCGAGAACATGTTCCACCTCGCTGGTACCGATCCCGAATGCAAGGGTCCCGAAGGCGCCGTGGGTTGAAGTGTGGCTGTCCCCGCAAACGATGGTCATTCCCGGTTGCGTAATACCCAGCTCCGGCCCGATAACGTGAACGATCCCCTGGTTCGGGTGGTTCAGGCCGAACAAAGTCACGCCGAACTCTTTGCAGTTCCGCTCCAACGTCTCCACTTGGCGACGAGACACTTCGTCTGCAATGGGGAGCGATCGGTCGGTGGTCGGCACGTTGTGGTCCACCGTAGCGAAGGTTCGATCGGGGCGTCGTACCTTCCTGCCCGCCAGCCGCAGGCCTTCGAAAGCTTGCGGCGAAGTGACCTCGTGAACATAGTGACAGTCGATGTACAGCAATGCAGGACGGCCGGGCTCCTGCACAACCACATGGTCATCCCAGATCTTCTCGAAAAGCGTCTTCCCCATAGTGTTTATCCGTCAACATCAAAAAGGCCTCAACCGCTGGAATAGAAGCCGGCTTCGTAGGCGTATACACGGTGCCGAAAAAGGAAGCGGCCGAGGACATGCTTCCCAGAGTCTTACGTCTTCCCTTACCCGTCGCCGAGCCCCCACACGCCGCGGGGACCGCCTCAAGCCTAGGCTTGGGCCGTTTCCTTGGAAACCTTTTCCTTGGCCCGTTCGGTCTCGTGCAAAGCCTTGTTCACCGCGTTGAGGTAGGCCCGAGCACTTGCATCGATGATATCTACACTGGCCGCCTTTCCCGTGTAAGTCGTCCCGGCCAACTCAACGTGGACGAAAACCTCGCCCAAGGCGTCCTTCCCGTGGGTTACGGAGCTGACGTTGTATTCCAAAAGCCGCCCGGTCACACCCGTGATGCGGTCGATCGCCTTGTAGCAAGCGTCGACCGGCCCGTCCCCGGGAGCCGATTCGATCATGCTTACATCACCCTTCTCCAGCTTGACGACCGCACTTGAAATCTCCTGATTTCCCCCGAAGGCGTGCACAAACTTCAAGCGCCATATATCGGGGATCAGTTTCATCCCGTTTTGAATGATGGCGATAAGATCCTCGTCGTAGATCTCCTTCTTCTGGTCGGCCAACTTGGTGAAGAAGAAGTAGGCACGGTCCAACTCTTCCTTAGACAGTTTGTAACCCATTTCTTCGAACTTGGCCTGCAATGCATGCCGCCCACTGTGCTTGCCCAAAACCAATCGACTGCTGGGCATCCCTACGGACTGCGGCGTCATGATCTCGTAAGTGAGGCTGTGCTTCAGAACACCGTCCTGGTGAATGCCCGCCTCGTGAGCAAAAGCGTTCTTCCCTACGATGGCCTTATTGGGCTGAACGAAAGTCCCCGTCAGATTCGTCAGTAGGCGACTGGACCGATAAATCTCCTCGCTGACGATGTCGGTGTGGTAGGGGAGCTTGTCCTTCCTGACCCGGAGAATCATGACCAGCTCCTCCAAGGAGGCGTTGCCCGCCCGCTCTCCGATGCCGTTTATCGTGCACTCTACTTGGCGGCAACCCGCCTCAATGGCCGCCAGGGAGTTGGCAACCGCCAATCCCAGGTCGTTGTGGCAGTGGCAGGAGAAAACGACACCGTCCTTGTTGGACACGCGGTTGATGATGTCCTGTACAAAAGGCGCAAACTCTTGAGGAATCGTATACCCCACCGTATCGGGGATGTTGATTGTCCGTGCTCCTTGCTCGATGACAGCCTCAAAAATCTCCACCAGAAATGCCGGGTCGCTCCGGGTGGCGTCTTCAGCCGAGAATTCGACGTCCTCACAGAAATCCCGCGCCCTCTTTACCGCATCCACCGCCATAGCCAGAACTTCCGAGGGCGACTTCCGGAGTTTGTACTTCATATGAATCTCGGAGGTTGCGATAAACGTGTGGATCCGCGGATGTTTGGCCGGCTTCAACGCCTCCCCGGCCCGATCGATGTCCGCCGGGTTCGTCCGAGCCAGGGCCGCGATCACCGGTCGCTCCAGTTCCGAAGCAATGGCGTGCACCGCCTCGAAGTCCCCCTCGGATGCGATCGGAAACCCGGCCTCGATAACATCGACGTTAAGGCGCTCAAGCTGGTGGGCCATCTGGAGCTTCTCCTCCAGATTCATGGAACATCCCGGCGACTGCTCACCATCCCTCAACGTCGTATCGAATACGTATACTTTCTCGGACATTGGGACCTCCAATTAAACAAATTCTAAACTGTATCTCGCAATGATAACAGACGCTGCGGAGACGGTCAATGTTTCGTCTGATCCCGGCCATACCCATTGAGCTCCATCCAACTGATTGAAAAACCTTTGGTAAGAAGCGACTCACGGTCAGACCGCAAGATGGACGTCCGCCGAGTTGCGGGGTGAGCGAAGCATACTCGGGCCGGCTCCGGCGCCCGACCCGCGGCAGACTGAAGCGGACGGAATATGCCAACGGGATTTGTCTCCCCGGGTTTCGGCATCCCTTCGGAATTGCTGGAACGCGTCGCTGAACGGTGAAAGTCCTGATTCCTCTCCCAACACGGGACCGAGGCGTGTGCGGCCGCAATCTGCAGTAGGGCGTTTGCAAGATCGCATTGCTTGACACGTCTTGACCGTCCTACTAGGCTGTCGCCGAGGAGGTGTGGGTATGCATGGGTATCTTTTCTCACGGATTATGCTTATCCCCGCCGTTGTTTTCTTCGCCGTCGGCCCGAGTCGCGTAGCATCACTGCAGATTGAGGAGTTTCGGCGCCGGAATCTCCGGCTTCCATGCGGACGGCGGAGACATTGACCATAGAGCAGGGTACGCTTGTGATCTATGAGATCGAACCACTTCCGGCGGCCCATACCGTTGTCGGGGCGTTCTTCGACGCCGACGGAACGTATAGGGGATTCGAGGTGTGGTCCAGCGCCTGCGCCAAAGAGCGGGGCCGCGGGCTCTTTGCGCATTTGGTCAGCCTTCCGCTTAAACCCGGCAGCCAAATCATGTTGGCTCTCCAGGAGATCGAGGGCAAGAAGGGAGAAGAATGGACCTGGGAGCCGAAACAACTTGCGGACCGTCTGTTCACCTCGCAGCAGGTTGACACCCAGTTTGGAGGTGGAACCTTCACCATGACGATCCACGGTCCGGAAGCCGCCGACAGAGAAGCTTCATGCCTTCCTCCTTGTGATCCGACCGCCTTCTGCTCAGGCTGGGGGGAATGGTGTCGATACAACTGCACACGAGGGGTCAAGGAATTCAGCTGCAAGATTTCGTGCAGCGACTGCCAGGCAAATTGCGCGTGCTACTAGGAACCGGCTCTCCCAAGACTACGGGGAAACAGCGAAATCTCGAGACGCGAGCCGGCATTGGCAAAAGAAGTGTCTCCATCCGGTTTCGGCACTCCAGCTCCGTGTCGCCGTCTCCCGTCCGGAACACCTTACGGCGTACGTGGTACGCAGTACGCAGTCACGGGCCGGAAGGCCTGTTCCACACGGGTCACGCGGCACGCAGCACGGTCACGGACAAGCATGCCTGTCAGAGGAGAGAAAGGGACACTGTCTTTGCTCCCTGCGCCGAAGGCCAGTCGACCTGTAGACCAACCATCCTGAAACCTCAAACGAAGCGGCGGAAAGGACAAGAGAAAGGGACTCTGTTTTCCGCCTGCGAGAGTACTTCGGTGACGGCCGGGACGGCCGTCCTCCGGTCCGGCAACCTCCCCGCACGCCGCACATCGCGGGTCACGCACCGCGGGTCACCGGCACACGGCTTCTCACAGCCGCGACACGCCCGCACGGAGGAGCAGGATCGCCGACGCCGTGACGAAAAGAACTCCGGCCGGTATCAGTAACGCCGTGGCAGGGCCGAAGTGAGAAGCTACGAAACCCGCAAACAGATCGCCCAAAGGCATGCCCCCCCGAAAAGACAACATGAAAATACTCATAATCCGGCCCCGCATCCCTTCTTCGGTAGCCATCTGTACCAGGGAGGTGATGACGGCGAAGAGGGAGATCATGCCGGCTCCCCCTAGAAACAGCAAAGCAATCGACAGCGGCAGGATCCGTGACCAAGCGAAGCCGGCCAGGAGTACCGCCATGATCAGCTGCATCTTCAACATGAACCTTCCCTGCCCGGACCGATGCGACCAGCCGGCGTAGAACAGGGCTCCCGCGATCGAGCCGGCGCCCGAGACGGCCACCAAGCTCGAATAGCCGGTGGCACCCATCCCGAAGACGTCTTGGGCGAACACCGGCAAAAGCGTCTGTAAGGGCGCCCCGCAAAACGTGATGACGAAGCCCAGAAGGGTCAGCTGCCACAACACCGCTTTACTTTTCGCATACTCAAGTCCTTGCCGAATCTCCGTCCAAATACTTCTCTCGCCCGAAACCGAGGGCACGAAACGACATCGGATGACACTCAACGCAAAGATGACGGCCAGAAACGACACGGCGTTCAGACCGAAACAAGCGGCCGCACCAAGAACGGCCAAAGCGCCTCCGGCCAACACCGGCCCTATGACACGCGCCAGATTGAACTGGATCGAGTTCAAGGCAATCGCGTTGGGCACATCCTCTTTCTCCACCAGTCCAGGAAGTAACGCCTGGTATGCAGGCCCGCCGAAAGCTTGACCGGTGCCCGCGATGAAGACCAGAACCAGGAAGTGCCACACTGCGATCCGATCAAGGAGAACAAGAACCGTCAGTACCACCGCCACCGCCATCTGGACCACTTGCGACAGCATCAGCAGTCGGCGGCGATCACTTCGATCGGCGAAAACTCCTCCGACAAGGGTGAACAAGATGATGGGAAGCTGCCCAAGGAAGCTAACTAATCCCAGGTAGAAGGCGGAACCCGTCAGCTGGAGCACCAACCAAGACTGGGCCACCAACTGCATCCACGTCCCTGTCGTCGACGTGAAGGCACCCAGCCACAGCAATCGGAAATCCCGATATCGAAACGCCTGAAAAGTTCGCCGCCACCAACCCGCCTGAACACCGATGGTCCCCTCACCCATGAGCCGATCATTATCCCACTCGGGCGGGAACAGTCCGGCGCCAAGGGGTTTCAGATGACCTCTTGCTTACACCCGATCCTTTCAATCCTCGCAAACCGGATCGAAGTGAGCGCCTACTTAAGACGAAAAGAGAAACTCGACGACGTCGCCGTCCTGAATGAGATAGTCCTTGCCTTCCGTCCGAAGCAATCCGAGACGATGAAGCTCGGGAACGGAAGGATGCCGCTCCAACTCATGAAACGGGACCACCTGGGCACGAATGAAGCCCTTTTCCATATCGCTGTGGATACGGCCGGCGGCCTCCGGAGCCGGCGTACCGGCCGTTACGGCCCAGGCCGACACCTTGCGATGGGCGATCGTATAGAACGTGATTAGTCCCAAGACTCGGTAAGCCGTAGCAACCACATCGTTCAGCCGGCTGCCGTCGATACCCAGCGCCCGTCTGAATTCCTCCCTCTCCTCGGGTTCCAGCTGCTGGAGCTCCCACTCCAGTCGGGCCGACAGTACAACCACTTCGGGCTCACTGACCAGGCGGCTGCGCCGTATCTGAGCCGCAGAAGAACTGTCCGGATCCGCCAGATCGTCTTCCGACACGTTAGCGATGTAGAAGACGGGCTTACCCGTCAGCAAACCCAACCCTTTTAGTTCCCGCCGGTCCTCATCGCTCAACGGGAGAGACCGAAGGGGCACGCCCGAGGCCAATGCCGTACGATATCTGGAGAGGCGTTCTTCTTCGCCTGCGTATTGTCGCGGACTGGTCTTCCAGACGTTTCTCCTCTTCTCTATGATCCTGTCGACCAGCTCCAGGTCGGCCAGCAGCAGCTCCGTTTCCACCACATCCACATCCCGGGCGGGGTTCAGCTCTCCCTCCACGTGCGCCACGTCGGCCTCTCGAAAACACCGCACCACATGAGCGACGGCGTCAACCGCCCGAATATTGGCCAGAAATTGGTTTCCCAGACCCTCGCCGCGACTTGCTCCACGGACGAGACCTGCGATGTCGATGAACTGCACGGTGGCCGGATGGATCTCCTCCGGATTCAGCAATTGCACCAGACGATCCAACCGGAGATCCGGAACACTAACCACCCCGACATTACTGTCTATTGTCGTGAAGGGGTAGTTACTCACTTCGGCGCCGGCCGATGTGAGGGCGTTAAACAGGGTGGACTTCCCCACGTTTGGTAAACCGATGATCCCGACCGAGAGCATGATTCACTCTCCATCGTACCCGAAACGACGACCTTAGACAGGGCTCAAGGAACCCGCCGAGTTCTCCCGTAGGAGAGTAGGTTCACCCACAGGCGATAGGCACCGGGAACCCCTGCCGGCAACTGGCGAAAAAACGCCAAACCGGTATAAATGTAGCTACCGCGACCGTACGGGGCCACCAACAAGGCGCCTCGTTTCGGCTCGGAGTTATAAGGCCAAGGATCCCGAAGCTCCAGCAGAGGCTGGAAATGCTCGTCCCACTCGCCCAAAAAATATAAGCCCCTCTCCTGAACCCAACCTCCCCAATCTTCCTCCCTGATGCGGTTGGGACGCTGCAGCAAAGGATGCTCCGGAAGCAGCAGGGTGACCGGGGAATCTTCCACCGTGACCCGGTCGTGGGGTTGTCGAATCGACACGGGATACGGCGAAAACTTGCCGGTAAGGAATTCGTACTTGTGGTACTGAACCACCAGGTTCCCGCCTTGATAAACGTACTCCAGCAGCCGAGGGAAGTTGTCCACCAAGTCTCTCCGTACCAACAGCGCCCGAATGCCGATCACCACCGCGTCAAACGCAGACAGATCCCTCTCCGCCAAATCCCGCTCGCCAAGGTACGTCACGTCTATCCCCAAACGTTCGGTGAAGCGACCTACGCTGTCTCCGACTCCTTCAACGTAGCCGATCCGCATACCCTCGGGAATCTCGACCGGGATCCCCTTAAGCTCAACCGAGGCTTGGGCGGGCCGAACCCGCCCCTCGATGTGGGGATAGACGATCTGCCGAATTCCCACCGAGTAGCTGCGATCCCCCTCTTGTACCGTCGCCCGCAATCCGGACTCGGCGGAACCTCCTTGGGCGGAAGGACTGAGCTGGAACACACAAAGGCGTGAACCACCCTCGGGTCCCAGCTCCATTCGGTACTCTTTGGGCTGGACGGTCCATCCCGCCGCACCTTCCAGCCGCACGCTCACGGGAGAGCGCCGCCGCGTCCAGTTGGTGACTCTCACCTCCAACTCCACCGGCTTCAACGAAGCCTGCGGACGCACGATAAGAGGAGGTTCGGCCTGCACCCCGATGCGCGGCACAACCTCTACCGCACGCCGTCGTTCCTCCCCTGTGCGGGAATCCACCCATCGGTACTGCAGGGGGCGACGCACGGTTGCGGAAACGTCGAACACCCGATACCGAAGGACGGCGGTCACAGGCGGGGAAGCCTCCGGCTCAATCCCGGCGAAACCTTCCCGGGGACGATTCCGGTCGGCTCCCTCCTCCTTTTCCCAGTATGGTCCCGACAGCTCCGCTCCTTCCGGAACTTGGACGACAAACTGCCGACTGTTTCCACCGACGTTCTCCGGAAGCACATGCCACCCGTCCGGCGTTTCGAGCCGGATGTCCTCGACGTCGAACGGTACGGACGACCGAGCCAGACAGCGGACCCTTACACGAATCTCCTCACCCGGTGTCACATAGGAATCTTCGGAATTTTCCAGCAATGCGTCGGCGTAAAGAAACACTCCCCGCTCCAATGCGCCGACAAGGTCCTCCTCTTTTCGGTCCAGCAGAAATACGGCGTCCGGCTGCAAAGTGGAAGCCCGAACCTGTCTGACGTACCCAAGTGCCGTCCCCACGGCCTTGACCGCCTCACTCCATTCGGATCGCTCGTACGATTGCTGCGCCCAGCTCACGTAGCCGTCCAGCAACGTTACCGCCGAACCCAAAGCCGGATCGAACTGTTCCAAAGCCTCCAACCCGACCGGGATCTGATCGAAAAAGCCATTCTGCAGGCGGGTGGACTCCACACGGCTCGTGGCCAAAACAAAGTGACTGCTAAGCGGCTCGGGGTCGGCCGGGGTCAACATCCCTTGGGACAGATGCCGGCTTCGCGCTCGAGCCCCGAACTCCGCCCATGATTCGCCCAGCAACGGATCAAAATCGCCCACCGAAACGACTACGTCACCCGCAAATCCACCCTGTCCCATGCCCGCTCCGGGGGCATGGAAAACGCGAAACGGACGCCACGGCCTCAGTCCTTCCCGGATCTGCTCGGGAAACCTGGTGGCGTCTCCCGCCAACCGGCACGCCTCCAACGCCAACTGGGCGGACGCCTGATGATGCTGTCCTCCCCCCGGACCGGAAGGATTCAGCGTGACGACCACGGTTGGCCGAAACAGGCGGATAACCCGCACAATGTCCGACAGAATCTCCTCGCGCCCCCATTTCTGGAAGGTTTCCTCCACGCTAAAGGAGTATCCGAAGTCACGCGCCCGGGTGAAAAACTGCCGGACACCGTCGAAGCGGTGCACCGCCGCCAGCTCTTCGGTACGAAGGAGCGCCAGATCGTCCTCCAGTTCGGACCCGATCTCGTTCTGTCCGCCCTCGCCCCGTGTCAACGCGAGCAGACCGACCCGGTACCCTTCCCCGCGGCTGAGGCGTACGAGGAGAGCGTTGTTCTCGTCGTCGGGATGAGCCGTAACGTAAAGAATCGAGGCGGTCTTGGAAAGCCTCCGCAGAGCGAGGCCGAACCCGGTAACACCCTCATCCTCTCCGACTGTCAACGGTTGGGAGAGAAGTTCGGCACCGAAACTCAGCCAACCGACAATTGCAAGGGCGAACGCCCACCGCTTTCTTGCAGGTACCACCAGCCTCATAGCAAAAAGCCCTCCCGTCGTCAGGCTATCTTCTCACGGAGGACTGAGCCGGCTTCCGTCTCCACCGCACTTGTCCAGACTCACCCGGAGCCCGCCGGCTTCCTACAATGCTCGAAAGCCGCGTCGAGGGCTCCCCAAAGTTGAGCTTCCTCTCCGAGAGCACTCACGTACAGCGGAGGAACCGGCAACCTATACCGTCGAGCCCTTTCCGCCACCGGGAGCAAGAGTCGGTCTCCTTGGGCGGAAATACCCCCGCCGAACACAATCATGTCAGGGTCGAGCAAGCTGGTGATGTTGACCACCGCCATGGCGATGTACTCGAATGTCCGGTCGAGAATCCGCCGACAGTCATCGTCACCGGCCTCGGCGGCGGCAAATAGGTCGGGCGCCTTGGCCACACTCCCCCTCACCATCTTCGCCAGACGCGATTCCGGACGACGGGAGGCCAAATCGGCCGCCTTCCGGTCCAAAGCCAGGCCGCCGGCCACCGATTCGAACCATCCCATGTCCCCGATGAATCGATCCAATGAGTCCGGCTCCAGGACCAAATAGCCGACCTCGCCGGCCGCGTTATGGCTGCCGCGATAAACCTCTCCGTTGATCACTACGCCGCCGCCGATTCCACTTCCGAAGGCCAGGAACACAAAGTTCCTCTGTCCTTGGGCCACTCCCTTCCAAAGTTCTCCCCGGGCCGCCAAATTCACGTCGTTGTCCATTGCGAAAACGCCCGCAAGGCGCTCCCTCAACCGATCACGAAGGCGAAGCCCGTCCCAATGGGGAATGTTGGGAATCATTTTGATCACGCCTTCGTCCGGGTCGACGGCTCCGGGAACCCCCAAAGCCGTGCTCCGGAGTTCCTCCACCGGCCGGCCGGCCTTCCGCACGGCCGACATGATCAAGTCTATCAACCGTTCAAGATTCTCCTCAGCCGTGCGGGCGTCTCGCTTCGTTTCTCTTCGTTCTTGCGCCAGGACCCGGCCCTGCTCATCCGCGACCCAGCAACGCATGTAATGCCCACCGATGTCCAAGGCCGCCACTATCCCCGAGCTCATCTCACGCCGTCTCCATATCTCTTTTGCAATCGGTCTCACGAATCACGAGGCGATTCCCGTCCGCCGGGAGCGGTAAAGACCACCATCCGGGCCCGGTGCATCTGAACAAGAAAGCGCTGCAGGCGCTCCTCGGCGGGCTCGACCTGCTCGCCAAAGCGCTCCCGTAGCAGTTGCGCCATGCGGGGAGCGGTCCACGTACCGTCACAGTGTTTCCAGACCAAAGTACCGACGGGATCCAACCGAATCCGATAGTCACTCAACCCCAGCCATCCGGCCAGTCGCCGTCCCCAGCGCCTCCCGCCGAAGCGCGGCCGGAACACGGTAGCACGCCCTTCTTCTTCCCGCCACTCCAACAGCCTCACAGGGCGACAGTCCTGAAACCAGTCCTGCAACTGTGCGGTCATTCCCCGAACCTTACACCAGGTTGCAGACCGGCTGGAAACCTCGCCGACGGTTTATCGTACATTCCTCAGCCGGTCCGCCCTCAAGACCGCTTGATCACGATCCCGAAGCCCATCGAGCACCGAACCCGTTTCCCCGCCGGCCGCTCGAAACCGAAGCTCCACTGCAAGCGCAACCTCCGGAGGTCCGTCCGTATCCAGCGGTCTCACTCAATCTTCACCTGGGGTGCGTCTCCACTCCGAGCCGCCTTGAGGGGTATCCACACCAGAACATATAAAAGGACGGGGAAAATCAGGAACCCCAACCAGGCGCTGTCCCAGATTCTAGGCATCTCAGGCAACCCGAGCGTCGACGTCCCCAACACCCAGAAGGCCAAAAGCACGGCCATCAACGATTCGCCGGCAATCAGTCCGGAAGAGATCAAGATGCCCGCGTTGACCGCGCCGGCCTGCTGCCCTTCCGGCAGATGATCCCGATTCATGAGCCAGTTCAGCACCAGGCGGACCAATCCGCCTACGAAGATAGCGGCCGTCGAATAAAAAGGTAGATACATCCCCACTGCGATCAGCATGGGAGCCGGGGCCTTGATCAGGATGAGCGCCACCCCCAGAAAAACACCCGTAAGGACTAAAGGCCAAGCCATGTCCCCGCCGACGATGCCCCGCGCCATCAAAGCCATCAGTCCCGCCTGAGGAGCCGGCAAGTCCGCCGATCCGATACCGTAAACCCGATCCATAACAGCCATGGGGTAAATCAAGGCCAGAGCGGCAAATACGACGCCTATCAGCTCGGCTATCTCCATTCGCCATGGAGTACCCCCGAGAATATGCCCCACTTTCAGGTCCTGCATCATGTCGCCGGCAATACCCGCCGCGCAGCAAACCACACCGGCGACTCCGAGAACCGCCATGACACCGTGCTCGCCGCCGACTCCTATCGCCACCATGCAAAGCGCGGCGATCAACAAGGCGCTCAGCGTCAACCCGCTGATGGGGTTGTTCGAGCTCCCCACCAGACCTACCAGGTAGCCGGCTACGGCGGCGAAAAGAAAGCCCAACAAGATCATCAGGACCGTCAGAAGGACGGCCGCCACCGGCCGACCACTGAAGTACCAGTAAAGTCCGTACAAAGGAACCGCCATGACCGCAATGGCGAGACCCACTTTCTTGAAATCCAGATCCAGGTCGAGACGAGTTACGCGCGACCTCCCACCGCGAGCCGCCTGAAGGTCCGCAACCGCTTTCGATACCCCCGCCATCAAGGATTTCCGGAGGCGGATCAAGGTGTAAAAGGCGGCCACAATCATCGTGCCCACGGCGATAGGACGAACCTGCCTGAGCCAGATAGCCTCGCTCAAATCCAGAAGCTGTTGCGAACCGGTTACACCGTCGGAGAGGGACGGATTCAAGAACAGTCCCAGCGGTACGAGCAACAGCCAACCCACCAGGGCTCCACTAAACAGAACAGCGGCTATCGAAGGCCCCACAATGAAGCCAACCCCCACCAGCAGGGGAGAAGCGGCGGGGGACTCCAACAACATCCCGCCTCGGTGGGTAATTTCCTTCCCCAACAACTCAACCTTGGAAACACCCAGGGTGACGAAGCTCCTCGTGTGGTCGGTGACCAGTTGAACACCGTAGGAATTCTTCAGCAATTCCCAGAGCCCCGAAAAAGCCATGGCTCCGAACACGTATCGGGCGCCGGTCTGACCCCCTTGGCCCGCCTTGACCAACTCGGCGGCGGCAACACTCTCGGGAAAAGGCAGACTGGCTTCCACTACCAGGGTACGCCGCAACATGATGACGAAAAGCACACCCAGGGTTCCCCCTAACAGCATGATCACGGTACTTTCCAGGTAATGGAGGTGCTCCCAAACACCACTGACCACGAAGGCGGGAATCGTAAAAATGGCTCCGGCCACCAGGGCCTCTCCGACCGAGGCGGTCGTTCGGGCGATATTCTCTTCCAGCACGCTTCCGCGGACCAGGCGCAAAGCCGCCATGGCTACGACTGCAGCAGGAAAAGTGGCGGCAACCGTCAGTCCGGCTTTCATTCCCAGGTATGCATTGGCCGCTCCCAGGACGATCGCCATAATTACGCCTAACGCTAAGGCACGCCAAGTCAACTCGGGAAGATCGGTCTCAGCCGGGACAAAGGGGCGAAACACGGGGCGCTTTTCGGAATCCGTACCTTGCGATGAGTTCATGTATCCTCCCGCACCGGAAAAGCTCAGTCCTTGTTCATCACGCGAATTGCACGGGACTCTAGCATGAACGCTCCCGAGCGACAAGAATACGGCCGCCTCCTCCGGGCGGAATTCTAAGACATAGAGCAGGTTCCGGCCGGGTTCGACCATTGTTTGAGGTCGAGGTGTTTGGCGCATCCGGCGGATCGCGGGAACACGGCCGACACCGGATCCGCCCTGGAGACTTCGGCACCGGCCGCCGTATACTTGCAGACCGAACGCAGGCGCCCTCGCGGCTGTACCACAGCGGAGGATGAAATGAATCAAGCGATCGAAGTGCTACTGGATCATCTCGCCCAGGGGAACCGCCTCTTCCATGCATGTCTGGAAGGCCTTAGCTTCGAGGAATTGCACCGTCGGGGAAGCATCCACACCAACTCCATGTTGTGGATCACAGGCCACGTCACCCTCTATCGGCACAGACTTCTCGGCATGGTGGGCGAGGAACTGGACTTTCCATGGACGGACTTGTTTGCCCGGGGAAGTGAACCGGCTGCTCCCGACCGCTATCCGGAAGCCGCCGACATCATCAGATCATGGGACACCGTCACACAACACATTGAACGACGCTTGCCCCAGGTGGAAGAAAAAGAGTGGTCCCGCCCGTCTCCCCGCCTCTATCCCGTCCAGGATCAGACCTTGCGGGGCGCGGTTTGCTTTCTCGGCTTTCACGAAGCTTATCATCTGGGCCAAATGGCTTACATGCGTCGCATTTTGGGTCGGCCCCGGGTCTCCGGCTGAAAGTTAGGGCCGGAAGGCCGGCTTCATGATGAGAAGGGAAGTCATACCGTTGTTTAGAAAGACACAAGAACGGTGCTTCCTCACCGTTCGATAAGGAATATGGCACCATGACGGAACAAGAAGGATGGACATCTCAGAACCCACTCGAGAACGCCCGCTCGACGGACGACGCCCAACTGGGAGACATCACACCGGAAGAATTCCGCCGAGTGGGTCATCGACTGATTGATTGGGTGGCGGACTATTTGGCGGACAACCGGAACTACCCGGTTTTCCCCGCCTCCTGCGAACCGGGGCACGTTCGGGCGGCCTTGCCTTCACGCCCGCCCGAAGAAGAGGAGAAGTTCGACCGAATTCTGCAGGACTTCGAGCAGATTGTGTTGCCCGCCGTGACGCATTGGAATCATCCGCGGTTTTTCGGCTACTTCTCCATCAGCGGATCGGGACCGGGCGTCCTGGGGGAACTTCTGGCCGCGGCTCTCAACGTCAACGCGATGCTTTGGCGAACCTGCCCGGCCGCCACAGAACTCGAGGAAGTGGTCTGTGGATGGGTACGACAGCTTCTTGGACTTCCTCCCGATTTCTTCGGCATCATCTACGACACCGCATCAGTTTCGACCTTCCATGGATTGGCCGCCGCCCGCCACTTCGTGCTCGGGCCGGCCGAAGGGTCCCGGGGCTTATGGGCGTCACCCGGAAGGCTGATGATCTACGCCTCGGAGGAAGCGCACTCCTCGGTAGACAAGGCGGTCCTGGCGCTCGGGTTGGGGCTGGACTCGCTGCGCAAGGTTCCCACAGACGAGGAATTCCGGATGCGGCCTGATGCACTTCAGGAGCTCATTGCCGAAGACCGCCGAAACGGTCACCTGCCCTGTGCTGTCGTGGCAACCGTCGGAACCACTTCCACGACCAGCGTGGATCCGGTACCTGCATTGGCCGACATCTGCCGCCGGGAAGGTGTCTGGCTTCATGTGGACGCAGCTTACGGCGGAGCCGCCGCCATCCTGCCTGAGATGCGGTGGGTTCTCGAGGGCTGCGAACAGGCGGATTCTCTCGTCTTCAATCCCCACAAGTGGCTTTTCACGCCCATTGATTGCAGCCTCTTCTACTGTCGACGTCCAAAAGTGCTGAAGGACGCCTTCTCGTTAGTCCCCGAATACCTTAGGAGCGACGAAGCCACCGAGAACCTGATGGATTACGGTATCCAACTGGGGAGGCGTTTTCGCGCCCTGAAGTTGTGGTTCGTTTTACGTCGCTTCGGCCGGCGGGGTCTTCAGGAACGACTGCGGCATCATATTGCCTGCGCTAGGTGGTTGGCCCGGCAGATTGCGGAGCACCCCCTCTTCGAGACGGCGGCCCCGGTTCCCTTCAGCACGGTTTGCTTCCGCGCCCTTCCGCCTGAGAATCGGGGAAACGGCGAAACAGTCGACACGTTCAACGAGACCCTTCTCAACGAGGTGAATCGTACCGGACGGATCTTTCTTTCCCACACACGTCTTCGCGGACGTTTCACCTTGCGCTGGGCCGTCGGCAACATACGAACGACCCGGCAAGACGTGGAAGAATCCTGGCGGCTTCTCACGCAAATCGCGGAAAACTTGAAAAAACCTTGAACCCGCCGGCCGGTCCGTACCGGCCGGCACGAGAAGAGTACAGCCACGTTAGGCGCACCGTCGGCCGACAGCGCTTGCACGGACGGCGTAATCAGTTCGAAGCAACCGGGTCTTCAGCCGGTTCGGCCAATTCCTCGCGAATCGCCTCCGCCAGCCGTTCGTAAGGAACGGCTCCGTTGAAGGGCCTCCCATTGACGAAGAAAGCCGGTGTCCCGTCCACCCCGGCTCGCAATCCGGCCTTCAGATCTTCCTGCACTTGCTTAGCATATTTGCCGGAATCCAAACACGAATCGAAGGCTTCGCCGTCCAAGCCCAGATCACGGGCGCGCGCCTTGAGTCGGTCGACTTCCAGGTGCTCCTGGTCGGAGAAAAGGCTGTCGTGCATGTCCCAAAATTCGCCCTGCTCGGCGGCACAAAGAGAGGCCTCCGCCGCCTTGGCGGCCTGGGGGTGGATCGAGGTGATGGGAAACTGCCGGAAACTGATACGAACTTGGTCTCCGAATTCTTCCCGCAGCCGTTTCAACATGGCCGAAGCGGCGCCGCAGTAGGGACACTGGAAATCCGAGAACTCCACGATTTCGATGGGAGCATCCTTCGGACCCAGGAAAGGAGCCTCGGGAGAAGAAACCGCGAAACGCAACGGTTCGAGATGAAACTCCACGTCGTACTTGGCTCTCAGCACCTGGATGAAGTTCCGAACGGCTTCCCGCGTCTTCTCCTGCTTCAAGTACGTCTCAAGTTGGGGCAACACCTTTTCCTTCGGCTCCTGAAAGCGATCTTCGTTCAGGGCGTAAACATTCTCCACTTCCTCCGGGGAGGGAGGCTCAACCCCGTCGGCAATTTCGCTGATCAACTGTTGCGGCGGCATACCCCGCACGGCCGCTTCCATGGTGAGAAGCTGCCTGCCGACCAATTCCTCCAGCTTCGCCTGCAAAATCTGATGACGGCGCTTTAACAGCTTCGCCTCAAACTGCAGTCGTTCCAGCTCCAACTGTTCCAGTTCTTCAGCCGCCGCTTCTTCCAGCGTTGTTCGCTCCACCGCCACGTTCTTCCCGGTCGCTACCAGCTCCGGGGAACTTGCTCCTAACCCGAGCGCAGTAAACGAGAGGGCCGTCGCCAAATAGACACCGATCTTCATGTGATCATGATACTGGAACCTGAGGCGACACAGCGCGATTCGGCGGGCGGGAATGGGGGGCAAGGAGCCTTGCCGCAGTTTCGTCTTCCGCGTCCGATCGCACCCGGCGGATTCCTCACACCCGGGAAAGAGCACGCAGGTTGACCTTTCCGCCCGCTCGGCCTATCCACCTTGAAAAGATCGGCTCCACCGAGGCGGAGTGGATTGGAGGTTATGCTATTGCATCATGAGAGAAATACATCCCCAGGAAGGATGGTGCGTGTCGCATCTGTTCTTCCAAGTAGATCGGGCGTCTTGGTGGAATCTGTCCGAAGAGGAGCGACTCCGCCGCAAGGAGGCTTTTTCCGCTCTTCTGACGGATTTTCGCCAACGAGAACCGCGCCAAGGTTTCACCTACTCGTTGTGGGGATTAAAGGCGGACTTTGCCGTCATGCTGATCGGTCCGGAACTGCAAGAACTGAACCGGTTCGAGTACACGTTGCTGGATTCCCTGGGTCCCGGCATTCTTCGCTGCTCCGATTCTTTCGTCTCACTCACCGAGACCTCCGAGTACATCTCTCAAGAAAGAGACTACGATCGCACCTTGCGGGAAAAGGAAGGTCTTTCCCCTGAATCCCCGCGGTACCAGGAGAAGATGGCCCTGTTTCGCGAGCGTATGCAGGTGTACATCAACGAGCGACTCTACCCGAAGGTACCGGAGCATTCCGTCTGGTGCTTCTACCCCATGAACAAGCGGCGAGGAGACCAGGACAACTGGTACCTTCTTGACTTCGATTCGCGCAAGCGCTACATGGCCGGCCATGCCGTCACCGGCAGAAAGTTCCAGGCGCAGGTCAAGCAACTGGTAACCGGCTCCATCGGCCTCGACGGCTGGGAGTGGGGCGTAACCCTGTTTGCCGACGATCCTTACCAGGTGAAAAAGCTCCTTTACGAGATGCGCTACGACGAGGCCAGCGCCCGCTTCGGAGAATTCGGCAAATTCTACCTGGGAATGCGCCTCGATCCGCTGGAGTTGTTCCAACGGCTCGGGGTGTAAACGAGCCTCCGCTGTTCTTCAGTTCCGAAACAGTGTGGACTACAGGTCTTTGCCTGCGCGCTACATGATCCAAGGTGCTCCGTCCCCGCCCGCTTCAGAAGCGACGGAAACTTGCGTCGGTCGTCGAGCCCCCGGCACGTCCCCGCTTGAAACCGTTGCCGTTCCGGGGTAGAAAGAGAGATGTGTATCGGGTACGGGGCCGTCGGCTCTCCGACGGGACGGTGTGCCGCATGCCGGCTTTTGGTAGGAAGTCCCCGGACCTGTAATCCACGTCGGTGATTCCAATGTGGTAGGAAATAACTAGCAAGGAGGACGCTATGGGACGACCGGTGACACTGTTTACGGGACAGTGGGCGGACCTTGACTTCGAGACTGTCTGCCGGAAGGCGAAGGAATTCGGGTACGACGGACTGGAACTGGCCTGCTGGGGAAACCACTTCGAGGTTCGAAAAGCGCTGGAGGAAGACGGCTACTGCGAGAAACGCTGGGAGATCCTGAAGCGCTACGGCCTACAGTGCTTTGCCGTCAGCAACCACTTGGTCGGCCAAGCCGTCTGTGATCAGATCGACGAACGCCACAAAAGCATTGTGCCCGAATATGTTTGGGGTGACGGAGATGCGGAAGGCGTTCGCCGCAGGGCGGCCGAAGAGATAATCCGCACCGCCCAGGCGGCCGCCAAGTTCGGAGTGAAAGTGGTCAACGGGTTCACGGGCAGCTCCATCTGGCATCTTTTCTACTCGTTCCCACCCGTGCCTCCAAGCATGATCGATGCCGGATTCGAAGATTTCGCCCGGCGCTGGAAGCCCATCCTCGACGAGTTCCAGAAACTGGGTGTGCGGTTCGCGCTGGAAGTACACCCCACCGAAATCGCCTTCGACATCTCCAGCGCGGAAAGAGCGTTGCAGGCCGTCAATCACCATCCTGCCTTCGGTTTTAATTTCGACCCCAGCCACTTGGGCTACCAGGGAGTTGATTACGTGGCTTTTCTGCGGACGTTCCGGGACCGGATTTTCCACGTGCACATGAAGGACGTGTATTGGTCCGAGCACCCGACACGCTCGGGAGTTTTCGGCGGGCACTTGGATTTCGGACATCCCGACCGGTTCTGGAACTTCCGGTCGCTGGGTCGCGGCTGCATTCGTTTCGAGGAGATCATCCGAGGGCTCAACGACATTGGCTACGAAGGCCCGTTGTCGGTGGAGTGGGAGGACGCCGGAATGGATCGCGAGCACGGAGCCGCAGAATCGGCCGCCTTCGTCAAGCGGGTGGATTTCAAGCCGTCCGCGCTCGCTTTCGACGCAGCTTTCCAACACGAGTAGCTTGACCGAAGGAGTACGGCAACAACGCGGGCCCAGGACCTCAGACGGTGCACGCTCGGGATCCTGCATCGGTCCCGACCGGTGTGCGAGGTTTACCGTTTGCGTCGCTTCGCTGTAAGCCGGTCTATCGTCGCCCGGGTCCGCTTCCCGCGCATCAAGCGGGCGCAGGCTCAGGGGACTTCCTGCATGGATGGGCGGGTGGGTACTTCGACTTGATCGTCGCCGTCCGGTAAGCCGGAGCGCAGTTCGTGGATCGCGTTCCAGACGGCCTCCACAGGAACGTCCTGAATACATCGGGGCGAGTCGAACCGAAGGCACCGGTAACCCGGGCACGGTATGCAAGGCTGCGTCGAGCGGACCAGGCGGTAACGGACACCCCAGGGTCTCCAGGCCACCGGGTTGGAAGAACCGAAGATCACCACGATGTCTTTTCCCAGTGCCGCCGTCAGGTGGGTTGCCCCGGTGTCGTTCCCTACGTAAAGACCGCAGCGGGCGGCTACGGCGGCAAAACGCCGCAACGGCGCCGGCGGCAGTATGGTGACGCCGTTACCCACGAGACGTTCAAGTTCGGTCAACAGGTTCTCTTCGCCGGGACCGGCCGTGACCACCACCTGATCACCTTGTTTCAGCAACCGGACGGCCAATGTTGCAAAGCGGTCGAGCGGCCACTGCTTCGTCTCAAAGGCGGCCGCCGGATGCACCAGAACAAAACCTTCGCTTATCCCGTTCCGCTTCAGCCATGCGTCCGCCCAGATCCGCTCAGTCGCGTCCACGGGCACCACCAGCGGCGGAATCGGCAAAACAGGAAAATCAAGGTATTTCAGCAGCGTCAGCTGGTGCTCCACCGTGTGCAAGGGTCCACGTCCCCATACCCGAACAGGATCAGGTACTTGGACCGTATACAGCCGACTCCATCGTGCCGAGGAAAAACCGACACGCGTCGGGGCGCCGGAAAACCGCGTCAGCAGCGCAGCCGTGGTGCCGCCGTGCAAGTCCAGCGCCAAATCGGCGTGAAAACGCCGCAACTCGGACAAGAGCCCAACACGTGCGCCCGGGGACCTTCCCGGCAAGGCGAATAGCACGTCCACGTCGGGATGTCCCTCGAATACGGCATGAAACGGTCGCTCAACCACAACCCCCGTCTCGCAACCGCCCCGGCGAAGAACGCGCAGCAGAGGAGTGGTCAGCACGGCGTCACCGAGCGAGCGGAGTCGCACCGCCAGCACTCGCCGCCTCATGCCGATCCTTCCAGCGGGAAGCCGGCAACCTTACGATATACGGCCCCCTCGGGGTGCAGACGACTTTCAATGAGTTGGAATTCGTCCACCGGAAACGTACCCCACTTGCACGTTGCGCCTTCACGTTCGAGGAAGCGCCGAAGTTCGTCCGTCGCCCGAGCGGATTTCAACCGCGCCAGCGTCAGATGAGGCTCAAAGGGTCTACTCTCGCGGGGGAACCCGAGCCGAGCGAGACTTGCTTCGACGTCCTCCTGCAGCTCATACAGAGCACTTCCGTCCCGGACACCCGCCCAAACTACCCGAGGTCGACCACGCTCCGGAAACGTACCCATACCTTCCACCATAATCTCGAAGGCGGAGCGCCGTGCGGCGACGGCCGCAAGTGCCGATCGAATCTCCTCAACCTGGTCGGGCGCGGTTTCCCCGAGAAACTTCAACGTCACGTGAAGCCCCGCCGTTCGGGGAAAGCGCGCCTCCAATCCGAGCCCCTCCAGGCGGAGCATCGTCTCTCCCAAGCTCCGTCGCAAAGCGTCAGGAATCTCAATGCCGACGAATAGCCGCATCGCACTCCCTCCGAACCCAGTCCAACCCGACATGCGCGGTGCGGAGGCGAACCGCCTCCCGATCACCCGGAAACCACAGTTTTTGCGAAGCAACTCGGCCTTCTCGGGCAAGTCCAAGGAATACCGTCCCCACCGGCTTGGCTTCGCTTCCCCCCGAGGGTCCCGCCACACCGGTGGCTGAAAGACCTATGTCGGCCTCCAACAGTCGGCGCGTGTTTTCCGCCATGGCTTCAGCCACTGCTGCACTTACCGCACCTTCGCTTTCAA
>Ga0116188_1000922_pt1 | contig 27024 bp, 19 predicted proteins | sample AD_JPNTR2_MetaG_FD_89807 | JGI IMG/M metagenome (GOLD analysis project Ga0116188, IMG submission 89807) | Active sludge microbial communities of municipal wastewater-treating anaerobic digesters from Japan - AD_JPNTR2_MetaG | ecosystem: Engineered > Bioreactor > Anaerobic > Digestate | place...
GGCGGTCGAGCCGGTCTTCGAAGAGCTGTACCAGCGTGTCAAGAACGGAGACGAGACACGAGTCGTCCTTGAAGCGAATAGCCTGCCCGACTATTCAAAGAGGCTTGGGGAAGAGCTTGCGCGGATGCGCAATTCCGAGATGTGGCAGGCCGGAGCGGCCGTTCGCCAGCTCCGCCCCGAGAATTGGAAAAAGTAGAGCCAATTGCAAAAGTCTGCCTGATTCAGGATTTCGGGTCATAAGCGCTAAAATAAGATTTCGGCTTTTTGTCCCGATAGGGACAAAGCAAGATAGCCCAGGGTACCGTTTTCAGGTACCCTGGGTCAGGAAACTGCGTGCGCTATACCTTCCCTGAAGGGGAAGAGCAAAGCGGTACTACCGTGCCATTTGCTCTTCCCCCTCGGGGAAGGGTCCGCGTCACGGCATGTTTTCAGGAAAATCTGCCGCGGATCAGCGCGTCACGGGCAACGCGTTCCGCGACTTGGACTCTCGCGAAAATACATTTTCCGGCAACTCTCGGCACACCTCCGGAGGCGTGCCTTCGATCGGATCTATACCGATCACGACTCCTTTGCCAAAGCCGGACTCTCTCTCCGAAAAACGAGCTTATACACGATACTATCGACAATCGCGTCCCAGCTCGCCTCGATCACGTTATGCGAAACGCCCAGCGTGGTCCAGGACTCCTGTCCGTCAGTTGACTCAATCAGAACCCGCACCTTGGCTGCTGTGCCGCTCCGGGCGTCCAGCACCCGCACCTTGTAGTCAGTCAGATGAATCTTCTCGACTTCAGGAAAGAACCGGGCAAGCGCCTTTTTGATAGCGCGGTCGATAGCGTGTACCGGGCCGTTTCCGTCTGCCGCAGTGTGCTCGTATACACCGTCCACGGAGACTTTGACTGTCGCTTCGCTGATCAGGGACCCGTCAGGCTCGCGGTCAAGGAGGACACGAAATCCCGTGAACTGGAAAAGATCCTTTGAGTTCCCCGTGAATTCGTGAACGAGCAACTTGAAACTGCCTTCCGCTCCTTCGAATTGATAACCGTCGTACTCGAGTTTCTTGATCTTTTCGAGCAGGGCATTCAAATCGACGTTCGCCACATCCACGCCGGTTAATTCCTTGAGCTTGTAAGTCAGATTGCTTTTTCCCGACAGGTCAGAGACCAGCACGCGCCGTGTATTACCCACTGTTTCGGGTTCCAGGTGCTCGTAAGTGCGCGAGTCGCGGAGTATCCCGCTGACGTGCAGCCCTCCTTTATGGGCGAACGCGCTTCTGCCTACAAAGGGCATGTTATTGGGCAACAAAACGTTAGCCGTCTCACTCACGAAATGAGCCAGTTGCGTAAGCCCCTTCATCCGTTCCCGGCCGACTGTTTCACGACCCATCTTTAACTCGAGCACTGCCATGATCGAGCACAGGTTGGCATTGCCGCATCGCTCCCCGTAACCGTTGATTGTGCCTTGGACCATCGTCGCGCCTGCTTCGACTGCCGCCAGGGTGTTGGCGACTCCCAGTTCGGAATCGTTATGGGTATGAATTCCAATCCTCGGGAAGCGCCGAGCAAGCAGCTCGACGGCTGCAGTGATGGTCGAAGGAAGCGCGCCACCATTGGTATCACAAGGAACCAGCCAGTCGGCGCCGGCATTATGAGCCGCTTCAAGCACAGCAAGCGCATAATCCGGATTGGCGCAGTAACCGTCAAAGAAGTGCTCGGCGTCAAAAACGACCTCCTTCCCCAGGCTCTTCAAGTAAGCCACGCTTTCTCGAACGATCTGGAGATTCTGCTCCAGCTCAATACCGAGGGCTCGGAGCACATGGAAATCCCAGCTTTTCCCGACCAGGGTTACCACTGGAGTCTCAGCTTGAACCAGTGCCGCAATATTCGGGTCCTTGTCTACCGGGTTTTTCCAATGCCTGGTCATGCCGAAAGCTGCTATCTTGGCGTTGTTCCATTGATAGCTCTTGGCACGCTCAAAGAAACGGGCATCTTTGTCGTTTGACCCTGGCCAGCCCCCTTCGATGTAATGGACTCCGAATTCGTCGAGCTTCTGCGCAATATGAATCTTGTCATCGACACTTAGCGAAATATTCTCACCCTGGGTTCCGTCCCTCAGGGTGCAGTCATATACCAAGACCTTTTCCTTACGATCCATTTCTAATCCTTCCCTGTTCTTGCATAACGGGTTGCGCGTTTTCTTCCGCGGTGCTCCGTGTGAGGGCCAGCTTGCCGGTTCGATGAACCTCGCTGATCCCGTAAACGCTCATGTTCTGAAGGAAAGCATCAACTTTTTCAGATTGGCCGGTGACCTCGAAAATATAGCTGTGAGGGCTGGCGTCGACGACACGCGCCCGGAACACCTCCGAAAGCGCCAGCACCTCAGCTCGATTCTCCTCTCGTATCCGCACCCGAACGAGCGCCATTTCCCTAACCACGTGTATATGCGGGTCGTAAGGAATCACGCTGATGACGTCGGCCAGCGCGCTCAGCTCGCTGACGATCTGATCCAGTTTCGACTGGTCGGTTTCGATTGCGATCGTGACTCTCGCCCGGTCGTGATTGCTTGTCGACGCCACGTTCAGACTCTCGATGTTGCATCCCTGTCGGCTGAAAAGCGAGACCACCTGGGCCAATACCCCGGCCTTGTTTCTGACCAGCAGGGACAAAATCTGGGCCATTTTCTCCTCCCCTAATCCGCACACGCCGGTCGGCTTTATCTCTCGCTCTGCACAGAACTCTTCGGGTTACTTCTTAACGGGAGGTTCGGGTTCTTTGCAGAGCGTCTGGATCTAACCGATAACGGCTATCTCCCTCCGCAAAGAACCGGAGGTAATGATGATGATAATTGCTGCAATGATGCCTGGAACGACAGACAAAGAGGTGATTGCTTTGATGTTGGTCTTCAGTGTTCTATGACTGTCCATCGCTCCCTGCGTTACCTATAACAGCATAATGCTTTTTCAAAAGAAGTCAAATGCGTTCTACGCGGTCTACCGGTATGAAAACACGAGATGTGCTACCTCCTCACACCCTGCTGTATCATGGATCAATGTTGGCCAGCCTTAACGCTTTAAGGGAAATCTACAGTGAGCGTCGGCGGACTCTACTGGAAGAATTTTGGCGCGCGACCGACGTTAATCTCCTGCTCTCGGGTCTCACCGAGGCGGCCGACGAGCTTGTCCGCCAGCTGGTCGAGATTCGAGAATGTCACGAGCACTTGTGCCTGATCGCAATCGGCGGTTACGGGCGGCGGGAATTGTACCCGTGTTCCGATATTGATCTTCTTCTCATTTACTCTGACGCTCATCGAGAGCGAGCCGAGAAATCAGCGACCGAGGTATTGCATGACTTGTGGGACTCGAAGCTGCTTCTTGGACATCAGGTCTGGTCGGTCGAAGCGTTGCGAGAACTGACACTGCGGGACGTGGAGTTCGTTCTTGCTCTAATGGACGGTCGGATAGTGGCTGGCGACGCAAAGCTGGGCCGCGAGGTCCTGGAGGACATCCTTCCAAGCTTTATTCGAACTCATTCCCGGGCACTGATTGAGAATATCGTTGACATCACGGAGAAAAGACATGCCTCTTTCCGCAACACAATCTATCAGCTCGAGCCGGACGTAAAAGAATCTCCGGGTGGCCTTCGGGACTACCTGGTCGGCAGGTGGCTCTGTGCCCTGTCGTCGAGTGAAACGACCGGACCAGCGATTTCAAAGACTGACGTGGAAAACGCCTGGGGTGTCCTCGCTCGCCTGAGGATTATGTTGCATTTGCTCCGGGGTCGTGAACAGAACCAGCTGACCCATCGCATGCAGGAGGAAATTGCGCGCAAGCGCGGATACAGCGAAGATTCGCTCCGAGACGGCGTGGAATCCCTGATGATGGAGTACTTCCTCCATGCCCGAATCCTTCACTCTGTCTGTCTCAGGGCAATCAGAGATGCCAAGGGCGAGTCGAACAGGGCAGAGGATCTCGATTTTCACCCTGACACAACTCTAAACAGTGTTTCTGACCTGCTTGACGTCTTTCTGCGCTCGCTCGATGAGAAAAGGGGCCTGAGCGACCGGGCACGGGCTCGCATAGCCGAAGCCCTTCCGATAGTTTCGCCGACCGTCTCATTCCCGGACCTCGCAAGCCGCGTCAAGAAGCTTTTCAAGCCCCGTCCAGGCCTGTACCGCACCCTGACCGAGATGTATGAGGTCGGGTTGCTCGAACTGCTTTTCCCCGAGTTCGGAAGCATCAAGGCGCGCGTCGTGCGGGATTTCTACCACAAATACACGGTTGACGAGCATAGCCTGCTGACGATCAGGAACATCGAAAAGCTGTTGACGACGAAGGAACACTCGGACCTGCGGTTCCGGTCTCTGCTACTCGAATCAAGCGATTCCGAACTTTTGAATATCGCGCTTTTGCTTCACGACATAGGGAAGAGAAGCGAAGGTGCGCACGTAAATAGGGGAACCGCCATGGCAGCGAAGGCCCTGCGCCGGTTTCGGCTGTCCACGGACGATTTCGAGACCGTTCTCTTCCTGATCCGCAATCATCTGGCCATGTCCGCCGTCATATTTCGCCGGGACCTGGAGGACCCTCAAGTTATCAGCCGGTTTGCCGATCTGGTTAATGACCCGGCCAGGCTGCGCCTGCTGACTCTCATGACTTATGCCGATATCAAGGCGGTTGCACCCGGAACACTCACCGACTGGAAGAAGGATCTGCTGTGGCAGTTATATGTGTCCACCTACATCAAACTGACCCTCGGCTTTGGCGCGCAGAGGATCGAGGAGGAGGATGTCGGGGAAAAACTCTTGAACCACCTGCCTGGCGATCTTGATCCGGGCGCTTTCGAGCGTTTCCTGGAAGGTTTTCCGCGGCGGTACCTGAGCACCGTTCCACCTGCGGAGATTTACGAGCACTTCAGGCTGGCGACACAGCTGAGCCCGGAGAATCCTGTTCAGCTTCGCCTTATCGATCGGGACGGTTATTACGAGCTTTGTGCCGTGACACCGGATCGCTATTACCTGTTCGCCAAGATCGTTGGCCTGCTTTCCTATTTTGAAATGAATATTCTGCGTGGCTACGGCTTCTCAAATCGGCAAAGCACGGTGCTTGATCTGTTTCAGTTCCACGACACGCGAGAAGTCTTCCGCATCAATCCGGGAGAGAAAACTCGCTTTCTGGAACTGCTGAAACAGGCGATTGCGGACGAAATCTCGGTGGAGAAAGTGTTAGCAGGTAAGGAACAGAGCATTATTTTCCGCCCTGTCGGCCCTTGTTTCCCGCCGACAGTTCGCTTCGAGGAGGAGTTCTCACGCGACTACTCGATACTGGAGATTATTGCTCCCGATTCCATAGGCCTTCTTTATCGCATTGGGCGTGAAATATCCGGGTTGCGATGTAACATTGAGTTGGTGTTGATTTCGACCGAAGGCAACAAAGCTGTTGATGTGTTTTACCTCAGCTACCAGGGCAAGAAACTGCCGGCGGAACTGCGGCAACAACTCAAGGAAGCGATCATTGCTGCCATAGGGTGAGAAGATGAAGCTGATCAAAGCGATAGTGCGACCGAGCAAAGTAGAAGACATCAAAGATGCGCTGGCCCGGCTTAACATTGCGGGAATGACTATCACAGAGGTGCGTGGCCACGGTCGCCAGAAAGGTCATGCAGCCATTTATCGGGGCAAAGAGTATAACGTCACCTTGCTGCCGAAAGCCAAGATAGAGATTGTCCTCCCCGATGAGATGGTGGAGGAGACCATCCGGACCATTATCGAGACCGCCCGGACTGGCGAAATCGGCGACGGACGTGTGTTTGTCCTTCCGGTCGAACAAGGGTACAACATCCGAACGGGAGAAAAGGACGTCACTTAGCACTTAGAAGGTGTGAAGGAAAATCGGCGTGCTTATCCGCGTAATCCGTGCTATCTGTGCTATCCGCGGGCCCGGGCCCACGGATGGCGCGGATTACACGGATTGCGCGGGTTGTCTTCACATGTTCTCACTCATTGCGGCTTTGGTCCGGAACTCTGGTTGGTGCCTCCGCTCTGGAACAGTTCCAAGGCTGCGGTAACCATCGCCTTAATGCCCGTTGGAATTGCTTTTTCCGCGTCAGGAGCGAGGTCCGATGAATGCAGCGAGGGGAGAGACTTTCCCTGTGCTTTATGTTCCTTCATCATGGCCTCAGGAATGGCTCCCAGCCAGAAAATGCAACCGCGCACGCCAGTGTCTTTTGAGTAGCGTGAAAAATCCTCAGCGCCCATAACTGGATCTACCTGGACCACCCGGTCATCACCGATCTCTCGCTTCCAGACCTGGGCCAGGCGTTCGGTGAGTTCTCGATCGTTATAGGTCGCGGGGACGGGTTCTTCTCCATATTTGACGATCGGGAACCTGTCTTCGTTCAGACCGGCCGCAAGGGCAAGCCCCTTGGCTATCCGTTCAATGGACGACAGGATTAGTTGCTGGACCTCAGGCTTGTAGTAGCGTACTGTCAGTTGCAGTTGGACCTCGTCCGGGATAATGTTGTGTTTCGTCCCGCCATGGATTGAGCCGACCGTGACCACTCCCGCATCGATTGGCCGCACTTCACGACTGACGATGGTTTGTATGGCCTGGATGAATTGCGCAGCCAGGACAATCGGGTCCCGGGCGGTGTGGGGGTACGCCCCGTGGCCACCTCGCCCCCGGATGGTCACGTCCACTGAATTCACGCCGGCCAGGGTGTATTCCGGACAGTAGCCGATCTTCCCGGCCTCGAGTTGCGCCGAAGTGTGAAGCGCGAGAGCAAAGTCCGGCTTGGGAAACCTGGTGTACAGCCCGTCCCGAAGCAGTGCCGCGGACCCTGCCCCGATTTCCTCGGCCGGCTGGCCCACCATGACCAGTGTTCCCTGCCAGCTTTTCCGGTTTCGGCTCAAGGCCTGGGCCGTGCCTAGAAAACAGGTCATGTGCAGGTCGTGCCCGCAGGCGTGCATCACCGGAACTGTCTCGCCCGACGCCGAGATTGCCGTCACCTTGCTGGCAAAGGGCAGTCCTGTTTTTTCCTCCATCGGCAGGGCATCAAGATCGGTTCTTATGAGAACCACCGGCCCCGGGCCGTTTTTCATGACGCCCACAACGCCGTAGCTCTTCCATCCTGGACGGCGATCATAGCGGCCCACTTCTTCTGTGACCTCAAAGCCCAGGCGGCGGAGCTCTTCGGCAATGAACTTTGCCGTCTTCTGTTCCTGGCCCGACAACTCGGGGCTGGCGTGCAACTGGCGATAAACCTGCAGGAGAGAAGGAAGATCCACCTCTGTGGTCTGGGCGAACAAGGCGAGTGCGAGAATGGCGAGTTTCATTCTCTCATTCTACAGAGACCCAGGGTTCACCTGAATCAAAATGTCCCAGGCGTCACTCGGTGTCTCCGAACACCTCGGTGTAGATTCTCCGGATTTTGCCTGTCTCGTTCAGGTAATTGTCGATTAGTTCCTCGCCTGAGTCTAACCCGGTGTACCTTGCCAGGACTTCACACTCGGACGGGTTTTTCGGAAACGAGTTGGCGGATGACTCTTCCAGAAGCCGCTGGGCCGCTTCCAGACGAAAGAGGAATGTCAGGCCGTTCTTGAGAATCGCCGCCCGATCGGCCTCCAGGAGGCCGGCTGATTCGAGAGCGTCGATTGCAGCCAGAGTATTAGGCTCAGTAATCGAGTTGAGCAGCTCCAGGTGCTGAACAACGAAGTGGATGTCGAGCAGTCCGCCCCTGCCTACTTTGAAATTGAAACGATCAGACTCCTCTTCATGACCGATTTCGAGTTCTTTCCGCTCACGGATATGAGCGAGCTTGCGCACATCAGTAGGCGCGGGCGGGACGCTGAGGATCAGATCCGGAATCGACACGGCGCACCCGTGATCGAGCACGATCCTTGATTTAACCCAGGCTAGCCGTTCCCACGTCTCGGCCCGGTACAGGAAATAGTCGCGCAGAATCGAAAGCGGTACCGCTAACGGCCCGTGTTTGCCTTCGGGCCGCAATCGAAAGTCGATCTTGTAAGCTCTGCCGGTCTCGGTGTAAGCCTCCAGTTCGTCACGCCAACCCTTGACAAAATCGTTTAACTCCATGGCGCTAACCGCCTGGTGTAGATCGTCATAGACGAAAACCAGGTCCAGGTCTGAATGGTATGTCATCTCCCGTCCTCCCAGCTTGCCAAGGGCGACGAGAGCGAAGGCTTGCTCCCGGACAGCTGGCATTCGCTCGAGCACGCGGTCCAATGCTCTTGCCAGGCACAACTCGGCCAGATCACTGTGACGGAGACGTGCATCCATTCGGCCAGGTTCGCGTAGATCGGTGACGGCGATTTTGAATTCTTCCCGGTGTTTGAAGATTCGCAAAGCGTTGCGCGGATCTCGTCCCGATGCCGCCTCTTTTTCCTCGAGCCTGAGCAACTCCTCTCGTGACAGGGCAAGCGGCTGGGGCATCGAGACAGCATCGAGTAATTCAGGGTTGCGGATAAGTGTCTCGGAGAGAAAATCGCCGGCTGCCAGCAGCCTGAATAAAGTGCGCGCAAAAGAGCTGTTTTCAATCAACTCGGAGTAGAAAGCTGCTCGCGATCCGACGGCTTCACAAAGGCGGTCAAACCGGCTCAGCATGGCCTCGGGACGGTCAGTCAGCGCAGAATACTCAGCCAGCCGAGGTGTGAGGTTTGCCAACAGGTTGCGCATGCGGGAGGGAGAATTAGGATAAGCAGGCGCCTCGGCCAGCATTTGGAGGCCTGAATAGAACTGTTCGGATTTTCTCACGCCGAACGCAGACAGCCTTTCGATGGCCTCCGCAGGGCTCAGTTCCGTGTTCAAGACCATTTCCTCAAGGCCTGAATGTGTTTCTCCATTTGAAAAAAGGGAATCGTAGACAGACCGGACAGATCGGGCTAACTCTTCCAGGTGATGGCTGAACCAGAGCAGGGGAGTGGCGCGGGCCGGATCACCAGGCATTCCTCGGTAACGCAATCTCTTGGCCCATCGCTCCAGTTCCTGTTCTGTTTCCGGGAGAGTATGCGTTTGCAAATCGTTAGCCAGTTGGAGCTTGTTCTCCAGATCGCGCAGATGTAAATACGCGCGGCGCAACGTTTGATAGTCTTTCGGCAGCACAAACCCATGGTCAACCAGGCGGTTCAAAGCAGTCAGAGTGTTGGGGGTTCGGATTTCGGGGTGTCGGCCGCCGTAAAGCAATTGGAAGGCTTGAACAAAAAACTCAATTTCGCGAATGCCCCCTTCACCCAGCTTGATGTTGCGCCGAATCTCCTCCCGCTCGCGTAGCCGACGGTCGGTCCGCTTCTTGATCCATCGAATCTCTTCGAGCGCGGCGGTATCCAGGAATCTTTTGAATATCAAGTTCTGAATCCTGCTGATGAAGGACTCTCCCAGAGCGCGATCGCCGGCCACGCAGCGGCATTTCATTAAGGCGAGCCGGTCAAACGTGTCTGCCCAGTGCTGGTAATAATGAAGACAAGCCTGGACAGGATAAACGATCGCCCCGGTTTTACCCATGGGGCGAAGCCTGAGGTCTACCCGGTAAAGGTGTCCCTCCGCGGTGAATTCAGTCAGCACCCTGGTGTATTCCTTGCCGAACCGGAGCATGGCGGCGCGATCCGCATCGTCGGCATGGATGTACATCAGATCGACGTCCGAACTGAAGTTCAGTTCCTGGCCTCCCAGTTTTCCAAGACCCAGCACGGCGAAAGGCGCAGGAGAACCCAGAAGGCGATAGGAAACAATCTGAAAGACTATCTCGAGCACCGCATCGGCGAGGTCCGAGATCTGGCGGATAGACGCCTCGAGGCTGGCTTTTCCAAGAAGATCCTGAGCCCCGATCCGGAGAGTCTCCCGTCGGCGGAAGCGACGGACCGCATCCAGCGCCTGCTCCCAGTTTCCTTGAGAAGACCTGAATATGCGATCAGTCTCGGCCTGAAAATAGCCCGAGTCAGCGACCAGGTCCAGCCGGTCACGTTCGAGCAACCAGTAGAAATATTCCGGATTGCGCCTGACGATTTGAGTGAGATACGGCGAACATCCCAGGATGGTAATTAAGACCTCGATGGCGCGCGGGTTTTCTGCCAGGTATGAAAAAAACCCCGACGGCGTGGGGCATGCCTCGAGAAAAGCTTCCAGTTGACTGAGCGCCAAGTCGGGATCCGCCGCTTGTGACAGGTGATCAAGGAGCGACGGGAGCCATTGGGCCAGCCGGTCGCGCATTCCAGGGTGCTCTGCCAGGCGTTGCAGGTTGGCATCGGCGGCAGCCGGGTCTTCAAACCCCCATTGTCTCAGGAAGTTCTGCGCCTCTTCGGCTGTCAGATCAGGTGACAGGATCAAATCGCTGGGCTGCATTTCTGTTCAGGATTTTAACAGAGCGCCAGCCGGGTGGCCGACTGTCTTCCCCATAGGATTAGCTCGTTGCTATAATCCGACGGTGCCATCGGATGGTTTTGTTCCGAAGCAGATTTCAGACGTGGAAGCGGATTTAATACTGCTGCACGCCCCCTCGGTCTTCGATTTCCGTGAACGCGATGATGTGCTGTTCGCGTACCTCAGCGACTCGGATAGCGTCAACGTTTCTTCAATTTATGAGATGTACCCGCTGGGGTTTCTCTCTATTAAGGAGCGACTCCAGGCAGAGGGCGTTAAGGTTCAGATCGTGAACCTTGCGTCGCTGATGCTGCGTTACCCTAAGTTGAATGTCCCCCGGTTGATCAAACGGCTCAAGGCTCCCGCCTTCGGCCTCGACTTGCACTGGATGGCTCATTGTCACGGATCTTTGGAAGTCGCAAGTCTGGTTCGCGAAATCCACCCGGATTCCCTGATTCTGTTTGGCGGCCTGTCCGCCACTTATTACGCTCGCGAACTGGTCCGCTATCCTCAGGTTGATGTAGTGGTCCAGGGCTACGACACTCTGGACCCTCTGTCTAAACTCATGAACCGGGTTCTGGCCGGGAGACGAGACTTCGAGGATATACCCAACCTGCTCTACCGCACTCCGGATGGAGGAATTGTCGAGACGGGCTTCACGCACAGACCCAGCCAGAACTACAACGCGGCGACGGTTGACTGGTCCTTCTATCGTGAAGCAAGCCTTTCGGTCACCGCCAGCCCGGCAATCATGACGTTACCCAACACAGGATGCGCTCATGATTGTCCTTGGTGCGGCGGTTCGCGCTCGGCGTACAGAAGCTTCATGGGTGTGAAGCGCACCCTCATCCCAAAAGACAACCGCCGGGTAATTGAAGAACTCGCTACGCTTGGGGCAGCTGCCCGGAAGACATCCATTCATGCTTTGCAGTGTTACTCGGAAACACCCGACAGGCTCGCTGAGTTTCTGCGCCAGGCCGAGGACTTGAACTACCGTGCCCTGTACGTCGAACAGTTTGACCTCCCGACTGGCCGATTGCTTCAGCTTCTGGGTGCGAGCGGCAAGGTTCATCTCCTTCTTTCGCCCGAATCTCACGATCAAACGATCAGCCGGCTTTCAGGCCGGGGCAATTACACCATGCAGGAGCTGGAGCAATGGATTCCGCAAGCACTCGATTCGGGGATAGCCGGCATCCTGGTCTGGTTTTTCATAGGAATGCCCCGCCAGACGCCTGAATCCGTTGCCGAGACGGTGAGCTACAGTGAAAGGCTGCTTCAGAAGTTCCGCGGGAAACCGGTGTTGCCGCTGGTTTGCCCCATGGTTCCGTTCCTTGACCCTGGCTCCCGCTTTTTTGAGGAGCCGGAGAAGCACGGCTACACGGTTTTCTTTCGTTCGCTCGCAGAGCACAGAAGAGCCATGGTTGAACCGGTGTGGCACCGCAGGCTCAACTACCAGACAGCCTGGCTTAGTCGAAAAGAGATTCAGGATGTAACGTATGAATCGGTCCGACGACTTACCATGGCAAAAGCCGAGGTCGGCATCCTTCCCGCCTCATTCGCGGGCCGAATCTTAGGCGTGATAGACGAAACGCGCAGTCTTTTGACGGAAATCGAGTGCAGCCTGAATCGCGACGGGGTCATAGACGCGCCGCTTCGAAATGCGGTCAAGGCCTACAACCGTGACGCCTTGTCCTGTTCAACGGATCAAATCATCCCGGTTCCCCGGCCTTTCGGGGGACGTTGGTTCGATGACTTCACAGTTCCCAGGGAACTCCTCCAGGCAGTACAAGACGATTAAGCCGCTTAAGGACCGGTATCGGCAAGAGTTTGTCCCGACAGCGCTCTCCGTCCTCGCGGATCCCACTCGTTTGCGCAGAGTATTGTCGGGAGAAGCCACCGGTTTGCACCCAGATGCCGCCTACATCTATCGCAAACAACTTGAAGAAGCGGACATGATCGTCGTCAACAAGGTCGATCTTCTATCCCCCACAGATCAAACCACTCTTCGCGAGCTGATCGCTGACCAGTTTCCAGAACAACCCGTGCGATTCATCTCCGCGCATACTGGAGAGGGCGTGGATGAGTGGGTTACCGCCGTTTTGGAGGCAGCGGGGCAGGGGGAAGGATAGCGGCGGTTGACTATGACCGTTATGCGCGAGGCGAAGCGGTCCTGGGCTGGCTAAATGCGACCTGGCAATTTTGACCGCATCTGACGCCGACGTTTCGGTTCGTAACCATCTGACCGCTGCGTCTTCGGAGGCCCGCCTGGTTATTAACGCCCGCCTTGAGATGACGCCCGAATCCCTTGAACAAATCGTGCGTAAAACCCTCGATCAGGTTGCGGCCGGTCAGGTGGTGGTTCGCATCGTTCAGCTTCAGAGTCTGAGTCCGGGCCGTCCGATTCCGACTCATCGCTACGTCAACATTGTTTGGTGAAATCCGGGACAGTTTAGAACCAGCCGTCCTCATCAGACCGAACAGAGCCAGGACCTGCAGCGTTTTTCAGCGGACGGGGACCCGGCCCGCGCATAAGCGCTCATTTGGGTACGGTCGCCACAGCCAGGACACATGAACCGCCCGTCACCCAATTGCCATTCCCCCTTGAGGCATAAGGGTTGACGCAGACAAAGCACTTTCCGAGGTCCTAATGGACCTGAGGACGTCCAAGGTTTCACGAAAATCCTGTCTATTTCTGTCGACAACTCGCAGTCGTCTTGGACAGGCGTTTCCGAACGCAGTCTAAATCGTGTCACAGTTCAGACCGACTTCTCGGGTTACTGCTTTTTGCCCCTCTAAAAGGGTAAGGTAGCTCAATTTCCGCCTTATTTGCAGGAATGTCCTCTGTCTCCCGGCGCGCCAAGGGTGAAAACAGAGCCGGGAGCGCAGCGCTTTTCACAGCGGAGCGACCCGGCCCGTGCCTGGAGGCTAAGTGACCTTTGGATTTCGCCCATTCTGTTCGAGCGCTGCATACGTCTGAAGAGACTGGTGTGGTTTAACAGGTACGGGCCGGGTCGCTCCGCTGCAAAGCGCTGCGCTCCAGGCTCTGGTACGGCAACCGCGGCGGGAGCCGCTTCTCCATGAATCCGTGCAGCCGATTCTAGAAGAAGCTGTTTAACACGCAGCAGGGTCATCGCATCATCGCCCTAACGCGCAGCGGTTTAGTTCAATGCCGGCGTTATGCGACGCGCCGAAGCCCGAGCGGACTTACCCGATGAAGCATGAAAATGGACGCCCCGGGGGGAGTGCCACGTCTTTTATTGTGGCCGGACCCTCCAGAGTCCGGCATGGCAGTAGTAGAATGTTGGCACTGTGCTGACATGATCGATACATCCCATACCCACTCGGAGCGGCTTACGGGCCTCTCTTTTTTCGCAACAGACGAAGACCACAAAATCGGAAAAGGACAATCGGGCTTCGCGCCGAGCGGGCGAACTGGGCGGCCCCCGAGAAGCGCGGCCGGCCAATGATCGCATCATGACGGGGTCGGATCTGAACATTTGTTTTGTATCAATAACTTAGCGGATTTTAGACCCTCTGGAGGAGGCTTACGTGCGATTTTTGGATTTTTGGCCTCTTTTTCCTCGTTCTAAGCATCCCAGAGGCAGGAGCGGTCGCCCGCGTGACAGATACTGCGTCTTGTCGCCTGCGTTTCCGCCGATCATCCTGCACCAGCCAGCAGGCCGACCGCAGCGAGACACAAATGCTATTAGCCCTCTGCTGTTGGCGGGCCAAGGCAGCGGACCAACTGGAGAGTGTACGAATGCCGGTCGTGCTCGGAGCCGGGAGCGAGCCGGGAGAGTACGGCGGTTGAGTACCGCGCCTTTCAGCGGTGTATCGAAACCCGGTGCTCTCCTGCCCGCGGTCGAGGGGGAGGCGAAGGCAGCGCGAGCGGTTGAGAGGCGCGGCGTTTCGAGGTCCTAACGACCAGAGGACGTCCAGCCACCAGGCCGACCGAAGCGGGGGGAGTAGAACTAGCTGTAAAACCCCTGGCTTCGCGCCGGGTGAGCGAACCGGGGCGGCCCCGAGAAGCGCGGCCAGCGACCCTCGTGCCCGCAAGTACAACTGTGGTCCGGCCGCTCCTTATCAACCATCTGACGACGACGATTCGCCGGGCGGCGAGTCATACCTTCTCCGCCGGCCGTTGCTGTCAGGAAATCTTGGAAATCGAATTCTAAAGCGCTGACCCCTCTCACCTCCCAATCCGTTTCAGCCAGCTCCAATCTAACGTATTGATTATCCTCAGTGTCCAAGTATCCTATGCCGAACCAACCATATCGGGTTATTCCGAGTCAGGAGGAAAGGAGCTGAAAATGTTGAAGATCGTTCTGGCTTTCATGGTTCCCGTTCTTTTTGCTGCTGTGGCGCGAGCGAAGGATAGCGACCCGGCCTCTGTCATTATCGCCATGGAGCGGGCTGCGCTTGACCGGTCGGACAAGGGGGATCCGGGTGGGTTCCTGGAAATCAGTGCGCCTGACGTCACCTACTTCGACCCGTTTCTGTCGGAACCCATACACGGACTGGAAGCGTTACGTGAGTATTACAAGAGGTTTTCCGTCGAGGAACCGGTGTCCGGGGTAATGGAAAACATCAAAGTCCAGTTTGCGGGCGATGTCGCCGTCCTGACGTTCAACTACACCACCCGATTCCCCAAGAGCGGGCGTGAGGTTCGCTGGAACACGACCGAGGTCTATCGTTACACCAAGGACGGCTGGCGCATCATCCATACACATTGGTCTTTGCGCCAGCCTAAGCTCGCCGATTAACCCTGCACCGGTGCGAGCAGTCGCCCGCTTGCCAGGCAAGCGGGCGCCGGGGATCAATCGTTCGCCGATCTGATGAGGAACCAAATATCGGAACGGCGCAGTAATCCGCGGTTATACCGTCGCTCCAGTGAACTCGCGTTCCTCGACGGCCCCCTTGCGGTGGAAGAGACGGTAAAAAATGCGGTCCAAGCCGGCATATCGTCCGCTGTGCGTCACCGCGATAACGAAAAGAGCTGCGATTTCGACCAGGTTTTTGTTCACCAGCAGATAACTCCCCTCTGTGGGCACAGACGAGAAGTATCCGATGAAGGGCGGATTCGCGAGGTAATAGAGCAAAACCATGAAAGCCCCGGCAATGGCTACGTACCGGGTGAGAAGTCCCAGGATTAGAAAAAGGCCCACCAGCGTCAGGCCCCAGATATTGAGAAAGTTGACCCATTCAAGAATGTCAGGGGTGCTGGCCATCCATTTGAAGGTATCGGCCATTGGACCCTTGGCAGCGTTCAGATAGCCGGCAGCGGACCAGTTGGGATCCAGCAGCTTTGCCACGCCCTCGTACAGAAAATGCCACCCGATCAGGACACGCATGACGACGAGGCCGATCATCTGCAAATGTGTGTATCGTTCTTCAAGCATGTTGTTCAGTTCCTTTCCGCCACAGTACGTCCTGCACGTCGCTAGGAGACTTCAAATTCCTCAGGCCGGAACTCAAGCCTTCGTTTGGCTTCAATCGCCTCATTAACCTTCAAAACAGTAACCGCGCTTTCGTATCCGACCTCGGCGGGGCAGTTGAGTTTCTCAAGTCCACGTACCGCGTTGAAAAAGTTCATGAGATGGGGACGATGGTATAAGTCGACAAACTCAATCGGGATTTTGTGCTCTTCTGGCGAAACGCTTTCACGGACGTCCAGCACCACGTTTCGCTCTTCTTGAACCTCGGCGACTTTCGGTGCCGTCACGTAACCTTTCTGTATCCATTCATCCCAGGGCGGCGCCGTAACTTCGCGGTAAATGGCGTTGGCGTAATTGGCGTCAGACTCGGAGATGACGAGTGTTCCCTGATCCCCCATAAATCTCTCGAAGTAACCCAGGCTGCTGTTTGTGGTTTGAGTCTGGTAATACGCCCTGGCCGGGCCTTCCGCCGTGTGGTACTCGTAGACAACCATGGCGGTGTCGTACCATTCGCGCGTTTCCGGAGAGTAGTAGTCGTTGCCGCCGCTGGCCATTACGGCAACGGGATTGGCCTCGAGGAACCAGTTGTAAATGTCAATCTGATGAGAACCGAGGTCGACGATCGGGCCTCCCCCCAGCCCCCGGTACCAGCGCCAGTTTCGGAACTGCTCCATGCTCTTGTACCCATACTGCCGGAGTTTCTCGGCGGGGATTTCATAACGCTTGGGGTATCCAAGATCCTCCTGAACAGCTCGGTTCCACTGCCCATTGACGGTGACGATCCGGCCAAGGAGTTTCGCCTCTTTGACCAGCTTTTCATAACAGTAAATATAGCGGGGGTTGCTGCGCCGTTGATGTCCTATCTGGAGGAGCTTTCCGGTCTCACGCGCGGCTAGCACCATCGCCCGTGCTCCCTCCAGCGTGTTCGACATCTCCTTTTCGCAGTAGACATGCTTGCCGGCTCTCAGACTGTCGATTGTATGCGGCGCATGCCAGAAATCCGGGGTCGCTATGACTACTGCTTCGACATCCTTCTCCTTGTCGAGCATTTCCCGGTAGTCTTCATACCCGTTGACCTCGTGGTCGTACTTCTTCAGAGTCCGGATAGCCCTGCCGAGATTGAACTCCCAAATATCGCACACAGCGCGAAATCGGAGGTTTGGGATCTTCAACATGGCGTCGAGCAAAACCTGTCCTTGAGCTCCGGCGCCGATAAGGGCGACATTGACTTCTCTCAGGTCGGAGGCCTGTGCAGTCCCGAGCGTCTGGGCGATCGTGGCATTCTTGTAGCTAACCTGCTTGTGGACGGCGTAGCCGAATAGGCCCAGCACCGGAAGGGTAGCCATACCCTGCAGGATGTCTCGCCGTTCTATTCCCCGCTTTTCCCCGGGGTCGGTTTTTTCCTGGAGTTGTTTGTCATCCCTTTCACTCATCCCAATTGACTCCTTTCAATCGACATACTTTCCTGCACAGACCAGATAGTTTAACACCTGAGCGGAAGGTTGGGAGCTTGAGGATCGCTTATAAACAGGTTTTTTTAGGGCCGGCGGTCAAAATCCCGATGGACTCGCGTCGTTAATGCGGTCAGTCAAGAGCCGTGTGCGAGCAAGGGAAGCGCTCCAGCTCACTCGGTCAGATTCTCAAGCATCCAGACATGGCCGGTTCGTTCCATCAAGGGAGCGACAAAGCGGTCCGTTGCGACAGCGATTTCCATCAATCCCAAATCCTGCCAAATGCATCGGGCCGGAGTTTCCAGGTGAGTGATTTGAAACGGCTCTCCGCGTGTCGATCCAGTCCTGGTGTCAAAGGGCACGCCCCAGAGATTCAAGAATCCACCGTGGGAGGACAGGTAGTAGAGAGTTCTGCCGTCTGGAGACCACCGTGCCTTGTCGTCCCACCCCTCACCAGATGTGATCTGCCGCCACTCGCCTCCTTCCGCAGGGATGACATAAATCGAGGAGTTTCCTGTTTGAAGGGTATCGACCGCATTGAAGCAGATCCACTGATCATCAGGTGAATATCGAGGCTGCCAAAGGTTCTTGGCGGGATGCGCCGCTACGCGCCTGGGTTCTCGACCCGGGCCAGGTTTGACAGGCAATTTCCAGATCTCCATTCGTCGGGATTCCCCGACCGCCCTGGAGGTGAGTATCCATTCGCTATCCTTCGACCATGTTCCCGGTGCAAAGTCCGCCTCCGAGGACGCCGCAATCTGTTCCTGCGCCTGCGATTCGGGCTGGACAATCCGGATTCGTCCGTCAGCCTGGTACGCCAGTCTTGCCCCGTCGCGAGACCATCGGGGAAATGCCCCGTAAAGAGTTCCCAGTGAAACCGGGGCGCTGTCTTCAGTCAGCGAACGGACCCAAAGGCGCGGCGAGACGTCGGCGCGAAACCCGGCAAATACTAGCCTGCGCCCGTCATCGGTGATATCTGGCGCTGCGGCCCTGAGATCTCCTGGACTGATCGGTTGCCCAGGACCCAGCATCTTTCCCGTTGTCGATTGGAAGGGAAATGACCAGAGCCGGAGCGATTCGATGATGGTGTTAAATACCAGCCTTGCTCCATTGGCCGAGATCGACAGGTTCGTATCAATACCGGGGCCGGTTGTAAGCCGTTCGAGCCCGATCAGACGGGAGGAGGAATCTACGGCGACGCTCCACAGGTTGATGACCCCTTTGCTGGGCGCATTGAAAAACAGGCGACGCCCGGAGGGCGCCCAAACGAACGAGGAGACCTCTGCAAGAGCCAGTCCTAGATCCGCCGCCCGTTTAGTGACCTCGCTGGTAGCTTCATGATAGGTGAACTGTCCCGTTTCAAAATCTCCCGTCCAAAGCCCGCGCTTTCCGGCGATTCCGAGTTGACCTGCAACCGTAATCTGCCCATCGGGGCGCCACCCGGCAGTCACAACGATAAGCTGGTCCAGAAACCGGCTGCTAAATCGAACCGGCAGGCTCCCGTCAAGTTTAACGACGTAGATCTCACGGCTTTCGTAAAGCGTATAGGGAGTGTTGAAGAACAGAATCCGGGAACCATCCGGCGACCATTGAGGTTCGTAGCCAAAAGACGAGATTCTCCTCAGATCTTCACCGGTTGCCCGCGCGATGTAAAGGCCTCCGCCATCCCGTTCCGATCTGAATGCGATCCGCGTACCGTCAGGAGACCAAGTGGGTTGCCAGTCATGAGCATCCGAGGCGACGAAGAGCCTGGGCGTCTCCTCGCCGACTTCCTGAACAAGGAGATCAAACCTTCCGTTATTCGCAGAGGCGTAAGCAATGAAACGGCTGTCGGGCGAAATTGCCGGATCCAACTGCAGCCCCGGCTTGAAGGTCAACGGGCGGAGCACCAGATCGCCGACTCCACTCCCGCTGTTCTGATACTGGCGGAGAAGGGCGACGACGAGAACAAAAGCGAAAGCGGACAGCAAAACGATGCCAAAACGTATACCTCGCCGCCTCGTGCGGCTCTGGGCAGCGCGGGCGAGCGAGGCCTGGATCTCCGGTGAGCTTGCATCCCTGAGCTTCTGAAGGTCGGACATCATTTCTCTGGCTGACTGGTACCGAGCCTCGCGCCGCTTTGCCATGGCTTTCGAGATGATCCGATCCAGCTCAGCCGGCAACTCCGGATTGACTTGGAGCACTGACGGCGGGCAATGAGTCAAAACCTGCCCGACCACAGCCAACGGGTTGGGTCCGCGAAAAGGCGGTTTACCGGTGACCATTTCGTACAGGACTACTCCTAGCGAAAAGAGATCCGTGCGCTGGTCGACACTCTCACCAAACGCCTGTTCGGGAGACATGTACCCCGCCGTCCCAATTGCTGTCCCCCTGCGGGTCAGAATACTCGGCTCCTCATCCCGAGCCTGATCCGGTTCGGTATCCCGGACGATCTTGGATAAGCCAAAATCGAGGATTTTGGTCTCGTTTCGATCGGTCACGAAGATATTCGCCGGCTTGATGTCCCGGTGAATAATGCGGTTGGAATGCGCGACCTCCAGCGCTTCGGCGAGCTGAATCCCGAAGTGCAGCGCCAGGTCCATCGGAACTGGACCCTCTGCCAGACGCTCCTTCAATGTTCGGCCCTTGAGGTACGGCATCGCCATAAACGGCTGACCGTCGTACTCTCCAACGTCGAACACCGGGCAGATGCTCCGGTGATCGAGCGCCGAGGCCGCCCGCGCTTCGCGTTCAAAACGCCCGAGCGCGGCGCCGTCATTGGCAAAACGGCGTGGCAGGAACTTCAGAACGACGAGGCGACCAAGCCGGGTATCGCGTGCTTTATAGACAACACCCATCCCGCCTTGGTCGAGCAGTTCGAGGATTTCATAATGCGCAACTCGTTGTCCGATCATCGGCAGGATTAACACCAAGCATAATTGACCACGGGGAGATGAACAAGGAACGGTCTGGCTGATAGACGAAGTATGGCGGTTACAATAATTACAGGGTGCTCACGGGGACCCCTTCATTCAAAGGCGGCAGAGACGGATATGGACTCGGCTACGCAGCTGTTCTGGTTGGCGATGCTCGCGCTTCCTGTGGCCAGTGTCTCTTGGACGGTGACGCACGAAGAGATCTTTCGGGAGATGCGTGAGTACTTTGAGAATCGTTCAAAATCCTCGAGGATTCGAGCAGGGCGAAAGCTGCATTATCTCGTTACCTGTGAATACTGTTTCAGTCACTACGTGGCTCTCGCCTTCGCTCTCCTGACAGGATTCACCCTCCTCATCAACGACTGGAGAGGTTACCTGATCTCGACCCTCGCCCTGGTGTGGATTGCCAATATTTACATGACGATTTATGCGCGGTTGCGCGTGACATTGAGGAAAGAACGTGTCGAAGCCCAGCAGAAAGACCAGGAACGTCAGGCGGACAAAAGCGAGTGACGCAACCGGAAAAGGTTCCCGGTTCGCCTGTAACTCCCAGTCTATCTCGTTTATGCTACCCGGATAACAAATGATCGAGCCGCGAAGCGTCGAAGCCAGACCGATTCTTTCCCCGGCAGAACAGACTTTCGAACATTGGAGACGCACCATAGGGCTTTTTCTTGGCCCACTTGCCGCTCTGGTGGTCTATCTGTTGCCGTTCGGCAATATGCAGTCTCATCGGCTGGCCTCGGTCCTGGCCTGGGTGGTCGTCTGGTGGGTGACGGAACCAGTCCCCATACCGGTCGCCGCACTCCTGGGCGTTAGTCTCTGCGTCATTAGCGGAGTGGCGCCAGCCGCAGAAGCGTTCGCGCCATTGGCCGATCCCATTATTTACTTGTTTCTGGGCAGCTTCCTGATGGCCCGCGCCATGTCGGTTCATGGTCTGGACAGGCGTTTTGCCTTCGTAATCATGTCACGAAGCTTTATCGGAGGCAGCAGCTTGAGACTCCTGTGCGCCTACGGCGCAACTGCCGCCCTGGTGTCGATGTGGATCAGCAACACTGCGACAACCGCTATGCTGACTCCGATCGGGGCAGGAATAATCGGAGCCATGGCGCACCACGACCAGGCCCGGCGTGGTCACGGACGTTTCGCCACTGGTTTTCTGCTTATGGCTGCCTATGCTGCTTCCGCCGGAGGCATCGGCACGCCAATTGGGTCTCCGCCGAATCTCATTGGCGTGGCCCTGATTGAAAAATCGACGGGAGTCCACATTCCTTTCTTTCAGTGGATGGCTCTGGCGACTCCATGCCTGGCGATTGTCTTCGTTTTCCTGTGTGCATTGATTTATCTGCTTCACAGGCCCGAACCTGGACAGCTGGCTGGAAGTCAGGAATATGTGCGGGAACAACTTGCCAGTCTGGGCCCCTGGAGCAGGGCTCAGAAGAACACGCTGGCGGCCTTCCTCGTCGCTGTGACTTTGTGGGTCACCCCCGGTTTTCTCGCCGTGATCTGGGGAATCGACTCCCCGGAGTTGAAGGCGTACAATTCTCGCCTTCCTGAGTCAATCGTAGCATTGATTGGTGCCTTGCTTCTCTTCGTTCTACCCGTCGACTGGTCACGCCGAACGTTCACGCTCAACTGGAAGCAAGCAGCCGGAATTGACTGGGGCACACTGATTCTCTTTGGCGCGGGAGTCAGCTTGGGAAACCTTATGTTCCAGACCGGCCTCGCAGAGTCCGTCGGGAAGGGAATCCTCCGGATTGCGGGAACCACATCACTGGAGGGGATGCTGCTCATGTCGATCGTGGCCGCCATTGTGGTGAGCGAAACAACGTCGAACACCGCCTCGGCGAACATGGTTGTGCCCGTGATGATCTCGATTGCCATGGCGGCCGATCTCAATCCGATACCACTTGCCCTCGGCGCCACACTCGGCGCCAGCTGGGGCTTCATGCTCCCCGTGTCCACGCCTCCCAACGCGATCGTTTATGGAACGGGCCTGATCCCCATCACCAGAATGATCCGGGCGGGCCTGGTTTTCGATGTCATCGGCGCCCTCGTGTTATGGCTCGCCCTCCTGATCCTCCTGCCCGCAGTCGGTCTCTGGTGAGGTCTGGACGGAGAGTCAATGGCGTCAGTCCACAACGCTCGAACCTCAGCCCACGACAGCCCAGAGGGGTCGCACAAGAGGCGGCCAGCTCTGGGCTTTGCTACGTAACCGCTTCGAGGCAAAAATACCTCTCCAGCCTGCTATTGTGCCGCGGTCCTTAAGGTAGCAACGGGACAACCGGGAAAATCGTCAGCAGGTAGATGTCTCCAGGAAAGGCCTGTGACGGACTGTGCTGGCGCAGAGTCACCGCTGCAACTTGCTCCTGGCTCTCGATCCCGATAATCCCCGACTTGATATTCTGCTGCCTGATTTCCGGGAAAATCTCGCCAGCGTACTTCGCCAGGTGATTGCCGACTCCAAAGCTCGGAATGATCTCGGTTACGGACCTCGTGGCCCGCAGTTGACCGGTGCTGTCGTACAGCTTGAAGGTCACCGGAGAAGCCTCCGAGGAAGCATTTATGAGGGCGAAGCCGATGTCCCGGCCGGGTGCCAGATTATCGAGAAAGACACACTGTCTGCGTGAAGGCAGCACGGCGGGAACCCCAGCCTCGAAAAGCCTGATCCCGTTCTCCCAAAAGGTGAACACCGCTGTCCCGCCAAAATCGAGCGGAGCTCGGACCTTTGCGTACCCGACCTTGACCGCTCCCTGTCCGGTCGTCTGGAGTTCGAGCGTGTGCCCAGGCTCGACGCTTACCTGAACCACGGTTCGTTCACCTAGACTCTTCAATGGCATGGCGAGGGGCTGCCCGTTCGAGTCGAAGAATTCGACCTTCACGGTCTCTGCCTTTCGTCCTGTGTTCAGAAGAAGTACAGTCGTCTGGTAGGTTGCAGCTCCGTGGCTCCCGTTCGCGATTTGCGGAAAGTAGAGGTAATCAACGGAGACCGGTCTATGGTCTACAGCAGCCCGCCGGTCGATCACCGGGAACGTGCACATCGTAGGCACCTCTAGAGGAAAGGCTTGCTCCGGGACATCCGTCTGGCGCAGGGTAACGGCCGCAAACGGCTGTGCACTTTCCGCCGTGACGACTCCGCGTCTAATCCCCAGGGCGGTGATTTCCGGGAAGATCTCGGTGGCGTAACGGGCGAAGTGGTGGCCGGGCCCGAATTCCGGATCGAGCGCGGTTATTTCCTTCGTAGCCACTTCATTGTGGGAAGCATCGTACAGCCGGAAGATCACCCGCGCGTCTCCGGTGTCGGCGGCACTGACGAGCGCCAACCCCACATTGCGGCCCGGCTCCTCGGTGTCGAACAAGATGCTGCACTCATACATGGTTGGCGTCGCCGGGACACCGCTCTCATACATGCAGACGCCTCCATCGTACAAGCTGAACACTACATTACCGGTCACCTGCGGTCCTGCCGTCACGATCGCGTACCCGACCTGAGGTTGGCCGGTTCCCGGTGTCTGAAACGCAACCGACTCGAAGCGTTTCAGATTCACCGTGTGCGTGGACTGCGCGGGCGAATCGTTGAGTTTGATCGCCATGGGCTGGCCCAAGGTGTTCCTGAACATGATGGTCGCCTGCGTCTCGTCCCCGCCGTTGACGAGCACCAGGGTGCTGCGAAGCTTGATGGATCCGGAGACACCGTCGGCTACTTGGGGGAAGTAGAGCTGGTTGGTGTCGCCGTATTCCCCGGTAAAGACCCCGGCGCCTAACGTCCCGATCAACATGGTCCCTCCGGGCGCGAAGGCCAGGGCTAGCATGGGTGCCCCGCTCGGTACCCGGGGTTTTACTTCCGACCAGGTTTCTCCCCGATCCCGACTTGCGAAGATGCCGCCCTGCCAGGTTCCGGCGAGAACCGTCTTGGCTGGCCCTTTCGCAAGAACCTGGATACTCCCGTGATGAAGCCCGGTCAGGTAGGAAGTCGACCACGTAACACCTTTGTCGGTGCTGCGCGCCAAATAACCGTCGGTGCCTACATAAACCACGTTTTCATCCCAGGGATCGACGAGCATCGTGCGGATGCGGACCGTCTGGAAGTTCCCGATCTCCGTCCAGGTCTCGCCGCCGTCAGTGGTCTTGAACAGGCCTTTTTCGTAGTAGCCGGCATAAATGATTCGGGAATCGACCGGATCTATCGCCAGGAACCCGCCCGCGCTCGTGGGCAAACCCGTGCCCTTCTTCGCCCAAGTGACACCTTGATCCGTGCTAACGTGAAAGCCGCGGTCTAGCGCGTAGAGGTTTGAACCGTCTGGCGAAACTGCCAGACCGGAGACGTAAATGCCAAAATCGGCCTCTCCAACCCGGACCCACGTGTCGCCACGATCGGTCGATTTGTAGAGCCCGACACCCCACATCGATGCAAACAGCACGTCGCTGTTTGGGATTTGGAGCAGGGTGTGGGCGTCATTAGCAGGCAGGTTTTGGGTAATCGGAGACCACGAGGCTCCGCCGTCGGTCGTTTTCCAAAGCCCGTCGTTCCGGGTTCCCGCGTAAAAGGTGAGCGGGTCCCGGTCATCTGCGACGAGCGACCTGATGTAGTGTCCTGACAGGCCGGAGTTGCTGTGCGTCCAATGCTCCCCGGAGTCAGTGCTGACGGCAAACCCTGCGTACCCGCCGGCGTACACGGTTCGCGAATTCTGCCGGTGGACTGCCAACTGAACTATGCCGCGGTTGTACCCGGGCGAACACGTGAAGGCTTCCCAGGTCGCACCGCCATCCGTGCTCCGATACACCTTTCCGGAAACCGTCCCGGCGAAAACGATGTTCGCATTGTTCGGATCGGCGGCCACCGTGTTAAGACCCGGATAGCTACCGCTGCTGGGGAAGACAGGTACCCAGTTGGCCCCGAAGTCGGTGCTCTTGAACACGCCCTTACCATCCGTGCTGGCGTACAGAATGCCCTCGGAGAGAGTCAGGCCAGTCACGGATTTAGTTGTCAAACCTGAGTTGATCGCCTCCCAACTGGTCCCCCCGTTTGTGGTCCTGAAAAGGCCGTTGTAAGAAGACCGGACAAAATCCTATCCGGGTCGGTGGGATCGATGAGGATCTGTACGACAGTTGGCAGATTGGTCCCACCGTTATGGTCTGCCCACGTCATTCCATGATCGGTGCTGCGGAAGACGCCGTAGTAGCCCCCCCGGTATACGATTCCCAGGCCCCTAGGGTCGACCGCGACGCTGCAAATCAGGGACGGTTTGAGATGGTCTCCACTGATTTGCCAACTGGCGCCGCCATCGGTGCTGCGGAAGAAGCCTTCCTCCCCACCCACGTATAAGGTCGAAGGTTGGGCAGGGTCGATCGCAATGGCAGTCAGGTTAAAGGCACACAGGTCCTTCGACGCGGCGAACCAGTGGAGCCCGGCATCCGTGCTTTTCCATACGCCGCCGCTCGAGACCAGGTAGACGGTGTTCGAATCAGTGGGATCAAGGGCAATTGCCTGTACCTCCGCCCCCGGGGGGCCCCCTTGGCGCCAACCAGGGGACGCCTGAACACAGGTTGAGACTGACGCTACAGTAACAAGCAACAAGACGACGAAATTGAAGGTGAATGCAGTCATGGATCGAGGCCGCATAGGTTCTCCTCCCCCCGTCCTCTGCAAATCTGGCGGGCTGATCGGCGAATTGTATGACCTGTTCGCCCAACGGTGCAATGGGTTTCCTGAACAAATGGAGGAGGAAAAACCTCAACAACAACCAGGACCCGGAGGACGCCCGAGACTGCCCAGAAACGAGAGCTATGAATTCTTGACCGACGGATCATCCGGGACAGAGATGGCGCTCTGCTCATCGGAGCGGCGGTGAGCGGCAAAAGCCATTTGGCTAAAAAACGTCGCTCACGCTACCATCCGAACTGGCGGGTGCATTTTCGGAGATAAAGCCGTTGTGTTCAGGCCCGATCACGAAGCGGCTATTGATTTGTGGCATACCTGTCGGTCTAATTAGGGGGCGTGAGGACATCCGTTCGTCTACTTCCGATCCTGGCCCTTGTCGGCATACTCTCGGGCATATGCGGGATTGCCCAGACAGCGCCAGAGGAAGAGATTGACTTCGATCTGGTTCGCGCCAACCCGGTACTTCGGGAAGCGCTCTCAGAAAACGCTCCAATACCGCGAACCACCGACTATCATGGTGTCAGAAACAGGTTCAGGGAAAACTGGATCGATCAGCAAGTCGATCATTTTGTCAAAACTGTCTACCGCCATTTGGCTCGCCTGCAAGAGAGCGTTCAGGAAGCGGTCGCTGTTTCTTCGGGCTTGACGGTTGAAACCGCAGAGGCGCGGGCCGATACAACGGCGGCTTTGAAAAAGGCCTTGGCGCAGGTCGAGACGGAATCGAAGCGCTTGCGGAACACTCTTTCGGTAGTGCTTGTCGGGCCGAAAAACAAGGACGAGTTCAATCTTAAAGTATCCAGAAACGCGCGAGAGACCGGCTTTCAGGCGGAAATGGCCCTGCTGACAGAGCAGGCGACGCACGCCGAAAGATCCATACGCGACTTCTGTTTGAACCCAACGCACGTGACCAGTGTGACGGAGCTTAAAGGGCCCGGCATGCTTGGTTACTTAAAGCGGGTTGAACGTATAGCCAAGGCGGTCCGGGAGAAGCTGTGATTTTCGAGCCAATTGCAAAAACCACGGTCTTTGACCGAATTTTGCAATTGGCTCTTTCTAGAGAACAGCCGAACCTGGAATACGGCTTACCTCATCACCTCTGCGAACTTCCTTTTTGCCGACTTGGACCCGGCCGGCCGCCCCGCGCCTTTGGCCACCATGGCGGCGGCGAACCGAGTGTACTCCTGTTCGTTGCAGA
>Ga0116188_1000925_pt1 | contig 26876 bp, 23 predicted proteins | sample AD_JPNTR2_MetaG_FD_89807 | JGI IMG/M metagenome (GOLD analysis project Ga0116188, IMG submission 89807) | Active sludge microbial communities of municipal wastewater-treating anaerobic digesters from Japan - AD_JPNTR2_MetaG | ecosystem: Engineered > Bioreactor > Anaerobic > Digestate | place...
ACGACTCCGTAAGCTTCCGCGTCGGCGACGCTCATATGAACGTGCATAGCCGCGCGGATCACGCCCTCCTTCAAGTGAAGAACGCCCTTGGGTCCCATCACGTAGGCTCCTGGTGTCCCGGTGATGTCTCCAGAGAGCCGGATGGGCACGTCGTCGATGCCGAGAGCGATGGCATCAGTAAAAGCCAGTTCGATCTGTGATTGTTTCCGGCAGGGGCCGAGGATCCGGAGGTTGGAAATCAGGCGGCTGCGGGGACCAATCAAGGTCACCGTCTCCTGTGCGGCGAAATGCCCTTCCTGATAAAGCGGTCGCAAAGGAGTCAGCTGATATCCAAGGCCGAACAGGACTTCCAAATCTGCCTGGGACACATGCATATGACGTGCGGAGACGTTGACGACGAGCGGCGACGAAGTGATTCGCGGGCAGCTCTGGCAGGTTGTCCATCCGCCGGAAAGCCGGCTGGCCACCACACTGCGAACGACTTCTTCAACAGCAGGGCGCGACAGACTCAGGGGCATCATTAACGAGTGTTGAGCGGTTTCAGGGAAAAGTCAAGCAAAAATTTTCATTTTCATTCACATTCCATCAAAATCGTGCTAGTCTTGCCGCATGAAGGCAGCTGAACGGCAGTTGCGCATCCAGGAACGCTTGGCCGGCCAGGAGTTTGTGGACATCGAGACGCTGTGTCGCCTGCTCCAGGCCTCCGAATCGACCGTGCGCCGGGATTTAACCGAACTGGAGAAGGGGGGAGTGCTGCGCCGGGTCCACGGCGGTGCCCTGTCCCTTCAGTCCCGCGACGACCTGCTGGACTTCAACCGGCAGAGCGTTCAACGCCGGGAAGAGAAGCAGTTGATCGGGAAAGCGGCGGCCGGTCTGGTCGAGGATGAGCAGACCCTGATCCTGGACGGAGGATCGACTGTTGCGGAGGTGGCGCGGAATCTGATGGGACGTCGACTCCAGATCGTGACCAACTCCCTCCCGATTGCCGAGATCTTTTCCGAGTCGCGCACCGTGGAGCTGACTTTGACGGGCGGCTATCTCTACCCGCGCCTGCGGATTCTGCTCGGGCCTTTTTGCGAGCGGATGCTGGCGAGTGTGTCGGCCGACGTGCTGATCATGGGCATTGGCGGGATTACAGAGTCGGGGCTCAGCAACAACAACAGCCTGATCGTTCATTCCGAGTGCCAGATGATCAACGTATCGCGAAAGGTGATCATTGTGGCTGATCACACCAAGTTCGGCCGCAAGGCCCTGGTTCACCTGGCGCCCCTGGAGGCGGCCAACGTGATCGTCACCGATGCGGGGATCGCGCCCGAATTTGAGGAGTTGATCCGCATCCGCGGAATCGAGCTGGTGATCGCATCATAACGGGATAGGCAGCTCAATTTCGGCCTTACTTGCACGACTGTCCCCTGTCTCCCGGCGCGCCGACGGGTGAAAACAGAGATGGAATGAGAAGGCCAGTCTCCTAACGCAGTACCAAGTAACAAGGTCTGCAGAAAATTTAACGGGCTCGAGGCCCAAAAGGAGACTGGCATGAACGATCATAGCAACGCGGCCATTCGGATGGTGGTGGGTTTGGACGCTTCGGACCAGAAGACGACTTACATGATGCTGGACTTGGCACACGACGAAGTCATCCAGGAAGGGAAGGTGGCGACCGGAGAAGATAGCCTGCGGGTGTTCGATTATTAATGAATTGTTGAGGTCCGACCCCGGACTACGGACTAGATCCACTCACGGAACAGTTCGGGCGAGGGGCGGGCAATGATGGAGCTGGCGACCAGGATGCCTTCGGCCGCGGCAAGCTTGGAGCTGGCTTCGACGGCTGCCCGAACGTTGGCGATATCACCGGACACCAAAACAAACCCCTTGCCTCCGATGGCCATAGCAAGATGGACCCGAAGGAGAACGACTTTGGCGGCTTTAGCGGCGGCATCGGCGCAGTCGATGATGCTGGTCGCCGAAAACGTCTCGACCACTCCCAGCGCGCCTTCCTGGCCGGCTTTCAGTTCGACATTCCCGGCGATGGCGGGGAAAACCGACGGGTGCACGCGGGAGATGACCCGCGATTCAATCAGAAAGCCTTCGGCCTCCTGGACAGCGGCGTCAACGGCGGCCGTTGCCGAAGCCACGTCCCCCGCCACGGCGACCAGGTACTTGCCCGAGCATATGGTCCGGGCAACCAGAAGCTCGACCCGGGCAGCCTTGAGCATCACGTCCTGGACCTTGAATCCGATGGCGATGCTGCTCAGTTCAACAATCCCGATTGCGTCAAGTTCAGCCATAGGCGATTCCTAGCCCTCGATAACGATCTCTTCCGGGCTCACGCTTCTCACGGTCCCAGTAATACTGGCATGCAGATTCGCGCCGAGTGCGTCGTTGGGCGGTGCCCCCACCAGCTCACCTTCCCGGACCCGCTGATTCACTTTGACTAGTGGTGTGCAGGGCCGGCCGATGTGTTGAACCAGCGGCAGCACGACCCTGGCGGGGCGCAGTTCCTTATCCGAGAGAGCACCCTCGTCAACAAAACTGGAGAGTCCGAGCTTCCGGGAAAGACGCGCGGTCGGTACACGCCGGGCGTTGATGAGAGGATGGGGGCGATACTCGCGGTTCCCGGTGTCTCGCGCTTCGCGCTTCGCGTTTGATTTGTTGAAGAGGCAGACCTCCTTGGGGTCAAGATCCTCTGGGCAGGAGAACAGGCTGCAAAGGTTACATCCGCAGCAGTACAGTCCCTCACTGGCCGGCGCCGAATAAACCGGCAAGCCGATCTCGGGATTGTGCCGTCCGAAGGCCACGCTTCGCATGGCTTTGTGAGGCTCGATGGGATGACCCAGAAGATATCGCGGGCACAATTCTGTACAGAAACTGCACTGGTCGCAGGCCGATTTTGCTTTACGTCCAACTTGTCGCCAACCGAGCGAGTAGCGCGCGATCAGGGGGTGGGAGGCGGGAAGCACGATGAGGCCGCCGGTAGTCTTGGTTACAGGCTCATCCAGACCCCCGGCGAGACGACCCATCATGGCACCACCGACAAGCACTCGAAATTCGGGAACTACGGACCCGCCGGCCGCCTCGATGACGTCGGCAAGAGGCGTCCCGATCGGGACTCGAAGGGTGCTCGGACGCCGCACAGCACCGGCAACGGTCAGGAATTTGTGTGTGACCGGCCGCTCGCAGCCGATATTGAAAAGCGTTTCGACGTTGCAGACCACGATTCCGAGATGGATGGGAAGGCCTCCCGGCGGGATGACCCGGCCGGTTATATCGTAGACCAGGATGAATTCGTCACCGGACGGGTAGGCGTCGGCCAGGGAATGCAGCGACGTGTCGGGAGGGAGGGCTTTTTGCAGGCGGCGAATCAGCTTTTCGTGTTTTTCCTTGATCCCGATTACGGCCCGCGAGGCGCCGACTCTCTGCAGGGCAATCTCGAGTCCTCGTCGAACTTCCGGCCAGTGATGAACCAAAAGTTCCTTGTCTTTGTGAAGCAGCGGCTCGCATTCGGCCGCATTAACGATGAGCATTTCTGCCCTGGCGGTCAGTTTGACCGCCGTGGGAAAGCCCGCCCCGCCCGCGCCGACCACGCCGTGTTCCGCGATGAGGTCTTTCATGGAAAGCGTAATCATACACCAACTTTAGGCGGTGTCTTATCGGAAGTGATCGTCGTGCCGCTTCCTCGGACGCAAGGTCCTATGCTCGTTTAAGTTGTCCCCCTCTTGCGCTTGGTTGTAACATAGCGTCCGATGATCCGCCTTCTTGTCTTTTGTTCACTGCTCGCCTCGCTGACTTTTTCACATGCTCACGCGGCGATATACAAGGTCAGGATTGACGGTGTAATCGATCCCATCACATCGGAGTTCATCGGGAAAGCAATGCGCCAGGCCGAGGAGGCCGACGCCGAATTTCTGCTCATGGAACTCTCGACTCCCGGCGGGCTCGGGATCTCGATGCAGGAGGTCATTCAAAGCATACTGAATTCAAAAGTTCCGGTCGTGTGTCATGTGACTCCGAGCGGAACTCACGCGGCCTCGGCCGGATTCTTCATCCTTTTGTCGGCGGACGTCGCCGCCATGGCGCCCGGAACCAACACGGGATCAGCGCATCCTGTTTTCCCCTTCGGGATGGAGAACAAGATCATGGTGGAGAAAGTCCGCAATGACGCCTTGGCGAGCCTTCGAAGCATCGTTAAGCAGCGCAAGCGGAACTACGAGATGGCTGAGAAGGCCGTCACCGAAAGCAAATCGTTCACAGCCCAGGAGGCACTGGATGGAGGAATGATCGATCTGGTTGCCCGTGACCAGCAGGATCTGCTCAAGAAGCTCGAGGGTTGGGAAGTCACTCGCTTCACAGGGGAGAAGCAGCGGATTGAGGTAGAGGGGCAGCCGATTGTCACGGTTGAGCCCACCTTCAGAGAGCGAGTCCTGAGTGCGATTGCCGATCCCAACATGGCCCTTATCCTGGGTTTGATTGGTCTATTGGGAATCTATCTCGAGTTCACCCAGCCTGGACTGATCCTTCCCGGCATCGCCGGAACGTTTGCCCTGATCCTGGCGCTGGTTGGCTTCTCCATCATCCCTGTAAATATCGTCGGTGTTGTTCTGATGATCCTGGCCCTGGGGCTTTTTGTCGCCGAAGTAAAGGTTCAAGGGTTCGGGTTACTTGGCATCGCGGGAGCCGTTTCAATGGTCCTGGGGATACTCTTTCTTGTCGACACGCCCTACCCGACTGTTCGGATCGGTCTTGGTCTGGCCCTGGCGGTCACGATTCCGTTTGCCATTATCTTCATTTTTCTTCTTCAGCTGGTGATCCGCGCGCAGAAGAGCCGGGTGACGACGGGACAGGCCGGTTTGGTGGGGATGATCGGTGAAGCGCGAACGCCGATTAACCGGAATGGGGGGCGGGTGTTCGTTTACGGGGAGTGGTGGCGGGCGACCTCAAAGACGCCGATCCCGCAGGGCGCCCGGGTGCGGATAGTAGAGGTTAACAACCTGGATTTGGTCGTCGAGCCCGCAGAAGGAGTCGAGCCTGAACAAGGAGCGGACGATTGACGATAAGGAATTGTTTCCGGACGCGGAAGATCGATTAATCGTCCATCGTCATTTATCAACTGCAATTACGCAAAAGGAGGGGAGCAGATGGTCATTTCGCCTTTGCTGATCATCATCGGTGTATTGGTGCTGTATCTGCTTTCGGTGATAAACGTACTACGTGAATACGAGCGTGGGGTTGTCTTCAGGCTGGGGCGACTGCTGCCTGAAGCGAAGGGGCCGGGTCTGATACTCGTTTTCTGGCCGATCGACCGGCTTGAGAAAGTCAGTTTAAGAACGGTGACGATGGATGTGCCCGCTCAGGATGTCATCACCCGAGACAACGTGTCGGTCAAGGTCAATGCCATTGTCTATTTTCGGGTCGTTGATGCGAATCGGGCGGTCGTGAGCGTGGAAAACTACCTATATGCCACCTCTCAATTGGCTCAGACTACGCTTCGTTCGGTGCTCGGAGAAGTCGAATTGGACGACCTGTTGAGCAAGCGTGAAGAGTTGAATCGCCGCTTGCAGGAGATCCTGGATGAGCAAACCGATCCGTGGGGGATAAAGGTTTCGCTCGTCGAGGTGAAGGCAGTGGATTTGCCGGCTGAAATGCAACGTGCGATGGCGCGTCAGGCGGAGGCTGAGCGCGAAAAGCGCGGCAAGATAATTCACGCGGAAGGCGAGTATATGGCGGCGGAACGGCTGCTGCAGGCCGCCAAGATGCTTTCGCAAGATCCTGCCGCAATGCAGCTTCGATATCTTTCGACCCTCTCAGAGATTGGGGCTGAGCAGAATTCCACGATTGTATTTCCTATTCCTGTTGACCTGCTCGCCGGGCTTGTTAAGAAGTAGAATTACCGCCGGTCGGCTGGCATGCGAGGGATGATTTGTGAATGGGAAGTTGAGTCAAAAAGAGTCGTTTGTCCTGTATGGCGTATTTATTGGACTGGCTTTCGCGCTGTTCCTGCTAGGTCTTTTCTGGGGGCGCGGGCACGCGAGCGTTCCTGATTCTCAAATCACAAGAGAGCCCGTCCTGCCTCGTCCCCGCCCCACGGCGCCGGTTCGGATGGAGACCCGGCTGGATCTGCCGCCGTCGCAGCAGGTCGAGCCAGGTCCTTCTGCGCCGGTGACCGGTCTTGCCTACGCTCCCGCGTCCGCGCCTGACCCGGGCACGACCGAGACGAAGGAGCCTGAATCATCGCAGTCCTCAACCCCTCTGCAGGTGGTGGTAGTTCCCCCCGAAACGCGTCCGGTCGACGGCTTTACGGTCCAAGTGGGCGCGCTCAAGTCGGAGGAGGAGGCGCACAAGTTGATCGTTCGTCTGCAGGCCCGTGGTTTTACCGGCATTCTCGAAAAGCCGACGTCGGCAAGGGATCCTTTTTTCCGGGTTCGGGTTGGGAATTTCGATAACCGTGAGGCTGCGGTTCGGATGGAGGACTCCCTGAAGCAGGCGGGATTCGTTACCTACGTCAGGAAGATGAACTGATCTGGAATCAATGCGGTAAACTATCTCACTTGTCACACGTGTCGCTGATTCTGCCGCTCATATCGGGAATAGCCCTGGCGCTGTCGTTCCCCCCGATGTCGATTTTCGTTCTTGCCTGGGTAGGGCTCATTCCCTATCTGCATTTTCTGACGCAACGTCCCGGTTGGGGAAAGACGATCCTGGGCCACCTGCTTTTGGCACTGCCCTATTTCGGGGGTATTCTCTATTGGATCCCTCGAGTGGTGGTGACATACGGCGGGTTTGGATGGCCGGCAGCGTTGGGGATCTTTGCTCTTCTCCTGTTGGTACTTGCGGTGTTTCTCTTTCCGTTTACTTTCTTGACGAGGCTGGTCGCAGCCCGGTCGGAAAGCCAGGCGCTGGCATGTGCCGCCGGATTCTGGCTCCTGACAGAACTGGTCCGCAACTATTACGCGGTGAACGGCTTCCCGTGGGGGCTGCTCGGCTATTCACAGTATCCCTACCACTGGGTTATCCAGATTGCGGATATCGGCGGTGTTTACCTGATCTCGTTCCTAGTCGTACTGGTCAACGCGTCGCTGGTGGCTTTATTCCGTTTCAAGGCTTTCAGGTTCGTAGCGTTGTCCGCCACTTTCCTGGTGGCAGCCAATCTTTACGGAATATACCGCGCTTATTTCTGGCGGCCACACAAGGTCAATGCACTTCAAGCCGCGGTGGTGCAACCGAACATCGGACTGGCGGGAGACAGGGAGCATTACGCCGGCAAGTATTTCGAAGAACTGCCTGCCGCTTATAAAAAAGCGGTCAATGCTGGCGCCGATTGGGTGATATTTCCTGAAGCGCAAAACCCCTATTTCTTCAGCGAGGACTTTTACTACCGCAACTTTTTTACTCGCCTAGTCGCTTCCTTCCGTGCGCCCTTGCTTTTCAACAGTACTTCGGTGGAATCCGACAACCGCTACTACAACAGCGCCATCATGCTTGGTTCCGAGGGGCAGGTCGATTATCGTTACGACAAGATGCACCTGGTGCCGTTCGGCGAGTACGTCCCAGCGGCCGAGTGGCTCGGTTTCATAGATCCTTTGACCTTCGAAGTCAGTGCTTTCACACCGGGGAGAGAGTATCGGCTGGGGCAGGTGGGAAACATGCGCTTTGCCACGCTTATTTGTTTTGAAGGGATTTTCCCGGAGATTGGGCGCGAGTTCCAGAAGCGGGGAGCGGAAATCTTCGTGATCATCACCAATGACGCGTGGTACGGCCGGACGGCAGCCCCCGAGCAGCATTTGCAGATCGGTGCTTTTCGGGCCATCGAGAATCGTCGCATGGTCTTGCGGGCTGCCAACAGCGGGTACTCTGCGATAATTGATCCCCTGGGACGATTCCGACGCAGAACTGAACTTTTCGAGAGTGACTTGATAATAGCTGACGCCTTTGGGTATCGCGTCCGCACGGCTTACTCATATCTGGGTGAATGGCTTAATATAGTGTTGATTGCAACTACGGTGCCCCTGGCGATGAGGAGGGGGGCCAAAGGATCGAGACGAGGGGGCCGCAGGAAAAGAAGATGCACGTAGAAGACTTTCAAGAACGTTACCGAGATTTGGAACGCCGTATCGGACACCTTTGGGAGTATCTTTGACGTAGAACGGAAGAAGCAGGAATTAAAGAGTATCGAAGAACGTATCGCGGATCCCAGCTTCTGGTCGGATCTTGAAGAATCCCAGAAGGTGCTGCGCAAACGCAAACAGATCGAAGAAGCAATCAACCTGGCCAGCCGGTTGCAGAGCTCGCTCGAAGACGCCGAGACCCTCATTGAGCTTCACCAGGAAGGCGAGGAGGTGAGGGACGATCTCCAAACCACCTTGGAATCCTTGGAAAAGGAGATTACCGAGACGGAGATTCGCTCCCTGTTGTCAGGTCCGCACGATGGGAACAACGCCATCGTGACGATCCATCCGGGCGCCGGAGGGACCGAGAGCCAGGATTGGGCCGAGATGCTGTTGCGTATGTACCTGCGGTGGGCAGAACGGAACGGCTACCGAACGGAGATTACCGACTACCAGCCGGGTGAAGAGGCGGGTTTGAAGTCGGTGACGTTTCTGGTTGAAGGGCAATACGCCTATGGTTACTTGTCTGCGGAGATCGGCGTGCACCGGCTGGTTCGAATCTCGCCTTTCGATTCAAATGCCCGTCGACATACTTCCTTCGCATCGGTGTTCGTGACACCGGAAATCGAGGAAGATATCGATATCGAGATTGATGAGAAGGATCTCCGGATCGACACCTACAGGTCGTCTGGGGCAGGCGGGCAGCATGTTAACGTTACTGATTCGGCCGTTCGCATCACCCATCTGCCAACCGGCATCGTTGTCCAGTGTCAGAATGAGCGATCGCAGCACCGCAACAAAGACATGGCCATGAAGATCCTCATGTCCAAGCTTTGGGAACTGCAGCAGGAGGAAAAGCGGAAAGAGCTGAACGAAATCGAAGAGAACAAGGCAGACATTGCCTGGGGAAGCCAGATCCGGTCCTATGTGCTCCATCCGTACCGGCTTGCGAAGGACCACCGGACCAAACTGGAGGTTGGAGATGTCGATTCCGTGTTGGATGGGGATCTGGAAGCCTTTATCACAACGTATTTAAAACAGAAAAGCCGGCAAAAGAGTCGAGAGGGAGACTGATCGAGTGTCGGAAGAAGCTCAAAGCCCCGAAGAGAAGAACAAATCAATCGACCTGGAAGTGCTCCGGCAGCAAGCCGACGAACTCCGGCAATCAGGGTTTGTTCGGAGCGAGACGGTGCCCGGGGGGCCTGCCCGTTGGATGCACGTCGTGTATCTTTGCATCCTCGTTCTGGTGGTTGCTGGCGCGTTGTTTCTCTTGATCTCGGATCAGAGTCGGGTTCGAGTGTTGAGAGGCGCCGGTGAAGTCTTGGCCCGTTTGGCGTCGACCGATCAGGATCCAGACGTGTTCAAGCTGCCGCCTCCGCCGCCCAAAGCCGTTGAACCGAAAATCTTCTATGAGGGGACGCCAACATTTGTCTTCCGAGCCGGTGGCGGAGCTGAGCAAGCCGGTGGCGATACGGGCGCGCCGGAAGGGATTCCGGGGACGGCTCCGGAAGCCGACTCCCCGACACCGTCGCCTCCCGAGAAAACGGAGGGCGCCAAGGCGGCGTACGACGTCCTGGTGCAAAACTCCGAAGTAGCCCGGAAGCTTTCGACGAACGCAATCCCGGATCTTGAGTTCAAGGAGTGGAGACCCGTCCGGAACAACCCGCCGGAATTCTGGATCAATATGGTCGCTTCCCGGGGCGGCCAGAATCTCGAGTTTGTCTGGTCGGTTGATACCGAAAGCGGAACCATCCGGGCTCTCAGTCAGAACGCCCGCGATCTGGAGCGGAAATAACGCTCTCGGCTGGGGCGCGCATCCGGCCGGCTGAATCCAATGAAAAGCTTAATCACCGGGGCGTCCGGCTTTGTCGGCCAGTACCTTGCGAACGAACTGGCAAGACATGGAGCCGACGTTTTGGGAATCGACAACCGGGTGAGCAGTGGGAGCTCCATTCCCGTGATGGAGTGCGATATTTTGGATTTTGCCCGGTTGCTTTCGATCGTGGCTGATTTCCGCCCGGATCGTGTTTTCCATCTTGCCGGCCGGACTCGTCCGTCAGAGTCTCTCCGCATGCCGCGGGAATTCTACCTGGTCAATGTCCAGGGAACGGTCAATCTTCTTGAGGCTTTGCGCCTGAAAGCCCCGGAGGCGCATTGCCTTCTGGTCAGCTCTGGGGAAGTCTACGCCTCGGTGTCTGCCCCGCGGCCCGTCGACGAAACCTGCCCGCCTGCGCCGGCCAATCCCTATGGTAGTTCGAAGCTACTGGCGGAAATGGCAGGACTGCGCTACTGGCATGATTTCGGGTTGCGGCTCGTGGTTGCGCGTCCCTTTAACCATTCGGGCCCGGGCCAGAGCGAGAGCTTCGTCATTTCGGATTTCTGTCGCCAGGCCGTGCTTATCGAGAGAACTCCCGACCAGGCTGGTGTGATTGCCGTCGGTAATCTTGAAGTGGCGCGGGACTTCCTGGATGTCAGGGATGTCGTGGCGGCTTACGTTGGGTTAGCTGAAAAAGGGATCGAGGGAGAGGTTTATAACATTGCCTCCGGACGGGCAGTGGCGATTCGGTCAGTGTTGGATACGGTCCTTCGCCTGACCAAAGCCCGAATACGCGTCGAGGTGGCGTCCGAGAAGTATCGTCCAGCGGCCGGTCAGCCTTTAATCGGGGACAGTGGCAAGCTATGCAGACTCTTGGGGTGGCAACCCCTCATCCCGCTAGAACAGACCATCTCTGAAACGCTCGAGTTCTGGCGGCAGAGGATGACGTAAGAAAGAAGAAGGGTTTGTTTTCCGCCTCACTACTGCCGCGGCTAAAAAAGCGCGTAGATGAAGGGGGCGACGGCCGAAGACTCGGAGAAAACCAGTAGAGCGCCGACCAGAACCAGAAAAACCACGATAGGCAGCAGCCACATCTTCTTGCGAACTCGCAGGAACTCCCAAAGCTCGGCGACGATGCTCAGCTTGCCCATTTCCTTGAAAATCTACCAGAAGGACCCAAGGTGCTACAATAACGCGGCTGTATGAGCTACCTGCCCCTGCTTCAATGTCCGCTCTGTTCCGGGTCCTTCAGTGAGGGGGAAGCACAGCTTTGTTGTGATTCGTGCGGGCGGGTATTCCCGGTTGAAGATCGAATACCCCAGCTTTATTGCCCGGAAGAAGACCCGGGGGGCAACGCGTCCGTGACGACGCGGGTTAAAGCTTTTTACGAAACCAATCCTTTTCCAAATTACGACGACTTCGACGACCTGGCCTCCCTGGCCGACAAAGCCCGGCAGGGCATCTTCGCGCGCCTGCTCGATGAACAGATTCCATTCAAAACACGCGTGCTTGACTGCGGCTGCGGCACAGGACAACTGGCCAATTTCCTCGGAATCGCACAACGTTCGGTTTTTGGCACCGACGTCTGCCTCAATTCCCTGAAGATGGCGGAAAGCTTTCGCTCAACCCACGACCTCGACCGAGTTCACTTCGTACAAATGAACATATTCCGTCCGGTCTTCAAGGCCGGCAGCTTCGACTTCGTGATCTGCAACGGGGTGCTCCACCACACCGCTGACCCGAAAAAAGGCTTGGCGAAACTGGCCGCTCTGGTTAAACCGGGTGGTTACCTCGTCATCGGCCTGTACCACCGCTTCGGTCGTCTCCGGACCGACATGCGCCGGCTTCTGCTTCGTGTGATCGGAGAGGGGGGCGCATGGCTGGATCCCAGAATCAGGCGGGCCGGCCTGACTGGGGATCGACGCAAGGCATGGTTCAATGATCAGTATAGAAATCCTCACGAATCCAAACATACTGTAGGCGAAGTGTTGCGATGGCTCGAGTCCTACGGCCTTACGTTTATCAAGAGCCTTCCGAAGACTCGATTCGACAGCCAATTCGAGCCCAACGAGCAGCTTTTTCAAGCGGAACCGCCGGGCAAACCTGTCGAGCGGGCCATAGTGGAAATCGGCCAGGTCTTCGGCCAGGCAGTCGAAAACGGCTTTTTCGTCGTCATCGCTCAAAGGCCGCAAACGGGGCAGTGATGCAGATTCGAGTTTCCAAACGTCTGAAATTGTATTGTCTGAGCATCCTGTTTTTCGCAACCATCTTCGGCGTCATCTTCGCTTTGGTGGAGCTAGGATTGCGGCACCTTTACGCTGGAAACGGAGATGAGACCAGGGACCACCTGGTTCAGGCGGACTATATGCCCGCCAAGATGAAGGCGAACTATCGAGGACAAATCTGGGGCGTTCCGTTTCGCACCAACCGTTTCGGTCTCCGGGACGAAGAGGACTTCTCAGAAACGGCGCCAGCCGGGGAGTACAGGATTCTCTCACTTGGTGATTCAATTGCCTTTGGTCTGGGTTTGCCCGCCTCCAGTCACTACACCAAGCTACTGGAGAAAAAGCTTAACGAGGCGGAAACGTCAACCAGGGTCCGAGTCATCAATGCGGCAGGTCCCGGATACAGTCCGTCGGGCTATTACCTGTACCTCAGGAATGAGGGGCTGCGTCTGGATCCGCGCCTGGTCATTATCGAGATTGAGCTATGTAACGACGTGACCGATGAAGCACTTTTACGGTGGGAAGTCGAATCCGGGGAACTGAAGCGCGTTCGCGGCGGCCGTTATATCGTCGGATGGGACGGAAATCTCCTGGCAACTTATTGCCGTGGTCCTTACTTTTTCGAAAGGACCTACACTTACACGGTTTTGACAAGACGTCTTCTCAATTTGCTTTATAGAATTGATCCGACTGAACCGTTCGCAGCGACACAAGGCGTTACCTATTATTCGCTCGGATTCGACCGCTATCTGCTCGACACGGAACGGATCGAAGAAGGATGGACGAGGCTCTTCGGCGCGATCGAACAGACGCGGGATCTCTTAAAACGGGAAGGCGTCGACTTTCTGCTGGTTATCATGCCGACGCAATACATGTTCGATCCTGCAACGGGGCCTTACGGGGCGTTTGCCGAGAAACTGGTCAAGAGGGCAATTGAAGAAGCCCGACGACGCGATCTGCCCTTCATTGATATGACGGAACCAATCAGGGACGGCGGGGGAAAATCACTTTACTTCGACTTCGCCCACCCGACTGCTGAAGGCAATAAAGTCATCGCGAAAGAGCTGTTCCACAGACTGTCCCAGGTACAGCGCTGAGGATCTGTGGAAGGAATCGGCGGGTCTCCGACGTGACGTAGACGTGGGGGGCGAAGGAGGGGCGCGTCAGCGCCCGACGGATGAACCCCACCGCGGTAGACCACCCACGTCACCAGCGCTTGAGAGTACTCCGGGGGCGGTGGGTTTCATCCGGGCGCTGGCGCGCCCTCCTTCGAACCCCACCCTTCTACGTTGGAAACCCACCGGTTTTCTCGCACGTTTCCCGTCATCCCTCAAGGGCACGGGTCGGGTCGCTCCGCTGAACAATGCTGCGCTCCAGGCTCCGCTTTGACAGAGGCGGTTGGTAGACTCCAGCGATGCAATTGCGCTGGGATTTCCTGGATGCTCCTGATGAGCGGGTGAGCCGCCTGGCGGCAGAACTTGGCAGTTCCAGACTCACGGCCCGGTTGCTGATCAACCGCGGATTTGACGACCCCGACGAAGCATCGGCCTTTCTGCAACCTTCCCTGGCACAGCTGCATGACCCGCACCTGATGAAGGATATGGATCGTGTCGTCCACCGCGTGCTGGGCGCTATGGAACGACGCGAAAAGATCCTGATCTACGGAGATTACGACGTGGATGGGATCACAGCGATTGTGGTCCTAAAGCGGGCGATTGAAATGCTCGGGAGTCGTGCTGATTTTTACCTTCCAAAGCGCCTTGAGGAGGGCTATGGCCTGAAGGCCGAGGTGATCAAACGGGCAGCTGAGCACGGTTACCAGCTAATCATCAGCGTGGACAGCGGGATAAGGGCCCCTGAGGCGTGCCAGGTGGCTCACGAAGCTGGCGTGGATCTGATCATAACCGATCATCACCTGCCAGACTCAACTCTCCCTCCGGCTTACGCAATTTTGAACCCGCGCCGCCCGGACTGCTCGTATCCGGAGAAAAATCTGGCGGGTGTCGGGGTGGCGTTCAAGCTCATCCAGGCCCTTTTTACGCGATTCGGCAAGGGACACCTTTTGGAGCACTTCCTGAAGCTGGTGGCTATAGGGACGGTGGCTGACATGGTACCAATTCTGGGCGAGAACCGGGTCATCGTGCGCTATGGTTTGGAGAAGCTGGCCGAACCTCACAACCTGGGACTCAAAGCGCTCCTGCAAGGCGCCGGAGTGGGGAAAGAGGTCAGGCTTGCCGACGTGGGATTCAAGCTCGCCCCGCGAATTAACGCGGTAACCCGAATGGGGGGAGGGGGAGAAGTCGTGAACCTTTTCTCGGTTAAAGATCCTGTGGAGGCGGAAGCGATTGTCCAGCGCATGAACGACATGAACCACGCTCGTCAGCGCGAAGAGACTGGTATCATGAAGGCAATAGAGCAGCAGTTGCTCGAGGACCCTCGGCGCCTGAACCGTTACTTCCTGGTGTTTGCAGGTGAGGGCTGGCACCGCGGCGTTATTGGGATCGTGGCGTCGCGCCTGGTCGAGAAGCATCACCGTCCTGTCTTGGTCTTATCTTCTGACGGGGCTTTCTGCCAGGGATCGGGACGCAGTATTGCCGGGTTCCATCTGCTTGACGCGCTGGACCAATGCCGGGACCTGCTGGTTCAATACGGGGGGCACGCGCAGGCGGCGGGTTGTAAGGTTTCGACAGACCTTTGCCAGGTGCTCGAGGAACGGCTTAATGATTACGCCTCTCAAAAATTGAGTCCCGAGGATCTGTGCCCCCGAGTGCAGATCGACTGCCTGCTGCCGATCGAGGAGGTGTCGTTCCCGCTCATTCGGGAAGTGGAACAACTTGCACCTTTCGGAATAGGTAACCCTGTACCTGTTTTTGCATCTAAGCAAGTGGCGATTGCTGCTGGGCCTTGGGTATTGAAGGAGAAGCATTTGAAGTTGCAGCTCAGAAGCAACGGCTCACGCCTGGATGCTATCTGGTGGAAGAATGGCCATGCCGCCGAGACCATCCGAACCGGCTATCCCCTTGACCTGGCGTATACGGTGAGTCAGGAGAGTTATCAAGGGAGGGAAAGCCTGCTCTTGAGCGTGTGCGATCTGCGCGGGGCGCAGTGCTGATACAGACAAGGCCGGGCGGCCGGTTTGATTCAACCCTTAGCCGCAATAAGATCTATAATTTACGTTTTACATGTTGCGATCTAAGTCTTTCCGACTGGCCCTGGTTATCCTCCTTCTGGGGGGCGTCCTCGCTATCGGAATTAGCTATATCTCGCGCTGGTCACCCGGGCGAACTGCCAAACGAGGCGATCTTCTGGAACCGGAACAGAGCCGGAGTCTCACGGATGCCGTGTATCAGGAGCGTCGAGACGGGCGTCTCAGGTTCGAGGTTCGCGCCGACTGGAGTGCCGAGAACGCCGATGGGACGATCAGGCTCAGGAACGTCGGATTGACGCGGTTTGACGAACGGGGCAGCGCCTCCAATATCGTTTCCGGCAAGGAAGCCCTGTACGACCCGGAAGGGAAACACATCCAGTTTTCAGGCGATGTTCACCTGCGCCTGGCCGACGGAACTAACGTTTACTCGAACAATATCAGCGCGGATCTTAAGTCCGAGATAGTGAACATATCGGAAGCTTTTCGTTTCGAACACGGTGGTGCCTCTGGTAGTGGAGAGGCGCTTGAATACCGAATCGAGCCTAAACAGGTCTATATCACGGGAGAATTTCATCTGACGATGCCGGCAGAGCCGGGACATGCAACGATTGAGGCTGACCGGGCATTTCACGACCTCGACGGGGGCATAGTCTACCTGACCGGGAACGCCACGATCACAGGCCGGGGAAACCGCCTGAGCGCTAGCCGGGTCAATGTTGAAATGACGGAGCAAAACCGGATCCGGAGACTTGAAGGGCTGGAAAAAGGGGAACTGCAGATCGGGGAGGATCGTTTTTTCCAAGGCGAGAGAATCGAAATGCTCTTTGACCCGGCGGAGAACCGGTTGACTACGCTGGATGTTTCCGGTAACGGAACTCCCCAGAAAAAGGCGATCTACCGGGAAGAGACGCCCCGGGGAACACACTACCTCGAAGCTCTGCGAATCATTGCTTCGCCCGAAACAGAGGGCGAACAGGTTGTGTTAAGAGATTTCCGGGCAGATGGGAGCGTCTTGTTCAGGTCTCGGTCTCTGGGCATTACTGAAGCGCGGGCGGATCACCTCATTGGTTTTCTCGGACCCGAGGGAAAGAATTTGGAACGTGTTCATCTGGAAGGGGGCGTTTCAGTCCTGAGGCAATTGGAGCCGCAGCGGACAAGAAATGAGCCGGCGGATTCAAGAGTCAGCGAGCGTCTAACAAGTGAGGAGCTGGATCTCCGGTTTGGAGAAGGCCAGGTTCTCGAGACAGCATCAGCCCTGCGCAATGTCGAGCTTAAACGGACGGGAGGCGCCATTGAACGGAGCTTGATTGCTCGGGACTCGGTGCAGCTTTTCTATTCCGATGGGCAATTGAGCCGGTCCGAGAGCAGGGGCGATTCCCGGCTGACAGAGGAGTTCGCAGGCGGGCGCCGAACTGCCACGGCTCCATCCCTGGATGCGTTCTACAGGGACGGACGAATCGAGCGGATAGTGGGAACCGGCGGTGTGACTTTGAGCAACGAAGAAAAGGGAGTGAAACGGACATCAACCAGCCGGACCTTGGAGGCGAGATGGGCAGGAGGCCAATTGACGGAGGTCTTTCAGAGGGGTGATGTGCGTCTGAATGACGAGCAGGAGAATTCGAGACTGGTTTTGCGAGGCGACTCGTCTCGATATGACGCCAAGGCGGAAGTGCTGGAAATATGGGACGGCAGTCCCATGCTTCGTTACTCCGAGACTCAGGGCGAGAGGCGCCAGGAGACCGAGACCGTTGCCGAGAGAATCACGATTGATCGGGGAGCAGGCAGGATCCAGGCTCAAGGGTCGGTCAAGACGCTGCTGACACAGGGCGGGGATTTGATCATGGTTGAGGCAGGACGAATGGAAGGCGACCGCGAGTCAGGCTCGGCCGTCTATTCGCAATCTCCCAGGATAACGCAGAAGGCGGGATCCGTGAGTGGCGAGGTAATCCGATACAACAGCAAGGCTCAAACCGTGTACGTCGACAATGACGTCGTGAGCAATCTGACCGACGAACGGGGCAGAAAATACCGTGTCTCGGCTGAACACCTGGTTTATGATCGCAGTTCGGGACGTGCCAGGTACGAAGAATCTGTGGAAGTGACGGGTCCCGATATCAACCTAAAAGCGCCGTTTGTAGAGCTCATTTTCGAGGAAGGAAGACAGAACCGGGTCAGCCAGGTGGTGGCCTGGGGAGGAGTGGAAGTGGTTCAGGGGGACAAGAAGGCGAGAGGACAGCGGGCGATTTATTTCCCGGAAACGCAGAAGGTGGAGATGACGGCGGCTGGAATGTCGGCTTCTGCTGACCGCTGAAGGCGGTCAACTGGCAGTCGGGCAGTGGTTGGCGCAGGTAATGTCATGATGTTGCAGGAAGTGAAAGCAAAACTCACGGCGGCGAATCTGTATAAGACATTTCGCGGACGTCAGGTCGTTCATGACGTCAGCCTGGAGATCAGTGCTGGAGAAGTGGTGGGTTTGCTCGGGCCAAACGGCGCCGGAAAAACGACCACATTTTACCTGCTGGTCGGGCTGCTGCTGCCCGACGGCGGAAAAGTCTTTCTGAACGGTCAGGAAATCACCGATCTGCCGATGTACCTGCGTGCCCGCAAGGGGATTGGCTACCTTCCTCAAGAACCGTCAGTCTTCCGAAAGTTGTCGGTGGAGGATAACCTGTACGCCATTGCCGAAACGCTCCAGATGAAATCGGGAATGGCCGATCAGAAGGTGAGCGAGCTGTTGGAGGAGTTTGGCATTGCGGCTTTGCGTAAGAGCCCCGCGTACACGCTCTCCGGCGGCGAGCGACGAAGACTGGAGATAGCCAGGTCGCTGGTCATCGGTCCTTCGTTCATGTTGCTGGACGAACCCTTTGCCGGTATAGATCCGCTGGCTGTGCTGGACATCCAGAAGATTGTCATGCAACTGAAGTCAAAAAACATCGGCGTCCTTATAACGGACCACAACGTTCGAGAGACTCTCAAGATCACCGACAGAGCGTATATCATTAAAGAGGGAGCAATCTTTCGTTCGGGAACCCCGGAGATGCTCTCGTCGGATCTCGATGTACGGAAAGTTTACCTGGGTGAACATTTCCGACTATACTAAAAACCTAAGGAGTACGCGAGTTTAGGATGGTTAGACGAGGACAGTTGAGGCCAACTCTCAACATGCGACTCTCGCAACGGTTGGCCATGACGCCATCCCTCCTGCAGAAGATAGAACTCCTGACTCTCAGCCGATTGGAGCTATGTGAACTCTTGAATCAGGAGTTGGCTGAGAATCCCGTTCTGGAGGAGGTTCAGGAGAGCCCTGATTACGAAATTCCTGAAAAATTGGCGGAGCAACAACAGAAGGCCGAGCAGGAGCAAGGAGATACTTACGACGATTTCGATTACGAGTATTTCTTCGGCGAATACCTCGGGTCCTCCTACAAGAACCGCGAACGAGAGAGCGACGATGACCGGCCGTCATTTGATCTGTTCCTGGCCAGTCCGTCGACGCTCAGTGACCATCTGACCTGGCAGTTGAATCTGTCGGACATCTCAGCGGAAATACGCCCGATTGCCGACTACATCGTCGGCAATATCAATGCCGATGGTTATCTGACGGTTTCCGTCGAAGAAATAGCTGCAACGCTTTCAGTTCCTGTCTCCCAGGTCGAAGAGGCTTTGGAAGTGGTGCAGAGCCTGGACCCGACTGGCGTCGGCGCTCGAGACCTTCAGGAATGTCTTCTGCTCCAGATTCGGGCAGCTGACCTGACCGGATCGCTGGAAGAAAAGCTGGTGCAAGGCTATCTACCCCTGGTCCAGCAGAAGAAGTTCAAGGAGATTTGCAAAGAACTAGGTTGTGAATACGAAGAGATTGCCACGGCGCTCGAAAATATCCGGCGTTTTTCGCCCCGGCCGGGTCAAAAGTACAGCTCTGAGAAACCTGTTTACGTTCAGCCCGATGTCTACATCTACAAAGTTGAAGACGAATACCAGATTGCGTTGAACGATGACGGGCTCCCGCGACTTAAACTTAATCGAGCATATCGCGAGATGCTCAAAGAGCAGAACGTCTCCAAGGACACCAAGAGCTTTATCAAGGAGCGGTTCCGTGCGGCTTTGGAGCTGCTGAAAAGCGTCGACCAGCGTCAACAGACCATATTTCGAGTTTGCCAGTGTATCGTCAACCGGCAGCGTGACTTTCTGGATCATGGTCTGCTGTACCTCAAGCCGATGCTGATCAAAGACATTGCGGAGGAGTTGGGAGTCCATTCGTCAACGATCAGCCGCGTCGTCGCCAATAAGTATGCGCACACCCCTCAGGGGGTGATAGAGTTGCGAAAGTTCTTTACGGTAGGAGTCGAGAGTGCTGATGGGGAGAACCTCTCGATTGTTCACGTGAAAGAGAGGATCAAGCGCATTATTAGTAACGAAGATTCTTCTAAGCCTCTCTCCGATCAGAAGATTGCCCGCATTTTGAATCAGGAAGGGATCCAGATTACGCGACGCACGGTCGCCAAATACCGGGATCAGATGCGTGTTCCCGGATCGCGCGAGCGAAAGATGGCTGTCCCGTACTGAAGGAACGGTCCAGGGCAAAGGACAGGATTTCCCAGGATCACAAGCATGCATCGAGGAGCCAGTGCCTGGCTCCCCGGCATCTTCCTGCCCTTTGCTTTACCGCGAGTGTTCGCGTGCGAAAAGAAAGGCAGACCTTGAAAACGACCTCAGAGCTGAAATCTCTCGTGGTTATCACGGGGATGAGTGGTTCCGGCAAACGGACGGTCTACAAAGCCTTTGAGGACATGGGATATTTCTGCGTTGACAATCTGCCCACGCCCTTGGTGCCTCGTCTTCTGGAAATGACAGCCGTTTCAGGAGGCAAGATAAGTCAGCTGGCGATTGTCATCGATGTGCGGCTGGGCGAATCCGTATCGAATTTCAAGCCACTTTTTGCCTCCCTCAAGCAGTCGCTGTTTCGAACCACCATTGTTTTCGTTGATGCTTCCGACGATGTACTTGCCCGTCGATACTCCGAAACCAGGCGCGTGCATCCCCTGGCTCAGCAGCGCTCCCTCACCGAGGGTATCCGGGCGGAACGAAGAGCTTTGAGCGAGATTCGTGCGATGGCGGACCTGGTAATCGACACCAGTGAACTGACTGTTCACGATCTGCGCCGCCTGGTCTATGAAAGTTTCCAGCCCTCCGAAGCTGGAGACCACCTGATTGTCACCATCATAAGCTTCGGCTTCAAGTACGGAATCCCCTTCAATTCTGATCTGGTTTTCGATGTCCGTTTCCTTCCTAATCCGAACTTCGTTCCCGAGTTGAAATCGCTCACGGGGAATGACCCGGAAGTGTGTCGGTTCATGTCCAACTGCAAGGAAACACATGAAATATTGGCAAAAATCACGGACATGTTAGAATACCTTCTCCCACGATATTCCAGGGAAGGGAAGAGCTACCTGACAATCGCAATCGGCTGTACCGGAGGGAGACACCGTTCGGTCATGCTGGCTAACGATCTGAAGAAGCGCCTTAACGGCGAAAACCGTAGAATCAAAGTTATTCATCGGGATCTGCATCTGAAATGACAACAGACCAGCCGCTGGTCGGCGTTCTCGTCGTTACCCACGGGCATCTGGCGAACGAACTTGTCGCTGTGGCCGAGATGATTGTGGGGGAAATCAACCACATTGTGCCTGTCTCGGTCGGTTGGCACGTGGACGTCAACCAATCCAGAAAAGAGATCGAGCAGGCCGTTCATTCGGTGGATAAGGGTAAAGGCGTGGTTGTGTTGACCGACATGTTCGGAGGGACGCCTTCGACTATTGCCCTTTCCTTCTTGAGAAAAGGGGAACTGGAGATCGTCACCGGCGTCAATCTTCCGATGATCATCAAGCTTGCGCAGCAGACCGGCAATGAATCGGTCACACAACTTGCTGCCATGGCAAAAGAACAGGGGCAGAAACAGATCTCGATCGCCAGCGAGTTGCTCGGGGAGTAGAGCAGTGTACGGTCAAGAATGAGCGGTCGTCGTCCCTTGATCGTTAGAGAGTAATCATCAAATCAACATCGTCAATCAAAAGTGGTTCACAGGGTCATTCGCTTAAAGAACCGGTTCAGCCTGCACGCTCGTACGGCGGCGCTTCTCGTGAAAACTGCCTCGCGATTTAAGTCGAATATCAAACTGGCCTCTCTCGATAACAGCAAACAGACCGATGGTAAAAGTATTCTTGGGGTGATGCAGCTGGCAGGCACCGCCCCAGAGACCGAGCTGCAGGTTATAGCCGAGGGCGAGGACGAGGAGGCGGCGATGGCTGAAATTCTCAGGCTTGTAGAAGAAGATTTCGAGGGTGGGAAATGAGGAGAGCACCCGATCAAGAAATTCACCAGCGTGAATATCAGCCTGACAGCAACGAAGCGGGCTCGTTTAAGCTTTCGGGAATACCGCTGTCTCCCGGGGTGGTCGTAGGGACGGCTTACCAGGTCGAACCATTCAAGCCTGCGTTTTACCGGCTCACGATTACCGCCGACGAGGTTGACAAGGAGCTGCAACGATTCAAGGATGCGATTGCTCAATCGCGCGTTCAACTGATGAATATCCGGCAAAGGCTGGAGGAACTGGTCGGAAAGGAGCACGCTTACATTGCCGATGTCCACCTCCTGATCCTGGAAGATCAACGTTTCCTGGCCCAGACCGAGGAGAAAATCGTGCGCCGACTTTGCAGCCCGGAAAGGGCAATTCGCGAGACCGCAGAGGAATGGCTTTCGGTTTTTCGGTCGCTTGAAGATCCTTTCTTCCAGGAAAGAGGATCGGAAATCCAGGATGTTGAGCACCGCCTGTTGGCGAATCTGGGCGAGGAGAATTTGAAGAACTCGGCACTTCCCGAGGCTCTGATTCTGGTCGCTCCGGAGGTGAGCCTCTCGGTCCTTGCAAATTACCATCTGGACAGAATCAAGGGACTCGTGGTCACCCGGGGTGGAAGCACGTCACATGTCACGATTATCGCGCGCTCGTACCAGATCCCCATGGTTTCGGGTGTGGAAGGGGTGGAACGAATCCACACGGGAGACACTATCCTGGTCGACGCAAACGACGGCATCGTCTATCGAAATCCCGGACCCAGGGTGATCCGACAATACCGGTTGGGAGCGGACAGGCAGCAGCGCCTCCTATTCGATTGGGAGGATTTCGATCAGACCCCATGCGGCACGGCTGACGGAAGACGGATTCATCTCTACATCAATACCGAGAACGAATCGGAGGTAGCGGCGGGGCTGCGGCAGGGAGCGGAAGGAGTAGGGCTGTTTCGACCGGAATTCATGTTTGTCAAGAACCCCGCTTCTCCTCGACTCCCGGGGATGACCTCTCTGCTCTCGGAGGATGCTCAGTACGACACTTATCGAAGCCTGGGAGCGGCGGCCGGCGGCAGGCCGGTGCTGTTACGCACACTGGATACGGGCGAGGGAACGCTGGCTTCATGCCAGCCGGCGGCGAGCGAGAAATCGTCTCTAGGGCTGCGTGGCATAAGATTGAGTCTCAAACATCCCGAGGTTTTTCGGGTGCAGCTCCGGGCGGTACTCCGGGCTAGTCTTTCTGGAAATCTTAAGCTCGTTTTCCCAATGGTTTCGAGCGTGGATGAAGTCATTGCGGCCAGAGAAATCCTCCACGAAGTTCAGACAGAGTTGGAGTGCGAAGGGATCAAGTTCGATCATCCGATCGAGGTCGGTGTGATGCTGGAAGTACCCGCAGCGATCTTCACTCTTGAGGGTCTCATGCAGTACGCCGATTTTGCCGCCGTGGGGACTAATGACCTGATCCAATACACGCTGGCCGCCGGGCGGGCTGACACGCTGGTCTCTGACCTGTTCAACCCCTTGCACCCCGCGGTTCTCACCAGTTTGAAGAAGGTCGTTGACGTCTGTGGGGGACTGGGCAAGCGTTCTTACATATGCGGAGAAGTCGCATCTCATCCGCTTTATGTGTATGTCCTCATCGGGCTTGGCTTCCAGCACCTCTCCCTGCATTTGCGCGGGCTCGCCCCCATTAAGAAAGCTATCGCAAGAATGAATTATGAGAAGGCTCGCAATGATGCTGAGCATCTCCTCACCCTGCAGACAGTAGCGGCCGTGACTCGGTTCGTGGAAAACGACCTGCAACCGAGAATCATGGAGTGAAAGCATTCGTTTCAGCTCAACTGCCTGCTCGAAGCACGGGAATGCCTCTCACCGGCAGCCTATGAATCGTGACGAATGCATTGAACAGATCAGAACGCGTCGAGACTGGGATCTGCTGATCATTGGAGGAGGCGCCAGCGGGCTGGGAGTTGCCCTGGAAGCCGTTTCCCGAGGGTATAAAACCTTACTAGTCGAGCAGCACGACTTTTCGAAAGGGACCTCCAGCCGCAGCACCAAGCTGATCCACGGGGGCGTTCGATATCTTCGCCAGGGCAACGTCACCCTTGTGCGTGATGCGTTGCGAGAACGAGGCTATCTGCTGCGCAATGCTCCTCATCTGGTACATGAATTGGCGTTTATCGTCCCTGTTTACCGGTGGCGGGACCTCGGTTTCTACGGCGCGGGGCTGAAACTGTACGACTCACTGGCCGGGCGATTACGGATCGGCCGGTCGAAGCTTCTTCCCCCCAGTGACGTCATGCGGCGGTTGCCGACCCTTCGGAGCCGGGGCCTCAAAGGTGGCATCCTTTACCACGACGCGCAGTTCGACGATGCCCGGCTGGCCATCGATCTTGCTCGCAAGATCTGGCGACTCAACGGGGTGGTTGCTAACTATGTTGAAGTCGTTTCGCTGATCAAAGCGGGAGGCAAGGTTGCGGGTGCGGCAGTCAGGGACGTCCTTTCCGGGCTTGTCTACGAAGTGCCTGCCCGTGTCACGATCAACGCGACGGGCGCTTTCGCAGACCACAGTCGGCGCCTGGATGATGCGAGCGCACCACCCCTGGTAGCTGCCAGCCAGGGGGCGCACATCGTTCTGGATTCCTCGTTTCTGCCGTCCGGTGATGCTCTCATGATTCCGAAAACCGAGGACGGGCGGGTTCTGTTCGCTATTCCGTGGTTGAACCGCCTGTTGATCGGAACGACCGATGTTACGGTCAAAGAAGTGCCGCTGGAGCCGGTCCCTTTTGCCGAGGAGATTGACTTCCTCCTCCGTCATGCGGCCTCGTATCTCACACACGCGCCGGAACGTTCCGATATTCTGAGCGCTTTTGCCGGCATCCGCCCGCTGGTATCGGCCAAACCTGGCCCGACTTCCGCCTTGTCGCGAGATCACCAGGTAATTGTTTCAGATTCCGGCCTGGTCTCGCTCGTCGGTGGTAAATGGACGACTTACCGAAAGATGGGAGAAGACACGGTCAGAACCGCTGTGAAGATCGGCCGTATCGAAGGACGTCGTGGTACTGACACGCGACACCTGCCCATTGAAGGCTCGCAACCCGCCGCGGATTCTGAGTCCGATCGGCTTCACCCCAACCTCCCCTATGGCCGGGAGCACGTGTTGCGCGGCATTCGCGAAGAAATGGCCTGCACCATCGAAGATATACTGGCCCGACGGACCCGGTCGCTATTTCTCGATGCGCGGGCCGCGATGGAAGTCGCCCCCGCGGTGGCCCGCATTATGGCCGAAGAACTCGGGCGGGATGAGGCGTGGCAACTCGAGCAGGTTGAAGACTTCCGATCCGTAGCCCGGGGATATCTGCCAGTCGCCTGATGGTGCGGATTCAATGATTCACTCAGACCTGCCAACCCATGCTCTTATCGACGGCTCTCTGCCATTCGGCGTAGTGCGATTCGCGACGATCCTCGCTCCACTGGGGTACCCATTGACGGTCGGATTTCCAATTGGCCCGCAGGCTCTCGGTATCGGTCCAGAAGCTGACGGCCAGCCCGGCGGCGTATGCGGCGCCTAAAGAAGTGGTCTCCAGGAGGCTGGGCCGCACTACCGGGACACCGAGGATGTCTGCCTGGATCTGCATGAGCGTGTTGTTCACCGTCGCGCCTCCGTCGACCTTGAGAACGGTCAATTGAATCTGGGAGTCTTTCTCCATGGCGTGCAGAACGTCCCTGGTTTGGTAGCAGATCGCCTCCAGGGTCGCTCGTGCGATGTGTCCCTTGGTGGCATATCTGGAAAGGCCCACGATAGCGCCGCGCGCATCTGGCCGCCAGTAGGGGGCGAACAGACCCGAAAAGGCGGGAACGAAGTAGACGCCTCCGTTGTCTTCCACTGTATTGGCGAGCTCTTCAATTTCAGCGGCATTGCGTATCATGCCAAGCTGGTCGCGAAGCCATTGGACCGCCGAACCGGTGACTGCAATGGAGCCTTCAAGCGCAAATATGGTCGGCTGGTTCTGCAGGCGATAGCAGGCGGTGGTCAAAAGCCCGGCTTTTGAACGAACCCTCTCCTGTCCAGTGTTGAGGAGCATGAAGTTGCCGGTGCCGTAAGTGTTCTTTGCTTCTCCTGGGTGAAAACAAGCTTGTCCGACGGTGGCGGCCTGCTGGTCGCCGAGGTCCCCGGAAATGGGAATTTCACCGCCAAAGGGGCCGTCGGAGCGCGTAGTTCCGTACACCTCCGAGGAGGACCTGATGTCAGGGAGCAATTCCCTGGGTATGCCGAGGAGGTCGAGAAGCTCCGGGTCCCAGGCGCAGCTGGACAAGTTCATCAGCATGGTCCGGCTGGCGTTGGTCACATCGGTCACGTGTTTTCCGCCATCCTTTCCCCCAGTGAGGTTCCAGATAATCCAGGTATCGATGTTTCCAAAAATCGCCTCGCCGCGCCTGGCCGCCTCAGCGATTTCGGGATTGCTGTCAAGAATCCATCGGATCTTGCCGGCGGAAAAATAGCTGGAGGGCGGGAGCCCGGTCCGTGACCGGATAAGCTCGCCTTTACCTTCTTGCTCCAGGCGCGCCATCATCGCCTGGGTCCGGGTATCCTGCCAGACAATTGCATTACACCAAGGCTGCCCGGTCTTGGGGTTCCACACAACGGTGGTCTCCCTTTGATTGGTGACCCCGATAGCCGCGAGATCTTTTGCCGTCAGGCGCTTCTCATTCATTGTTTGCCGAATGACAGCCTGTGTGTTCTCGAGGATTTCCAAGGGGTCATGCTCGACCAGTCCAGGTCCTGGGAGTATTTGCCGGTGTTCGACCTGGTGCTTGCCCACTTCTTGCCCGTTGTGATCGAAAACCATGAACCGAGTGCTGGTGGTACCTTGATCGATTGCTCCGATGAAGTCTGGCATGTGCTTATTCTAGCCGGGGATAGCCGAAATTTCGAATGGAGCCTGGAACGCAGCGCAGCGGGCAACTCGGCCCTTGCGCTGGGCGCTAACCTTTGGATTTCACCTGCTCCTCTGCGAGTCTCTGATTTTACGAAAGTAAATTTCGACAGCTGCTTCAAGAGCACGGGCCGGGTCGCTCCGCCGAAAAGCGCTGCGCTTCAGGCTCTGTCAAAATTCGCGGCTCCGGGGCGGTGGGTTTCATCCGGGCGCTGACGCGCCCTCCTTCGAAACCCACCCTTCTATGAGGACTGCTGTTGTCAAGGTGTTTTTCTTTTGTTCGAAATCGTCCTTTGGTTCTCCTAT
>Ga0116188_1000929_pt1 | contig 26826 bp, 25 predicted proteins | sample AD_JPNTR2_MetaG_FD_89807 | JGI IMG/M metagenome (GOLD analysis project Ga0116188, IMG submission 89807) | Active sludge microbial communities of municipal wastewater-treating anaerobic digesters from Japan - AD_JPNTR2_MetaG | ecosystem: Engineered > Bioreactor > Anaerobic > Digestate | place...
CGCCGCTTTTGACCCGCCGCCGCCCCCGCCCGCGCCGTACCGGTAAGAGGATTCGCGTTCAACGGTTTGAATCTGATAGATCGGTGCCCCAGAGGTTTCGTCATAACCTGTCAGCACCGATCGCTCCTCTGTTGTCGGTTTCACGCGTTTCACCCAGTCGATACCGGTCTCAACTTTGTTGTTCAGCCCGACCTCCAGCACCACGGTCTCGATCAGCACCTGCGAGAGCTGGATGTCCATGTTTTTGATGATCTCTTTGATCGCAGCCAGGTCGCTGGGACTACCCATCATGACAATGGCGTTGGTGCGCTTGTCGGCCAAGATTTTGATGTTGTCTTTACTGAGCTGGCCGAGCTTGGCGGCTCCAGAGTCTCCCGCGCCGGAAGCGGCGGACGACGAGCGTCGCGTCCGGGCTGCGGCGGCCTCCGCAAGCGTCGTGCTGCGCGAAGGCGCGTCGCTCTTGGCGGCTGCGGCCGGTGCAGCGTCGTCCTTTTTAGATGAAGCGTTGCCGATCAGGTCGTTCAACATGGTGGAGACCTCTTCGGCATCGGCAAACTCGAGGCGCTGGACCTCGACTTTGACATCCGGCGCGGTCTCGACATCCAGCACATTGATGATGCGCTCGAAGAAGTTCATATTCTCTTTACGGGTGATGATGATGAGCTGATTGGAACGTTCGTCCGAGATGATCTGTACCTTGCCGCGAATCATGCCCCGGTCGGCATCGCTTACCAAGGTCTCGAGAATCTCGTTGGGCGAGGAAGCCGCCTGCTGTTGTTGCGCGGCTGCGGTCAGGCGCGAGAGACCGGGCGGCAGCGGCCGACCGGTCAGCGGCGAGGTCGCCCCGGCGGTCCTGGTAAATCCGGGCGACCCGGAGGTGTTGGCCTTGATCTCTTCCTTGGCCTGACTCTGCTTTTGCGACTCTGCGACAATCTCTTCAAGGCGCTTCTTGATCTCATCAGCCTTGGCAAAACGGATCACGCGCACATGGACCTCTTCGGTCGCCACCAGCGGCTGGTCGATGAACTTGATGATCTCCAGCATACGGTTGACATTCTCCTGCGTGTCGGTGACCAGCAGGCTGTTGGTACGCTCAAACGTCTGGATCAGCCCGTCGGGCCGTTTGAAGCCTTCGATCGCCTTCTGCGCCTCGCTGACCGCGATGGCCTTAAGCTGGATCATCTGACTGACCACCTGACTCTTTTCAGGATATCCGCCGTCTGGCGTATCCATCTGGATGCGGATGCCATCGGTACGCACGGTTTTGAGCGGCAGAACCTTTAGAAACTTCTCGCCGAACGGCTCAAGCACGATTCCGTTCATGCTGAGTACGGACTCAATCGCGTCCAGATACTCCTCACGGGTCAGCGGCACTCCCTCCTGGCTCTCAAGCGTGATCTCGTTTTTGAGCAGCGGCTGCACGCCCGGCGATGTCAGCAGGGTCTTGCCGGTCACCAGCGCGTAGTCCATCAGCACGATCTCGATCGGGTTCTTTTTATACTTCAACCCCGGCATGGTGCTCTTGTTTTTCAACATGCTCTTATCCAGCGTGGGCTCAAGCGGCTCCGACGATGCCGGCGCGGCAGGCGGCGTGGCAGCGGCACCCGGTGCCGTCGGCCGACGCACGGGATTCAACGGGCGGCGCGTCACGGGCGTCGGGCGATTTTGCGCCGGGACCGGAACGGCGGCCGGCTGCGGCGTCTGGTCTTGCGCCAGAGCAACACCCAGGACGAGCACGCTGACCGCGCCCAGATTCATCAGATGATTGCAAATGTTGTTCATACGTGTTTCCTCACAAAACGTGGTGTCTGCTTACGGCACATTCCCTTCGGGCTCGTCAGGCACTGGCCCGGCGGCCGGTGCGGCCGCCGGAGTGTTCGTCGTGTTCGCGGTCTCAGGCAGCGGCGCAGGCTCAGGAGGCTCGGGCACCGCCTCGGGGGCTGCCTGCGGCTGCGCCTCAGACGGCGCTTGGACTGGCGTGCCGGCGTCGCCCTCTGACGACGGCGCGTCCGCGTCCACCGCCGCAGCCGGAGCGGCTTGCTTTCCGGCGGGCGGACGGGCATCGTCACCCCGCATGTAAGCGCAGTACAGGGTGAAGGTCCCCTTCAGATAGCCCGGCCGGTTAGCCGGACGGATAAAGAGCTGCCGCACATCCAGCATGGCTCCTTCTTTGTGCAAATCATAGAGGAACTTGACCAACGCCTCAAGCGTGCCCTCCCAATCCTTGCACTCAATCGGCAGTTCGTAGACATCGCCGACCTCAATCTCTTTGTTGGCCTGACGCCGCGCGATCATGAGCCCGTTGCGCGACGCCGCCGCATCCATGACATTCAGCCAGTAGGTATCGACATCCTGCTCATACGGGAACACCGGCATCAGGTCGCGCATCTGTGCATAACGGGCACTCCACTCGTCGCGGGCTGCAATCAATGCGCGCTCCTCCTGCACTTTTTTCTGTGCAGACCGGTAGATACGTTCCGCCGCCTTCCAGTTCGTCATCTGCTTTTTGTAGCTCAGGGCTGCGGCCGCATACAGCAGCACCACCACGGCTATCAGCAACATGTTCTTCTCGCGGGAGGTCACCGTACTCATTTCTCAGGCCTCCCCTTGAACGTTGCGTCGACGTCAAACTTATGCTTGCCCCTGCTGATCGAAGGGCCGACCAACCCGACCGATTCGAACAGCGGGTTTTCGGTCACCGCATTCTTGAAATCGTAAACCACCGTCGGCTGATCGGCCTCGCCCGAAACCTTCACGCCTTCGTCGCGCCGATACGTGAATCCGATCAGCGTGACCCCTTGTGGCAAGACCGAGGAGACCAAGCGCAGCATCTCCAGCGACGAACGGGAGCGGTCGGTGTAGGACTCGATCAGGTTGACGCGCTCGCGTGTGTCGGAGACCTGCCTATAAGCTTTGGCGTGCGCGCGCGAGTGCTTGCGGACCTGCGCGGTGAGCTGCTTGTAAACCGCCGGTCCGGCGAAGAGCGTGCCCATCAGCCCCGCCCATATTGCCAGCGCAATCCCCACGCCGGTCATGACCCGCTTGCGGACACGCAACGCCTTGATCTGGTCGCGCCACACTTGCGGCGTGAGGTCCAACGCAGCGCCCTCGCCGGCACGCAGCGCCACGCCCTCGACCCCGCCGTCCGGCGTCGGCGGCACCACATGCCGGACTTCGGCACCGGTCAAGTCACGCAGCTTTTCGACGAGCGTCCGGTCCGGCGCTTGCTGCGAGACCACCAACACCTCAGCCACCGTGCCGCCACCGGCCTCCATTTCGGCATTCAACAGGGAGAGGGTCAACTCCCGGATCACATCTTCAACGGATGCAGCCCCGCCCAGACCGCGCGCCAAAACCGGCACACCGTGATCCAGCACCGCCAAATCCCACGAACCGTCCGGATCCATCAACACCACGCGCCGACCGGGGCGCATCAGTTGGCAGGGACCGCTCAGTGATCGCAGCCAGCCCAGCACGGCGACGTCCGTGCGCACCGCCTGCAAGCGTGCCTCGTCCAACGCCGCGCCCAACTCTTCGAAAACCGCAGCCGGCAGAGCAGCGGCAAACACCCAAAGATGCGACTCGGTTTCACTCAGGATTTCGCAGCCGACCGCCAACTCCTCACCGGGGAAGGGGGAGAGCTTGTCCATCTGCAACGTCACGGCATCCGCCACGTCGTCACGAACCTCCAGCGGCATCTTGAAGACACGCACCAACACCTGAGAAAGCGGCAGCGCCAACACGATGTCACGCGCCCCCAACGCCGAACGGGCCGCCACCAACGCCCGCGTCAGCGGCTTATCGCTCTCGACCACGGTCTCGTCCGCAACCACAAGGGGCGCGGTCGCGTCGACCTCGGTTTCGTCAGCCGCCACTTCGGCATCGGGCGTCTCCAGCGGCCAGACCCCTCCGCCGATACGCGTCCAGCCGTCACGTCCGCGCGGGGCGAATTTCACGCCCCGCAGCACGCCGCCTTCCGCCAACAACGCTATCAAATCGCTCTTCGTCATATCAACATGCGCTTCCCTACGGATCTTCACGCCAGCGCAGATAACGCACCCGGTCGCCCTCGACAATCGCCACTGCCTTGATCTGGTGCGAGATTCCTCCCGCCTCGCCCGTCACCGCGATTTCAAAATACTTCTGAGGCGCGTAAGCCAAAAAAGGCTCCGCCTCGCTCGGGACACCGCCGGGAATGCGCGTGTTCAGATCGTTCCAGTCTTTAAACAACAGGCTTTCGGCCGACGCATCTCCTGATGTAGTCCGGTTGGCGCCAGTCCTCCGCTCTTCTATGATCGCATTCGCCAACAAACTGTCGCCATCGATGCCCGGCACTGTCAACAACACCTCTAGCTCAGCGGAATTGACATTGATCTTAACAGTTTCCCCATAGATGTCAAAAAAAGCCTTAAGCCCAAATTGGATACGGACCTGCGCCTTCTTATTCTTCTCCTCGGGGTTCAAGACGCCGCCGCTGAAAATAGCGGGTCGATCACGGATGCCCCTGATCATTTCCAACTCGGCGACCGAGGAGATCGGGCCGTTCCGCACTTTATACGGCTTGTCGAGATCGTTGTAATACTCATCTTCGGCGCCGCTCCGTCCGGTGATGGTGCTGTCAGCGTCCAGCCAGTCATACCAACTATCGACCACCTCTTCCTGATACTCCATCGGCAACCCGATAACATTCAGAATGTTTTCCCAAATCTGGTCGGCGATATCCCCTTTGACCAGCAGATTGATCGGCCACTTATTGGCGTCAGCCGAGGTGATCTCAACCGTCACCACGCCATTTTCGGGTTTGTCCGGCTCAATAGCGTATGCATTCACCTTGGCGGAACCGTGCTGCAGGTCAAGCTTGGCCTGCAACCACTTGTCATCCTCATCCCCGCCTGCGGCCGTCTGTTGCGAAGACGCCCCTGTGGCTGTCGTGGGCGACGTGGAGGCGGGCGTCGCATTCTTGTAGGTCAGCAACAGCATCTCGGCGATTGAAATGCCCGACTGTGTCAAATAATCCACCTGACGCCGCTGCCGAACGTAAACATTGATCTTGCCCTCCAGCATGGCGTCCAGCGCAAACGACATAACCAGCAATGACAGTAGCGCGATCGTCCAGAGCGCGATAATCAGCGCCGAGCCGCTCTCCTTATCTTTCCGGTGAAAAGGGAGTCCGACGCATTTTGGAGTGCGGTGACAAGAGCCGCGCTGTGCGCGGGTCGCGGCACCGCTTTCCGGCCCGTCCGCGCCAAAGCGGCGTCGCGCGGAATACCGCTTGCCGCCGCACTCCAAATCTAGCACCGGGCAGGCGAAACAATCGCTATCGAAATCGGTATCGCTATCGAAATCGGTGCCCCGCCCGTATTTCGTGTACGTGTACGCGAACCGCTCCGCTATGAACGTGTGCGGCAAGCCAGCGTGAATCGCGCGAACGGTGCGACTGAAACCAGAAACCCGAAACCCGAAACCTAAAAACGTCATGGCGGCCCCCCCATCGGCGGACGTCCGCCCGGCGCAATCGGTTGCCGCTGCGGCATGCCATCCATGCCCGGCCCTCTACCGGGCGTGCCCGGCTGCGGGGCCCTGCCGGCCCCTGTTCCAGACTGGGTGCGCGGCGAACGCGCTGGGATCTTCTCATTCGACGCCGCCCCGCTCCGAACGGGATTCTGCGAGATATCCCAGACCGGCAGTTCGATGTCGCGCGTCACGGCGATCGGATCGTCGCGCTCTTTCAGCGGCCGCAGATAGAGCGTGACCGACACCTTGTAGGGCAGGGCGTTGGAGGAGGTCCACTCGTCCTCCCACTCGATCTCTTTGGCATTCGCCTCCGGCGGCTTCTTCAGCACTTTGCAGTCCATCCCCATCACGCGCGGCGAAACCAAGAAGGCCTTGACGTCCTCTTCCACATCAAAATCATCCGGCTGAAAATCGCTGGACCACGCCTTCGCCATCAACCCGCCGCCGCCCTCGCGTCCCTCGTCCTCGACATACAGCATCACGCGGTGCGGCATGTCGGCGATTTCGGCCTTGCCGTCAATCGCCTTCAATCCGCCCACAAAAGCGCGCCCCTCTTTCATCCATGAAATTGAATCGCGCGCCTCCGGCCCTTCCCCGCCATCGGAAAACTGAAAACCGCGCTCATCGTCCTTCTGCACGCTCTGCGAAAAATAGGCGGAGCGCAACCCGGACACAACCTGATTCATCACATAATCGGCCTGCGACATAGCGTCCGACATCTCCATGCCTGCGTTCCAGCTCTGCACCACGGCATCAAAACAAAAAAACGAGAGGATCATCATGATCGCGAGGATCATGATCGCCATGATCAGTTCAAGCAGGGTAAACCCCGAACGGGAACCCCGTACCTTACCCCCACTGCTCCGACCGCAATCAGTGTTGCACAGATGCGATTCGCAAGATTCGCCCGTGATCGGTTGGTGACGGGGATGTGCGAAGATCATGCTTTTCTGGTGAAAAGGGGAGCAGTGAGTCGGGAGCGCGGGCGTCCCCGCCCGCTCTGTGAAAGGCCGATTGAGATTCCGATGCGCGGTATCCGGGCTCGCGGAGCGCCGGGAGGGGCAAGCGTCTGCTTGCCCGCGGACGAGCAGACGCTCGTCCCTCCCACCCTGCGGGCAAATGAAAAAATCTGCGCAATCTGCGCAAATCTGCGGACAAAACAGAAACCGCAAGACACGCTGTTGCGGGCGGGGACGCCCGCGCTCCCGACTGCGCACACGCAAACCACGCACTAAACTAGCATGACTCCTTGCCACCAACCGATTTCTCTCTCATTCTTGATTGGGTGAGTTGTCTACTTCCCTTTGCGGATCAGCCGCACCAGTTCCTCGTAGTACCCCTCTTTACCGCTACCCCACGAAATGCGCGTGCGCAACACATAGAGGCCATCGTCCTCTTCATTGGTCGCCAGTTCCTTCTCCTCGACCATCCGCTCGAAAGTGAAATCCTTGTAAGTCTCCCGAACCTCCCGCGACACATCCATCTCTAGTTCGTCGATCATCTCTTCCGCGCCGACCGGATCAATGTTCAGCCGCTCGTCCTCTTCGGGGTCGGTGATTTCGTCATTCGGTGGAATCGGAAAGCATCGTTCGCCCAGACTGAAAACAAACTGCGCGTCCTGATACTCTTTTGAGAGCACCATCATCTGGGCACAATTGCTCAGCCCGACCATCAGGCTGAATAGCCCGCCGGCCAGAATCATGGTCGCCAGCAAAATCTCAATCAGCGTGAATCCGTCGCGCCGCATTACCGCTCATCCTCATCGACCACCCTCGGCACCCCGAAGCGGTCGACCTTCACCGTGATCCTATCCACGGCATCTTCGTCGCCAGCCATCACCTGGACAACAAACGGCAGACACCTCCCATTGGTCTCGAACGGGATCCGCGCCATCCGGGGCCGCTCCCTGTCCGAGTCAACCCAGTTGGATTCGTCCGCGTCTTCTGACTCCTCGTCCGCCTCCACCTCGATCTGCAACTCGGCCTCTTCCGACTCCAGCGCCTCTTCGTCAAGCGCCACAACAAACCTGATCTGCTCGTAACGCTTCGAGGCGTTGAGATCGGCCATGACATAGCCGCTCCCCCCACCCTCTCCTGCGGCGGCCTCCCCACCATCGGTCGGGGTAGCCAGTTCGTCCAGCTCTTGGCGCTCGGCCGACGGCCGCCACGCCTCGGACTGCGCATCCTCACCTTCCGTAGCGGCCCCCGCTCCTCCGGAAGCGCCGCCACGACGCTCAACGCGCAATTCTCCGCTCGACGTGATCACCAGATCCATCGGCGTCTGGTAGAGCACTGCCATGGTGCGCGCGTAGCGCGTCATCTGCATCACCCCGCGCGACGCGGTCTTGATCCGCGCGATGTCTGAACCCGTCCCGAACGACGGCAAGATCACCAGCGCCATCACGCCGATGATCACCATGACCACCAGTAACTCCACCAGCGTGAAGCCGCCGGGGCGCCTAGTTCGTGAGATCATCCTCGGTGCCGATCTCGCCGTCCGGCCCAGCCGAGACGACCTTGAACTTCTTGCCGGTCTTGGTGTACTGGAACGGAGTGCCCCACGAATCTGCGAGCGCACCCTCTTTCAGCAGTCCCGGCGCATCATCGGTCCCGACGGTCAGCTCTTCCAGCGAATCCGGCAATTTGCCGTTATGGCGCATCGCAAAGATCTGCACCGCCTGCTCGATCGCCGCGATGCTCGTGCGCGTCGCCTGACGCCGCGCCTCCTCGTCATGGCCGATCACATTCGGGATGACCACTGCGGCCAGGATGCCGAGAATGCAGACCACCAGCAGCAGTTCCACCAGCGTGAAGCCGCTTCTGCGGTTCCGCCTGCGTTTTTCGTCTCTATCTTTCTTCATTTTGCTTTCTCCTTACTGAGGCTCTCGCAAAAACCTGCTCACAGGTGTGGCACGGGCATCTTGCCCGTGTCCCATGGGCGGGGGCGCCCATGCCACGAGGGGTGTGGCACGGGCATCTTGCCCGTGTTCATGGGCGGGACGCCCATGCTACGAGGTTTTTTTAAAGTGCCTCCTTTTGTTTGTTCTGTCGAACATGCCTACCGCACCACTCAATGCCGCTCAGCCCGCCGGACTGAGCGACGAGGTGACCTTAAAGACCGCCATCAGGATACTGACCGCCACGAAACCGACCACGCCGCCGATCAGCACGATCAGGATCGGTTCCAGTGCGTTGGTGAAAATCTTGATGTTACGGTCCATCTCATTCTCGTACCGCCGCCCGATATGCCCCAACGACGAGGGCATGTCGCCCGATTGCTCGCCGACAGCCAACATGTCGGTCATCATCTTGGGAAACACCTTGCTGGTAGCCAGCGGTCCGGAAATGGAGGTGCCGTCCGTCACGCGCTGACGCGCGGTGCGCAGGGCACTGGCGATCAATGCATTGCCGCAAGTCTCCTCGGCGATCCGTAACGCCTGCAAGACATTCACGCCGTTGGCGAGCAGGGTTTTCATGGTATAGGCCAAACTCGAATACGCACCGCAGGCCACGATGCCCTTAATCAACGGCGCTTTCAGCTTGAGGCCGTCCCACCAAAGGCGCCCGGTATCGGTCTTCAGATAACGCCGGAACATCACCACCCCTATGCCGATCGCCACCGCCAGAAAAACACCGTACTTGACGACGAAATCGCTCGTGCCCACCAGAATGCGCGTCGGCAACGGCAGGGTGGTGCCCATACCCTCGAAAATCTTGGCGAACTGCGGGATCACCTTGACCATCGCGAAAATCACCGTGACCACCCCGAAGATCAACACCACGATCGGGTAGGTCATCGCCGAAGTGATCTTGGAACGCATGCTCTCATTGCGCTCGTAGTGCTCCACCAGACGACGCAGCACCTCGATCATCGCGCCCGACGCCTCGCCGGCCCGGATCATGTTGCCGTAAAGCGGCGGGAAGGTGTCGGGGTGCGCCGTCACAGCGTCCGAAAGTTGCTCACCGCGAATGATGCGGTCGCGCAGGTCGCCGGCGATCTGGCTCTGCGCCGAATCCTCTTCACCCTGATTGGCAAGACAGTTCAGCGCCGCGCCCAGCGTCATGCCGGCCTCCAGCAGGTCGCTCAGCTCCGACGTGAAGAGTAGCACTTCGGTGGCCTTCATACGCACCTTGCCGCCGCCGATCTTGAGCTTCCAAAACGGCGTGCCCTTGGCCTTGGCCTGCTTGCTCCGGGTCTCGACCACAGAAATCGGCGTGTGCCCCAGCTTTTCAACCGCCGCCAGCGCGGCGCGGCGGTCAGCCGCCTCCAGCACACCCTCGACCTTGCGGCCGTCTTTCGTCAACGCTTTGTAAGAAAAATTCGCCATGCACCCAGTCTCTGTCAGTTAGGATTTAGGATTTAGGAATTTTGGGAACCGCCCCATCTCAACTCCTAACTCCTAAATCCTAACTCCTAAATTCTCACTCCTCACGCCACGTCTTCCGTCACGCGGATGATCTCCTCCACCGACGTCATGCCGCTGAAGACCTTGGCCCAGCCGTCCTCGCGCAGCGTCTTCATGCCGTGCGTGAGCGCGATTTCGCGGATTTCGCTCGAAGACTGGCGCCCGATGATCGCCGATTCGATATCCTCCGTGACCACCAGCAACTCGAAGAGTCCACCACGTCCGCGATATCCGGTCTTGGTGCATGCCTCACACCCATCAGACACGCAGACGGTCTGCTTCGCCGGCGGATACGACAGATCATACCACTTCGTATCCAGCGGAATCTCGCGACGGCACTTCAGGCAGAGCCGCCGCACCAAGCGCTGCGCCATCACGCCAGCCACCGCTGACGCCACCAGAAACGGCTCCGCGCCCATATCGATCAAGCGCGCGAAGGCACCCGCCGCGTCGTTGGTGTGCAGTGTGCTGAACACCAGATGGCCCGTGAGCGAAGCGTTGATCGCAATCTCCGCCGTCTCGCCGTCACGAATTTCACCGACCATGATGATGTCCGGATCCTGACGCAGGAAGGCGCGCAGCGCACGCGCGAAAGTCAGCCCGATGTCCTGCCGCACCAACACTTGGTTGATGCCCGGCATCTCGTACTCGATCGGGTCTTCGACCGTCAGAATACGCACCTGCATCTTGTTGATCTCGTGCAGAAAGGCGTAGAGCGAGGTCGACTTACCCGACCCGGTGGGACCGGTCACCAGAAAAATCCCATTGGGGCGGTTGATCAACTTGACCACATGGCCGTAGTCGAAATCATTAAAGCCAAGATCGCTCAGCTTAACGAAGTTGCCCGCCTTCTGCAACAGACGCAGCGAGATCGACTCGCCGTAGGCCGTCGGCATCGTAGAGACACGGATGTCGATGTCGTCATTGTTGAGCCTGACGCCGATACGACCGTCCATCGGCAACCGCTTCTCCGCGATATCCAAGTTCGCCATGACCTTGATACGCGAAATGATCGCCGCCTTGAGCCGGTTGAGTTGCGGCGGCACATCCACCTTGTGCAACATGCCGTCGATCCGGTAACGGATCCGCAGTTCGTCCTCCATCGGCTCGACGTGGATATCGGTCGCGCCCTGGCGGTCCGCCTCGGCGATGATCTGGTTCACAAAGCGCACGATCGAGGCCTCGGCCCCCATCTCATTCACATCGATCTTGGAGATCGAGGCCAGATCAGCGTCCACCGCATAGCGGCCATCCTCGATCATCTTCTCGATCGCGTCGGCACCCACGCCGTAATATTTTTGAACCGCCTTGTTGATCTCTTCGCGCGGACTAAGCGTCACCCGCACCGGGCAACCCGCCGCCAGCCGCAGGCCATCCGTCATGCCGGTATCGAAGGGATCACAGGTCACCACCGTCAGCACACCGTTATCGACGGTCAGCGGCAACACATTGTACTGGTACACCGCACGCGCCGGCAGCTTGGTCAGCGCCTCATCCGTCGGCCGCGTCTGCGTCAATTCGGTATAGGTAAAGCCCAGCACCTCGCCGATCTTGCGCAGGAACTCATCCTCACGCGCCAGCCCCAGGCGCACCACCACACCCGTAATACCCGTCCCGTCCGAACGGTCAGCCGCCAAAACATGGTCAAGCTGCAAGTCGGTAAACAGCCCTGTTTTCTTCAGGACAAGGGCGGCAAAAGCATCCGGCTGAACCGGCATGAAGGCGATCCTTTCACAAAAAATTCCGATCCCATAAAACGAAACCTTATAGTATAAGGTATGACACGCGCATTTTCCATGCCTAAAACGCGCTTGGCGCGATTCAACTTTGTTGAACGCGCGCCGCGCGCGAAGGAAAGTTTAGGATTTAGGAGTTAGGAGTTTGCGGACACATCGAAATCGGCATCGCCATCGGGATCGGGATCGCCGCAGGTCGCGGGTCGAACGTCGCCGGTCGACCTCCCCCATTGCGACCACGCAGTGGCGCGCAATCTTGAGAGTAAAAGTGCCGCTCTGCTTTTCCCCGCGCGAAGCACCGGCGCACACCGCCGCGAAAAAAAATCACAGGCGACTGCGACAAAATGTCTAGGTTGTGGCAACTAAGTGGACAACTAAGGGACAGGTATTTAGACGGCTCCACTTCTGCGTTCTGCGTTCGACGTTGGGCATTCTACGTTCTTTTCCCCGGAGGGAGAAGCGGGGTCGTAGTTTGACATTAGACATTCGAGAGGGAGAAGCGGGGTCGTAGTTTGACATTAGACATTCGAGAGTTGCGGAGCGTTTTCGCGGTGTGGTAATGTTGTGTTGCCATGACAAGGCAACTGAGGCACCACTATGCAGGGGGATGGTATCACATCACCAGCCGAGGCATGGGGCGGAAGGCGATCTTTCGCGATGACCGCGACCGCGAGCACTTCGTGGAGTTGCTGTCTGAGATGGTCGGGCGTTACGGGATCGTGCTACACGCCTGCGTGCTGATGGATAACCATTACCATCTGCTGATCGAGACACCTGCCGCGAATGCGAGCCGTGCCCTGCAATGGCTGTACATCGGGAGGATGCGGTGCGGACTGACGTTGAAGGAACTCGGTGCACAGGCTGGCGGGTTGGGTGTGCCCGCAGTCGCCAAGGTGATCGAAAAGACGGCGGCTCGATTGAAAACCGGCAAAGCCTTGGCGCACGTACGTATTAAGGTAGTTGTGAAATGTCTAATGTCAAACTACGACCCCAACAAGCCCGTGAAATGTCTAATGTCAAACTACGACCCCAACAAGCCCTACGAATTGAGGTGAATCATGAAACGAAGAAAAGAGACTATCATATGCTCTGTATTTGTTATGCTGTTTTCAGTGGTTCTTCTGTTCGCTGAAGACCAGCCACCCAAAAGTGCGCCGATGGGAGGGGGAGATAAAGCAGCTATCAATGCCTTACGTTCCCAGTTAAAAAGAGAACTATCTGAAACCGGAAAAGACAGGCAACGTAGCGTAGAAGTTCGTCAGATTCGCCGTAAGTTGGCGAAAATGGGCGACCTAGAGGAACGTATGCGCATTATCGAGAGATTAAAGTCAGAGGATCCGGTGACACAACTGAATGCTGTGCAGGATGCCGCATACGTTGATGGTCGTGATATGATTGTTGCATTGGCGGAACTTCTAAATGTTACCAATGGGTGTCAGTCTGTGACTTCAGGTGAATTGGGGCCAAAAGGGGAACGCTTGCAGGGCGACCTCGTTTACGAGCCAGTCAGTCTAGTCGCAGCAAAAGCCTTAGCCAAACTCGTTGAAACCCCACCTGTTCCTCCGGTTGGGAAGGAAAAGAAGTTCTATACAGATGACGATGTCAAGAAATGGCAAAAGTGGTGGAAAAAGAACAAGAAGCAGTATGGTGTTGAGTAATGACAACTAAGGGACAGGTATTTAGCAGGGCAATAGCGACTAACGCGGGCGGAGCCTGCAACCCAAATTCTTTTACCACGAAATACTCGAAAAACTCGAAAAGGCATGGCTCGGCTTTTTCAAACCGCGAATGACGCGAATGACGCGAATCCGTGTGCGGCGCGGCTACCACAGCCCCTTTGGGGCTACTTTTAAACGATACGTCGCCCCAAAAAAACTCTGCGTCTCTGCGCCTTTGCGTTAAATAAATCCGAGCAATGCTCTCCAAAAAACCTCTGTGTCCTCTGTGGTTCCAAAAACCCGAGCAACGCTTTTACTCTCACGGTTGCGAGCCACTGCGTGGTCGCAATGCGTGGTCGCAACAAGAGAGGTTGACTCGCGACTTGCGACCTGCGACTTGCGGCCAGCACTGCCCCCAAAAAAACTCTGTGCCCCTGTGCCTCTGTGGTAAAAATGACGACAAGGGGACAGGTATTTTGACGACAAGGGGACAGGTATTTAGACGGCTAACAAGGCTGCCACAAGTAGCACGCCGAAAAGCAGATGTGTTGCGGCGGTCTTGCCTTCCAGTATCGCGGTCTTGCCTTTGAGACACGCATGCGACAAATAGATGCTCAGCGGCAACCCCAGAAGGGTGATGAGCGTCAACTTCGGCAGCATGTGTGTCGCCACGGCGATGACGATGATCAGATAAGGCGTGATATGCAGGGCGACAAAGAGCGCGCGGGCTGCCGCAGGCCCGAGAATCAGGGCTGTGGTGCGGATGCCCGCCTCACGGTCGGACGCCATGTCGCGCAGGTCTTCGCCATGCATGATCGCCGCGACAAGGCAGGCCAATGGCAGGGAGACGATGAAGCTTTGCAGCGATATTGAAAGGGTTTGCGCGAAGTAGCTGGCCGTCACCATCAAGACGCCCATGAGCAGGGCGACAAGGGGCACGCCTACGCCCAGATATTTATAGCATATCCCGGTGGTATAGAAACCCGCGCCTAAAACCCCGGCCGCAGCAAACCACAGCAATCGCCAGTCGCTTAATGCGGCTGCGGCGATGCCCGCGCCCGCGCCGCACGCCAGTGCCAGCAGCCCGGCAGCCTTGACATGGGCGGGCCGCAGATGTCCAAAAACCAGTTGCGGCGCGTTCGGCGGTCGCTCAGCGGTGTCCACGCCCGAGCAAAAGTCGCCATAGGTGTTGAGCAGGTTGGTCGCTAGTTGCAGACAAACGCCGGACGTCATGGTCAACGCCAGCATCAGCCAAGAAAAACGACCGTCCCTGGCCGCAAGCGCGGCGCCGGCCGCCACCGGCACCACCGACGCCGTCAGCGCCCAGAGACGCAACACGCCGATCCACGGGCTCACGGCAGACGCCTCCGAGCGCAAAACGGTTGGTGACAGGGGGTACGCGAGCCGAGTGCGTGGTTTGTGCGGCGTGCGCAGTCGGGAGCGCGGGCGTCCCCGCCCGCAGAAAATTGAGCGTTGAAAGTTGAAAGTTGAGCGTTGAGCGTTTTTTTAACGCAGAGACGCAGAGACGCAGAGATTTTTACAGGCTGGCGTCGTGACCGCTGCCGAAAGAAGGGACGAGCGTCTGCTCGTCCGCGGGCAAGCAGACGCTTGCCCCTCCCGGTGCTCCGCACTGAAGAAATCTGAGAAACCATCCTTCCGCACAGCGGAAGGCGGCTCGTGGGGACACTCGCCCTCCAAATCATGTTAATCATGTTAATCCTGTCAAAAATAAAAAACCGAGCATGTATGCGCGTCAGCCTTTTGCAAGACACGCTGTTGCGGGCGAGGACGCCCGCGCTCCCGACTCTTGGCTCCCCTTTTCGCCAGAAACGCATCCTTGTCACTAGCCGATTGCCGCTCCGGCCGTATCATTTGACCACAGACCCGGGCAGCGCACCGCTGTCGGGCGCGACCACGAAGAGCGCGCCATCCGGATTGCCAGCCGCGAGGATCATGCCTTCCGAGACGCCGAACCGCATCTTGCGGGGCGCGAGATTGGCGACCATCACCACCTGACGCCCGACCAGCGTGGCCGGATCGTAGGCCTTGCGGATGCCGGCAAAGACTTGACGCGGCTTGGACTCGCCGATGTCAAGCAACAGGCGCAGCAGCTTGTCCGCGCCTTCCACGCACTCGGCCTCAAGCACTTTAGCCACGCGCAGATCCGCCTTGGCGAAGGTGTCGTAATCGATAGTCTCCTTGACGGGCGGAAACGCTGCCGCAGGCTTCGCCTTTGCGGGTGGCGCGGGCGCCTGCTCCTCGGACTTGCTGGCCGCGACCATCGCGTCCACGGCCGCTTGCTCGACGCGTGTCGCCAGATATTCGTACGGCTGGATGGCGCAATTCTCCACGGCCTTCTCAATGTCCGACCAGACATACGGCGCTTCGTTGAAGAGCTTCGCGGTCTTGGCGGCGTAGGCGGGCAGAATCGGCTGCAGGTAGATGGCGAGCACGCGGAAGATGTTGAGCACCGAGGTCATCACGCTGCGTGCCGCCTCGGGGTCGCTCTTGACGAGCGCCCAGGGGGCTTTGGCGTCGAAGTACTGGTTGGCCAGATCGGCCAGATCGCGCACAGCGACCATGACCTTGCTGAAGTCGCGCGCCTCGTAGAAACCGGCGACGCTCTCCGCCGCGTCCAGTGCCTTGCGGTAGAGCGCCCTGCCCTCGTCATCCATCGCGCCGGTGCGGCCGCCCAAACTTTTGTGCAGCATCTGTGCGCCGCGCGAAGCGAGGTTGGTGATCTTGCCGACAAGGTCGGAGTTGACGCGGCTGACGAAGTCGCTGAGGTTGAGGTCCATGTCATCGGTCGTGCCGTTGAGCTTGCAGGCGTAGTAAAAGCGCAGGTCTTGCGGACGCAGGTGGTCGAGGTAGGTGCGCGCCTTGATAAAGGTGCCTTTGGATTTGCTCATCTTCTCGCCGTTGACCGTCAGGAAGCCGTGTACAAAGACCTGGCTGGGGGTTTTGTAGTTGGCGGTGTGCAGCATCGCCGGCCAGAAGAGGCAGTGGAAGCGCACGATGTCTTTGCCGATGAAGTGATACAACTCGGCCTCGGGGTTCTGCCACCAGGCGTCAAACGATTCGCCGTGGTCGGCGCACCACTTTTTCAACGAGGCCATGTAGCCGATCGGCGCGTCGACCCAGACATAGAAGTACTTGCCGGGATAGTCGGGGATTTCGAAGCCGAAGTAAGGAGCGTCACGCGAAATGCACCAAGCGCGCAACGGCTCATTGAACCACTCCAACAACTTGTTGGCCACATCCGGCGCGGTACGGGTGGGAATCCACGCCTTGAGGAAATCGTGGAACGGCTCCAGTTCGAAAAAGAGGTGTTCGCTGTCGCGGGTTACCGGGACCCGACCACAGAGGGTGCAACGCGCGTCCTTCAACTCTTCGGCGGGATAGGTCTGGCTGCACGCGTCACAGGAATCGCCGTATTGGTTTTCGGCGTTGCATTTCGGGCAGGTCCCGACGACAAAACGGTCGGGCAGGAACATGGCATCATGTTCGCAGTAGAGTTGCGGCAGCTTCTGGACGGAGATCGCCCCGCTCTGCTGCATGGCGCGGTAGATCTCGTTGCAGAGATCGCGGTTCTCGGGACTATGGGTCGAGTAATAGTTGTCGAAGTGGATTTCAAAATCGGCAAAATCCTGCGTGTGCAGCTCATGGCTGTGAGCGATCAACTCTTCGGGCGTGATGCCCTTTGCACGCGCGCGCACCATGATCGGCGTACCGTGGGTATCATCCGCGCAGACATAGACGCAATCGTGGCCGCGCATCTTTTGGAAGCGCACCCAGAAGTCGGTCTGGATATATTCGACGAGATGCCCGAGATGGATATCGCCGTTGGCGTACGGCAGGGCAGAGGTAACAACCATTCTACGTTTTTTCGCGACCATAAACTCTCCTGACAATCTGCGCAGTCGCCGCACGCGGCAGAGAAGGCCGTACGGCTGAAAAAAGAAAAGGGGAGTATACCGCTTTTCCGTGCGCCGCGCCACACTGTCTTGCAATCAGTATGTTTCTGCGCCATGTGGTCAGGGGTGAGCCTGACCATCAAGGCTCCCGTCCCTCGGCCGTTTGTTCACAGATTCGATCATCTCTTTGACTTGCTCAACCGTGAACTCCCGTATCACGTACGGATCGCTTGCAGGGCGGGACGAATCGGCATGAACATCGGTCACCTTACCATCGTGAATAACAAGGGCTGAGGAAGGACTAAAGATTGACCCGGTAAGGAATGAGATCATGCCTTCGCTCGGAGTAGCCCGATCTTCCTTCTCAATTTTCCGTTCGTGACTCGATATTGGATTCCCGACCTGATACGGAAGGTTAAAGTCATCATCGCACTTCAGGATTTCGGTCACCTCGCACTTGATCCTTCCTCAATGACTCGTGTGTTTGCACACGACGATTGCTTTTGCCTCAGCAATGCGTTCTTCCAGAGATTGCTCACCAAGCCTCTGAAGCGCCGCGTACTCGTGCGCGGGAACCGGGAACCGCGACATCTGGAAGGAGATGTCGCGAAGTTCGTTTTTCAACATCGCCTCGGGAGACCTGCTCCAGACAGCAACCGCGAGGATGAGGAAGGCCACCGTGAGGACGCCGAAGAGACCGTACAGTATCCTGATGTGTTTTCTGATCATGTCTGTTTCGTTCATTTTTTCTTCTGCGAACGGGTTGTCGTCCAATGTCAAACTACGCCCCCAAGCCGCTTTTGTACAACAAGTTGTTGAGCGGTTTCTTCCGTTCCCTATATGATCCGCGTTACCCGTCCATCGCAAACCGCGTCCGCTCAGTGTGTAAGGTAACACGTATTCCCCAGACACGTGAAGCGAAAAACGCGCTCAACTCGTGATCGGTTAGTGACAGGGGGCACGCGAGTTTAGTGCGCGGTTTGTGTATACGCAGTCGGGAGCGGGCGTCCCCGCCCGCTAAGCGTTGAGAGTTGAGAGTTAACGCAGAGACACAGAGGCGCAGAGATTTTTTTACGGGGTGGCGGCGTGACCGCCGCCGGGGAGGGACGAGCGTCTGCTCGTCCGCGGGCAAGCAGACGCTTGCCCCTCCCGGCGCTCCGCGATCCCAGACCGCAGCACTGGAGGGCGAGTGTCCCCACGAGCCGCCTTCCGCGCACAGCGCGGAGGGCGCAACAAAGAGACAGGTATTTAGACGCAAGCAACGCCCCTCAAAAAACCTTCGTGCTCTTCGTGCCTTCGTGTGAGAAAAAACCAGAACACCACCCCCCCTGTCACTAACCGAAGAACACGAAGCGGGGAAACAATAATAAAAGACTCTCTGTGCCTCCGTGCATCTGTGGTTCCCTTAATCCTTGCCGAGCACTGCCTCCTAAAAAACCTTCGCGTCCTTCGTGTCTTCGTGGTGAAACAACTTTTTTTATTGGCCTTGTCGGCCAATAAGGCACCAACCGATTGCACCGTCTTGATTTGAGGCAAACGATATGCGAAACTGGAGGCGAGATTGTTAAGACGAGGGTCTTGCTAGAGCCTCAAGAAAGGATTTGCCATGATGTATGTTGCCCGCGGCTCGGCGCATGAGACGCTCGACCGACCGCAGATGAAGGAGACGTTGTTTGCCGCGCTGGATGCGTTGGGGCCGCGCGAGCGCGTGTTGGTGCTGCCGCCCGACTTCACCCGTTTTCATTCACAGGCCGGCATCCTGACCCAATACGTATGGGAGTATTACGGCGAACGGCTCGCTGCCGCGCTACCGGCGCTCGGCACCCATTCGCCGATGACCGAAGCGCAGATCCGCGAAATGTTCGGCGACATGCCGCTCGAACTCTTCAAGGATCATGACTGGCGCAACGATGTGATAACGCTGGGTACCGTGCCGCCGGAGTACGTGAGCGAACTCACCGAGGGCCATTTGAACTTCGATTGGCCGGTTCAGGTCAACCGATTGCTGGTTGAAGGCGGCTTCGACCTGATCCTTTCGATCGGCCAAGTGGTGCCGCATGAGGTAGTCGGCATGGCCAACTACAACAAGAATCTTTTCGTCGGCACCGGCGGTTCCGTGGCGATCAACCGCAGCCACTTCGTGGGCGCGGTTTACGGCATGGAGCGCATGATGGGGCGGGCCGATACTCCGGTGCGCCGGCTCTTCAACTACGGTTCCGACCACTTCGGTCACCTGATGCCGCAGACCGTTTACGTGCAGACGGTCGTGGGACGCGCCGACGACGGCGGCATGGCAGTGCGCGGGCTCTATGTCGGCGACGACATCGAGGTATTCAACCGCGCTGCGGCACTCGCGCTCGAGGTCAATTTCGAGATGGTGGCGGAACCCTTCAAAAAGTGCGTGGTCTACCTTGATCCCGCCGAGTTCAAGAGCACCTGGCTGGGTAACAAGGCGATCTACCGCACGCGCATGGCGATGGCCGACGACGGCGAACTGCTGATTCTCGCGCCGGGCGTGAAAGAGTTCGGCGAGGATACCCAGATCGACGCGCTGATCCGCAAGTACGGTTATTTCGGTACGCCGCGAACGCTGGAGGCGGTCGAGGCCAACACCGACCTACAGGAGAATCTGGGCGCAGCAGCGCACCTGATCCACGGCTCATCCGAAGGCCGCTTCACCATCACCTACGCGCCGGGGCATCTGACGCGTGAGGAGATCGAGGGTGTCGGCTTCAAATATGCCGACATCAAAGAGGCGACGGCGCGCTACAACCCAGAAACCTTAAAAGACGGCGTCAACGTCATGGCCGACGGCGAGGAGATTTTCTACATCAGCAACCCCGCGATCGGGCTTTGGTCCGTGCGCGAGCGGTTCACAGAGGCTTGATCGCGGAGGACCGCACGGTTTTTCAACAAGGTCCCTCGCACTTTGCATCTGCCAGATAAGCTAGGAGAAAAGCCCGCTGAGGTTGAGCGTTCACCCAAGCTTTGATCTCTTTCGCCTTTTCATAATCCGGCCCAAGATGGCGAGCGTAGGTCTGTTCAATTGATTCCTGCACGTCGGCTTGGCGGATGGTGGCCTGCCAGTGGTGCGATACGATGTCGTGCAGATTGCCGTGCAGATTCTTGGCCTTGATCGCATCCCATTCCCCACGATCACACCACACGCCGCCGCAGGCTTTACAGCAGTCTATAGAGAACGACAAGCCGTGCCCGACCCGGTAGGGGAGCAATAGATACCCACACCGCGGGCATATCTTCGCCTTGTTCGTTTCAGAGACAGCCAATTGCACTGGCGTGTCCGTTTCGGGCAATTCGCCCGGATGCTTCAAGCGCCATGCATCATATTCGGTGCGATCAAGCCAGACACCGGAACATTCGATACAGGCCAACCCCATTAGATCGGCAGCAAGGCCAATCGGAACCATCGTCTTTTTCTTGCAGACCGGACATTGCATGTGCATCTCCTCCTTCAACCATGCCAAGGCGCACGCTCACACATGTCCCCCTCTGCATTCAAGCCTCCTTTCTCCTCAGAAGAGCGGTTGAGCGCTGGCAGGCGTCTTCGTTACGCGGCTTCTTCATGACGATATCGACTGTGTCATCCGCCTCAGCACCGCGCATCTGGCGCCACACACGTATTCGAACATGTGACACGTAGACACCCGCCATACCCAATGAAACCCAATACTGCATTGGCGAATTGCGATTACTTCCCACGGTAAACCCCAGGGTCACATATTCGAATATGTGACCCTGGGGGACGAGAGAAAAACGCCGGACTTGCGAAGCGTCAGAGAGGCAATACAAGGGAAAACAGACGCTATCTCTCGCACTTGAATTGCCCCCCCTGTCACTAACCGATTACCGCTCCCTCCTATTGGACGTCGGCTTTGCTGCGCGGCCTTTTTCGGCTGGCTTGTCTTCGGGGATTGGTCCGTCGGATCGGTCGAATCAGTCGGATCATCATTCACTCTACTGATTTTCAACTGGATTTACCGCGAGGAACGCAGTACCTTTAGACCAACAAAGGACGGGTGGGTATGGATGCAGTCGTTATTCAGGATGTCTCGAAGCGTTTCGGGAGCACACAGGCGGTCAGCCGACTCACGCTGGACGTTCAATCCGGAGAGATACTGGGTTTTCTAGGCACAAACGGCGCGGGAAAAACCACGACGATCAAGATGCTGCTGGGGTTGATGCCACCGGACGAGGGCAGCATCCGTGTGCTGGGTGGCGATCCGCAAGAAGCGTCGACGCGTAGCCGCATCGGCTTCATGCCGGAGACAGCCGCTTATTACCCCTACCTTAACTTACATGAGCTGCTGTTTTTTTATGGCGGTCTCTGCGGGATGTCGCGCGCGGCGATCCGCGCGCGAGCCAGTGACCTCATCGAACGTGTGGGACTCGGTGCGGCGGCGGGGCGGTTACTAAAAACCTACTCGAAGGGCATGCTGCAACGCGCAGGCATCGTGCAAGCGCTGCTGCATGATCCGGAACTGCTGATTCTCGACGAGCCGTTGACCGGACTCGATCCGCTGGCGCGCATCCATTTCCGCGACTTGATCCTTGAATTGCGCGAACAGGGCAAGACCGTTTTCTTCTCGTCGCATGAGTTGACCGAGGCGGAGTTGATCTGCGACCGCGTGGCGATCCTGAAGCAGGGCGAGCTGGTAGTCTGCGGCGCGATGCAGGCAATCGCCGGTGACGGCGAGCGGAATCTGGAGCGTATCTTCCTCAACGTGCTCGACACCGATACAGCGAAGAAGGAGGTGCTGGCGTGAAACAGTGGCTGTTGCAAGTAGCGGCGCTCGCAAAACTTTCGGTCTTGGAACTGTACCGGCGCAAAGACCTGATCGTGGTCTTTCTGCTGGCGATCGTCATCCTGCTGCCGACAGCGTTTTTTGCGCCGTTCGGCGTGAGCGGTGCCAGCCGCTACGTTTCCGAACTGGCGATGCTGTTGATCTGGCTCTTCTCGATCATTATTGGACTGGGCGTTTCGGCGCGTCTCTTTCCGCCTGAGTTTGAGAGCCGCACGATCTATCCGCTGCTGGCCAAGCCGGTGGCGCGAGGCACAGTAGTATTCGGCAAATATCTGGGTGCGTTGACGGCCTCGGTCTCTGCGTTGCTGGTGTTTTATCTGGCCTATGCCGTGCTGGTCGGCGTGCGTCAGGGCGAATGGTTTACGCCGATCCTGTTTCAGGCCGCGCTGCTGCATGTCGGTTTTTTGATCATCATTACGGCGCTGACGTTGCTGGGGTCGCTGGTGATGACGCCCTCCGCCGCGTTAACGTTGTGCGCGTTGACGATAGTCGGCATGCTGGTCTTCGGACAGCGCCTGCCCGCATTGGCCGCGGCGCAGACAGGAGCGGGACGCTGGATCCTGTATGCGATTCACTGGTTCGCGCCGCACGTTGAATTTTTTGACTTACGGCAACGGCTGGTGCATGCGTGGCCCTGCGTGGAGTGGCGCGTCTGTCTGGCGGTTCTTGTGTATGCCCTCGGCTACGCAGGGCTCTGTCTGGCCCTTGCCGGACGGGCATTCCGGCGTAAACGCCTCTGAGGAATTGAAACGTGACGCAGCACTTCCAACATGCCCTTGTCGCTGTAGGCGCGATCGTGACATTCGCGTACGGCCAGCTCTTGCCGCACCTCTTCGCCGAACGGATGCCGCAGGTGCCCGACGAGAATGTCGTGGCGATGCTACTGGGCGATGCGCGGCAGGAGATCAGTTTCGCCTTGCTCGAAAAGGCCGACGATTATTTTCACGGCGGGGTGCGCCATGCGGAGTGCGACCACAGCCTGTCCAGCGCATCCCAAAAGGAGTCGGAACACCACTCCCCCACAGAGGGCAGACACGCGCATGCACACGGCCACGATCACGACCACGATCACCACGAACATGATGCGGCGTCTGCGCCGCTCGATCCCTGGAGGTGGATCAATCGCCGCGTGCATGTGCAGGAGCATCGCCACACCGAAGGCGAAGACGCACGCGAACTGGTGCCTTGGCTCTGGGCCGCATGCCGTACATCGCCGCGCAACATTCAGGCCTATGAGAGTTCAGCATACGTGCTGTCGCACATGCTGGAGCGACCGCATGACGCCCTGGCGCTGCTGGAAGAGGGCGTCCGCCTCAATCCAACATCGGCCGAACTTGAGTTTTCGCTCGGCCAGTTGGCGCTGCACTCGCTGAAAGACTCAGCCCGCGCGGAACGGGCGTTCGCGGCGGCTCACGCGAAGTGCAAGCCGGAGCCCGGCGAAGCCGGCGAGGACGCCCGCTTCCTACAGGGACGCATCCTTTTTTACCTCGGCTATCTGGCGCATCAGCGCGGCGATCATGTTCAGGCTGAAAGCTATCTAGACGAGGCCATCAAGGAAGTGCCGCAACATGCCGGCACCCGTGATCTGCGCAAGTTGTTGAACAGACAGGATGAAGACAAAGAGAAAAAACCATGACGAGACAGATGTGGATATGGGCGGTCGCCCTTTTGGCAACGTGGTCTTGGGTGTCGGGATGTATTCACGCGCAGATCGGTAACATGCATTGAGCGAGTGTCCGCGTTTCATACAAGCTCGGCAGGCCTGTTTCGCGGCCATCGATTTTGAGACGACGGGGGCTGTGTCGGGTTATCCGGTGGAGCCTTGGCAGGTGGGCATCGTGCGTCTGCGCGCGGGTGCGGTCTGCGCGGACGAGCGCTTCGAAAGCTTGCTGCGCGTGGGCGACCGCCCCTTCAATCCGCATGCGCCGGGCCGCCATGCGTTGATGCGGGAGCAGCTCACCGTCGCGCCCCAGCCGGGCGACCTGTGGCCTGAACTGGCGGAGTGGGTGGTCGGGGTTCCGCTGGTCGCCCATAATATCGGAACCGAACGCAGCGTGCTGGCGCGGCTCGCGCCGCTACACCGCTTTGGGCCTTGGGTGGATACGTTGGCGCTTGTGCGGCGCGCCTATCCGTCGCTCGCCTCGAAGGCGCTGGACGAAGTGGCGACCGCGTTAGGCTTGCTTCCGCGCATCGAGGCGTTGTGCCCCGGACGCGGCGCGCACGATGCACTGTTCGATGCGATCGCCTGCGCCGTGTTGTTCGAGCACCTTCTGGCGCTTCCGGAGTGGGAGCATGTAACGGTCGATGCGCTGGCCGGACGCTAGCGCGTATTTTGCCTCCCCTCGTGGCATGGGCGTCCCGCCCATGAAACACGGGCAAGATGCCCGTGCCACACCTGCAGGCAAGAGATCTTAACGTGTACTGAGCTTAGGAGAACAAAATGATTGTACTGATTGCAACGCACAACCGACACAAACTCGAAGAGATCCGGCAGATCTTCGCTTTGCCATCGTTGAGACTGGTCGCCGCCGATGAGGTGCCGGGATTGCCGGAGGATGTTGTCGAGGACGCCGACACGTTTGAAGGCAACGCGCTCAAAAAGGCGCGCGAGCTGTGCGCGGCATCCGGGCTCTGGACGCTGGCGGACGATTCTGGGCTTGAGGTCGAGGCGCTCGGCAACGCGCCGGGCGTCCACTCGGCGCGCTATGCGGGCGAGCCGCATAACGATGCCGCCAACAACGCCAAGCTGCTCCGCAATCTGGCGGACGCGACCAACCGCCGGGCGCGTTTCCGCTGCGCGATTGCGCTGTGTGCGCCGGACGGGCGGGCGTGGACGGTCGAAGGACGCTGCGAGGGCACGATCATCTCAGATGCACGCGGCGCGAACGGCTTCGGTTACGACCCGCTCTTTGTGCCGGACGGCTTTGAAAAAACGTTTGCCGAACTCGACAGCGCCACCAAGAACGCCATCTCGCACCGCGGACGGGCGCTCCGCGCCGCGGCGCAAGCCTGGCGAGACTGGCTAACTCCTAAATCCTAAATGCCAATTCCTAACTCCGTGCGCAGCACGGAATTATTCGCCGTAGACGATCGTCTTGATCTCGTTGTAGAGAAACAGGATGTTCGTCACATCATAGTCCACGCGATGGATTTTCGAGATGCCGCCCTCGCGCATCGCCGTACCGATCGACGCATCGCCCGTATTGAACAGCAGAATGGCCTTTGACGAAGCAATACCCCTCTTCGCGGGCTTCACACTGTTGTCAACCACAGGATCAGAAGCTACGTGGTCGATCGTGATGGCTGCCATGCTGGTGCCTTTCATCGGAACCACACCACAACCTGACATCGAAACAACAACCACCGCCAACACACTCAACATCATCAATTTTTTCATTTTTTAACCCTTTTCTTTAGCCTGTAACGGTACCTTACCGCCCTTCAGGATGGTTTAAGTGTGGCACATTGACGCCATTCAGGCAAAAGAAAAATAAATATGCGCTTGCAGTTCGGGTTGTGAATCTGTTAAATTGCGCTCATTCGTTCGCAGCTTCAGGTTGCGTCTTATCCGGGTGCGGGGGAACAACGAGCCCCCGCAGGTTAACGAGATGGTCGGGCCGCCATCCATTGAACTGCGCGTTTTGGCGCAAACAAGATGGATGGTGCGTTATGCAAGACCAGCCAATTCCCGAGCACAGCAGTGAGGCAGGTTGCCTCATTCGTGTCTACTGGATGTTTCTAGGCAATGCGATATTGTTTACATTGCTTGCCTATCTTTTTCTGAATCGTCTGCGATTCCCTTCTTTTCTGGACGCCGGCTGCCTGCTGGTGTTGGTATCTCTGATAGCTGCCCGCTACATCGACATTCGCCGATTTAACGGAGCGAATGGGGAGAATAGCGCTCCCGCGACGATGGCCGACTGGCGGAAATACACACTGTTGTTGGTAACAGGATGCGTTGCCGTCTGGCTGGCGATCCGCATTCTCATACCTGTACTCACAAAATAACCGAACTACTAAAGGAGGCAAGCATGTTGCAGGGACTTATTCTGATGGTCGTAGGCGTGGGCACAGTCGTGGGGTTTCTCGGACTGCTGGTTGTGATCTTGACGCTTAGTTCCAAGATCATTCCCCGATTCAACCACATCCTGCCGGACGAGCAGCCAAAAGTGAAGGCGCAAAAAGCACAGAAGAGCGATGTTTCGCCTGATGCCGAAATCGCCGTCGCAATTGCCGCAGCGATGTTGCGTCAGCGGGAGCAAGCGTAGGCGGGGCGTGAAACCGACGTTGAAAAAACGGACTCCGAAGAAGGAGGATGCTGGAATGAGCGGGCTATGGCAAAAGGTAAGAAATGGCTTCGTCAGAACGCTGGAAATCCTGCTGATGGTGCTGGTTGCCGCCATGACGCTGACAGTGTTGTGGGGGGTCTTCACCCGTTTCTGCTTGGGACGTCAGGCGCACTACACGGACGAGTTGGCCCGTGTACTGCTGGTTTGGATATCCATGATAGGGTCGGCACTGGCGTTCGGCGCGAAGGCGCATCTCGGTGTTGACTACTTCGTGTCCAAACTGCACCCCGAAGCGCGCAAGACGATGAGTGTCGTCGTGCAAGGGGTGATTCTTGCTCTGGCTCTCATCGTGTTCGTAGTCGGCGGCTGGGGGCTGGCGATGGGACAGATGGGACAACAGTTGCCTGCCCTGCCGATCAAGCGGGGTCTGGTTTACATCTCGATGCCGATCGCGGGCGTGCTCATCATCCTGTTCGCGTTGGAAAAC
>Ga0116188_1000937_pt1 | contig 26715 bp, 18 predicted proteins | sample AD_JPNTR2_MetaG_FD_89807 | JGI IMG/M metagenome (GOLD analysis project Ga0116188, IMG submission 89807) | Active sludge microbial communities of municipal wastewater-treating anaerobic digesters from Japan - AD_JPNTR2_MetaG | ecosystem: Engineered > Bioreactor > Anaerobic > Digestate | place...
AGGAGGACTCACCCACGTTGTGTCGGCTGAGCCGGCCGACGCCGGGTTCAGCAGAGGGCGTTGCAACCTTCGGGGCCGGCACGGCAGTGGAGATTTCTAATCCTCGCCTTCTCAGCTTTATCAGGACGATACCGTTCACCTTTCAGCGCAACATTGGACTCAAGGTCACCTTGCAGCGAACTGCCCCATTCTCTCCCTAACTTCCACGAGGGAAACCGGATCCCAGCAAACCGCATGTCACGTACGACATGACCCTAGTCGCTGTCGGAATCCGCCCGCAGTGCCGGCTTCAGACTCCAGCTTTGCCGCGCCGCCAGCCGCATCATCTCGGGAGCGTCAAAACCGGAAGGAAAGATAACCCAGCTCCACAGGCCCGAGTCGTTGCGCACGCGCTTTGCGCTCCGCAAGGTTACAGGACGGAAAACCACCTCAGACGGACGATCCTCTCTCAGTACCAGCGACGCTACCGTCGTCAGAAAGCTTTCGGGCGAAATCGCCCGACTCCCCAGCCACACCTCATCAGGCACGCGGCCATGTCGCTCCACGAACGCGATCGCGTCGGCCAGGGTACGTTCGACTTGTCGCCATTCGACGGCAACCTCTTCATGAAGAGGTTGCGGAATCACCGGTCCCAGTACCGGTTCTACCGGCAAGCGGACAGCTGACGCCTCGCCGCCCTGGGCCAAGTATTGCGCCAAGAGGACGAACTGCTCAGCCGGCGAAAAACTAAACCCGTCGAACTCTTGAAAGTCGACCACCCCGGAGGCGGGTAATTCCGCCAGACGCTTAATGGTGGACGAGGAAAACGTTGCCCCGAGGGCACGGTCCGCAAACAGTGCCGGAGCCTCGTCGGCAGTCCGAAAGCGGATCTCCCGGTGAGAAGCAATAAACCGAATGTATTCCTCAAAGACTTGAAAGCCGGTCTCGATTTCCTCGCGGGTCTTGGCGGAAGGCGGCTGCCATCTTTCCGGGGGCGGGTTCGCCCCTCGTGCAAAGTTCACGGCGTCCCAGAACTCACGGTGCACAAACTCGCAGGGATGGTAGTAAATGGAAATCACTCCACCTCCTTCTTCAAGGAGAGAGTTGTATGCTGCCGTGAAGCGTTCCTTGGCCGCTTCCAAATCCTCGACACCGCCCAGCTCGGTGCGAAAGGTGTGAGTGAGGGATTGCAGACAGAGCACTCCCGCATACCAAAAGGGACGGCCGTCCACATCGATATGCTCGGAAGCATCCAGGTAAACCGGGACACCCCAACGCCGCAGCGCCCCATACACTTGCGGCGCCCACGAACTGCCCGGCTGCCCGTAACAGGCAGGTTTACGGCCGGTAATACGGGAGACGTCTTCAAAACCGGCCCTTTCGCGGCGGTCGAACTCCTCGACTCCTTCGAACCATCCGAGCCGAGCCAGATACATCGCGGGCGTGGGGTGGACGCTGTGAAAGTCCGTATGGTATCCGATGGAGTGGAACTGAAGGGCACGTAAGGCATCTTCGCGACCCCGCCGCTCCAAAACCCGGGCCTTCTCCCCCACCAGTTTGAAAGTGGCCCGTACTCCCTGTCCTTGTAGAAATTCAGCCAGGCGGAGCAAGGCCTCGTCCGCCTCCGGCAGTAGATAGTCCTCCGTGTCGAACCAAAGGAAGACGCTGATTTCCCCCGCCTGGGTCTGCGTCCTGCCCGAGACGGACCCCGCGGTCAGACAGGCTGTACCGAACAGGAGAAGTATGATGCGCCCGGCGGGACCCAACCACCCCCGAACTTTTCTCCCTAGCCGCATCAGGCAACCTCGCGGCGCTAAACCATCCGCCATTACCTGTACTCGCGACCCTCCCGCCGATCCGGCACACCGGCGACGCAGGGCTTGACAATACGAAGTCGAGAAAGGGTTTGTTGAAGTGCTCATCGGATTTACCTAGGTAATAAAGCACCGACGGCCTCAGTCTCAGGCGTCCGGCCGTGCAGTTCACGCATCCCTTCTGCAGATACGGCGCCCGGCGGCGGTCCGAGAAGCGAACGAAGCGTAAGGCCGACTTGCACACTCGGTGCGAAGCCGTTCCAACGCGCTATGATGCGATCTGCACCGTCGAGAAGGAACGTAGTCGGCCTAAGGTCAACTCCATACCGCGTCGCGACGAGGTCTCCCGGATCGAGAAGCAGATCGGTTCGGCCGAATTCCCAGCTATCGCGCAAATTCAGAAAGTGATCTTCCGAAACCTCCGGCGGCTTGGGAACAACGACCAGCACCTTGAGACCCCGCGTCCGATACTGATGCAACATACTTTGCAGGACAACCATCTGACTTTGGCTGTCGTTTGAAGCGCCATGATGCGGGTCCGCGTTGAGAAAAGAAACGATCCTCCACGTCCCGGAGGAAGCGGCAAGCCTGTGTATGCGACCCTCGGGAGTCCTCAGTTCAAAATCGGGAGCTTCCCCGAGATTCTCATCTTGCCCGTTGGCAGGACTGTTCTCTTCATACTCGAAGGCGCCTATGTCCAATCCCTTCCCTTGGGGCACCTGCTTCCCAAGAATATCCCGTCTTTCCATGTACCCGACGTCGATTCCTCGATCACGTCCCGGCGAAGCGGCTCCCAGGGAAAGAACGGGCCCTCGGAGTGGTATGCGAGCAGGCTCAAACAGCTCAAGCTTGGGGTCGGCGAACATCCCACTTTTTTCCCGCCCGGTCGAGCTCCGAAAAGCGTCGATACTGCGGAACACTTGTCCGTCGTACTCCCAAACCGGATCTCCCACTCCGGAATACCAATACAGGTTGTTTTCCATCGGTATGGGCTGCCGAGCCGAAATCAGCGTCGGAACCGTCGAATACATTACGTTGTTCGCAATCAGGTTGGGTCCGTCACCGGTGAAGGAGGCGTCCAGACGCACAATCGGAGCATCCGTCGGAGGATTCCAATACACCGTATTGTTGTAGATCTGAAGACCGTCCAGGGATCCGCCGTCCCAGGTAGAGACAAAAATGTCTCCTTGGCGCTCGGCCAAGCGAGGGCTGCGGCCGTTGTTCACACAGACGTTGTAGCGCACCACACTGTTGGTGGTGACAAGCTGCCCGGCTCCGAAAACGGAAACACAGTATCCCTGAGCATCGTGTCCGTAGTTGTACTGTACAATGTTGTTGTTATTCCCCCAATCGATATCGAACACACCTCCATCGACTCCGGGAGAATCCGAAAAGTAGCCTTCATTGAGCTGAACAACACAATGGTCGCAGCTCCAGGTCCAGATGGCGTTCGGTGTTCCGATGGATTCGGTAGGCTGCATGCCGGTATTCCAGGCCACGCTCTTCTCGATGACGCCGTCTCTAACCTGAAAGAGAACGATCCCGTCACCGAACACATCGTGTACCAAGCAGTTGCGTACCACAACGTTGGAAGCCCGCATCGACTCCCCGCCGGCGGAAGCTCCATTGACGATGATGCCGGCCCACTGGGTCGTGCGGTAAGCGGTCGCTCCGTCAATGAGAACATCCTCGAAAGTTTGCTTTGGTCCGCCGCTGACCACGACGATCAGTCCGGAGTTCTTGCTCTTTACGGTGCCACCAACGTCGTGCACCACAACGTTTCGGATATGCAAGTGATGAAGAGTTCCTTCATCGCCACTGATGAAAATGCCGTAGGGATTACCCCCAATCGTCTCCACGTCCCTGATTTCCCAGTGTTCTTGATTGAACAAGCGGATCGCGGCCTCCCCTTCCCCGCCGTCAATTACGGGAAGAGGACCGGTCCCGTATGCAGCGATTCTTATCGGCCGTTCGGTTTGGCCCGAACCCTTGGGAGAAAGCGTTCCAGTCCAAGTAGCTCCTCGCTTCAACAGAATCTCGTCCCCGGCACGAAAGACTTCCCGGTTGACCCGTGAGAGGGTCTTCCACGGCACCTCTTCCGAGGTGCCGAAATTTGAGTCGTCGCCATCCTTCGAATCCACGTAATAGGTGTCAGACCTGGCCGAACCCACCGTCAGCGCCAGCAGTACGAATGCCGTTACCAAGCAAACTCTTGTCCTGGTCCGGCAGTGACGTCCCTTCTCTACTAAGCAATCACCGACTCGGCGTCCAGTGCTGTCGGGTGTATGGAGGAGTGTTTTCATATGGTCGTATGCTTGACGTAACCGTAGCCGCTGTCAAGGAATCCCCGCACAGCAGCAAACCGCTTTCGGAACGGCTTGGCGCAAATCAATGCATATCCCGCCTCTTGGTTACGGGATCTCGAGGCTTAGCCCTCCGCTCACCGGAAAGTGCTTGAAACGAAAGATTGGAAGACAATACAAAGACGAACCAATCTCAAACGTATCCCGTCTAGCTGCGAACCCCGACACGGACTCGTGAACCCCGTCCCGTCGGACAAGAAGGAAGTTTGCGTCCTTCGGCGCCTCGAGTACGAACCGACTTTGCCGGACCAGATTCCGCTGCGATCAGGAAACCCGCCGCCGCTTACTTTGCGGTTCGACGCGAACGCTTGCCTATCCTGGAAGCCGCGGTTAGAATTGCTTGTTGCGGCTGGTTGTTTCCCATCTGCTGCCCTCGGGATTTGCGGAGAGGGTGATTTCTATCTTGCTTTCCAAGCAGCGATGCATTAATTTGTTGGCAGTTCCGGGTTGTTTTCATTCCGCGTAACCCAAGTAGGGAGTGGACGCAGCACACCGAGGAGAACATGAGCGCAGGGCCGGGAAGTCGTCCAGAGTCCATCAACCGGACGGAAATGCTCCGGTCCAATTTCTCCACCATTCTCCATCACATACGAGAGCACGGTCCCACCTCCCGTTCGGCCTTGGCGCATATGACCGGTCTGAACAAAGCCACCATTTCGCGCCTCGTGGACAAGCTGATTCAGATGCAGCTGGTCCATGAAATCGGCGAAGATCGCTCGGAAGGTCGGGGCCGTAGAGCGGTCTTGCTGGAAATCAATCCGGCGGGCGGTTTCACCGTTTCAGCCGAGATCGGTGTCGGCTTTATCGTCGTTGTCTGCGCCGATCTGAGCGCCCAAATTCTTTGGCGCAGGCAAGAAGACACGCGGCACTTGGAAAGTCCGGAGGCAGTCCTGGAGCGCTTGGCTCAGCTGATACGCAAGGCCACCCAGTTCGGCTTTACCCGGTTTTCACGATTCATGGGTCTGGCGATAGGCATGCCGGGTGTGGTCGACTCAGCGGACGGTACACTCTTGTTTGCACCAAACCTTGGCTGGCGCGGCGTACCCGTAGGACGTCTCTTACGTGTAGGCTTCCAATACCCGGTATTCGTCGACAACGAAGCGAATCTCGCCGCCCTGGGAGAGTACTACTACGGAGCCGCCCGCGGTCACGAGCAGATCCTGTACATCAGTGCCGGCATCGGCGTGGGCGGAGGCCTGGTCCAGGAAGGACATCTCGTGACCGGCGCATCGGGGTTCGCAGGCGAATTCGGCCACATGACCATCGATCCGAAAGGGCGCCGTTGCAATTGTGGTAACCGGGGGTGCTGGGAGACGCAAGCCAGTCAGGCGGCGTTGTTTCGCCGGATCCGCGAGGAGATCTCCTCGGGTGCTCCAAGCCTTCTGGTGGACCTTACGCAGGGGAACTTGGACAACTTGACGGTGGAGCTGGCCATCGAGGCGGCCGAACGAGGGGACCCGGTGGCCGTTGAAGCCTTTCGGCAGGTTGGAGCCGCCTTAGGAATTGGGATCGCGTCCCTCATCAACGCCTTCAATCCGGATCTCGTCGTCTTTGGCGGGTCTCTAAGCGCCGCCAAGTCCCTGATCTTCCCGGCTCTCAAGCACGAGGTCCAAGAAAGAGTCTTGCCGTACCTCGGGGACGTGGCCCATCTCGTATGCGCGGAGAACGGGAAAGACAACTGTGTTCTGGGCGGTATCGCTCGCGTGTGTCAGTGGGTCATTCGGAATCCACTGCGAGCCGGGGCGGAAAAGGCGTTGGATGCGACGGACGAAGAACCGACGTCCGTGTGGCGCGACCTGGGAACTCGGTGAATGGCCTGCTTACGAGTCTCACGCTGACTCGGCGACAATCGTACCTCCCCGGTTGAAGGGTTCCATCTACGCAGCGGCCTCGCGGTCCCTTCGTGCTGGGGGCCCTTTTTCCGGCGGAAGCGGTGCGCCGTCGCTATACGCGAAGATACTGGAGGCGGCCCGGCGGAAAGCCCGTCTCCGCTCAGTGCGCCGCGTGCGGCCGCACGTTTGCTCCTCGCAGATTCTCCAGGGCCAGATCGGCGCTCTCCGCCGCTTTGACGCCATATCGTGCATCGCGAATCACGCCGTCGGGGCCGATCACGAAGTGACTGCGGATAATCCCCTCCGTCTTTCTTCCAAAACGCGTCTTTTCCCCCCAAGCGCCATAGGCCTTCGCAATTTCATGATCGGCGTCCACTAACAGGAGGAAGGGAAGGTCGTGTTTCTCCTTAAACTTCCGGTGGGAAGCTACGTTGTCGGGACTCACCCCGAGGACGACGGCTCCGCGGCGGGTGATTTCGGGATAACGGTCCCGAAAAGAACAGGCCTGTTGCGTGCATCCGCTGGTGTGGTCTTTGGGATAAAAGTAGAGAATCACGGTTCTGCCGCGAAAATCGGATAAGCGCACCCTGGTACCTACATCCGCCATCGCTTCAAAATCCGGGGCCGTATCCCCGGGCTTCAACTTCGGCATAATTCCTCCTGCTTTTCTCGCCTGCTACAGAATACACCGCCCCTGTCACCGGAATTGGTACACAGGGAGGCAAGTCTCTGCAATGAGTATCGTAGCCGGAAAACAGCAGAAGGCACGAACCTCCGGCGCTTTGACGAGGCTCGCTTCACCCGGCCGGGACCCCGGCTCTTTGTCCGGCTGAAACGTAAACTGCCGATCGGGCGGCCCGCCGAGCTGACGTTTGCCGGAAGGTTGCCGCCCCATCCTGACCTCCACGATCGGCGAATCCAAAGCCTAAGAGCAAACCGTCACCTCCTCCGAACCCTGAGCGAAACTCGCGCAGAATAACCCGTACTCACCTGAAACGTGAAACTTACACCCGCACCTCTCAGCCCGGAACTCCTCGAAGCTCACTCGTAGCCGGGCCGCAGCATTCCGCCCACCCCGTCTACGTTGCGAAGCACTTTCAGCTAAACTGACCGGGTGGCGGCGACAGTTATCAAGAAAGAATCTTCTAAACAATTGCTGGCCGCGCTCCCTGAGCTTGTCGCTCAGCTTCTTGCCGCTGAAGAAGAGGAACCTTGCCCTCCCTACCAAGGGGCGGAAGAGTTGACGCGGTTGTTCGATTTGTCGGTTCCGGAGTGCGGCTTGGACCACTCGGATCTGATAGAACTGCTTCGGAAGGTAATCCTCGCTACTCCCCGAACGGCCACCCCGGCCTTCGTGAACCAGTTGTACGGGGGACGCCTTTGGCCGGCCACGCTGGCCGAAATGCTGACCGCCATGTTGAACAACAGCATGTACACGTTCAAGGTGGCGGGTCTGCAGATCTTGATCGAGGAACAGGTCATCGCCGAGATGCTGCGCCTGGCCGGTCTCACCCGTGGTGAAGGGATCTTTTGCCCCGGGGGTTCCATCTCGAACTTGGTCGCGATGCTGGCCGCCCGTCATTTTGCTCTACCGGAAGCACGAGAGAACGGCTTGCATCCATCAGCGCCTCTTCGCGTCTATGCCTCGGATCAGGCTCACTATTCCATCACTAAGAATGCAGGCATCCTGGGATACGGCCGTCACAACGTGCGACTGATTCCCACCGACGAGAACGGGAGGATGAATACCGATTTGCTGGCGGCAGCCGTCGCGGAAGACCGCCGGAACGGTTGTTTTCCGGTGCTCGTCGTGGCCACGGCCGGAACCACGGTCTTGGGGGCTTTTGATCCAATCCCGGAGATCCTCGAAATAACGCAGCGATTCGGGCTCTGGCTGCACGTAGATGCGGCCTTGGGGGGCGGTTTTCTGTTCCATCCTGAGCATCGGGGACGCCTGGCCGGCGTCGAAGCGGCCGACTCGGTCACCTGGAATCCTCACAAGATGCTGGGGGTGCCGCTCAGCGCCTCCGTCGTTCTCTTCGCGCGCAAAGGCACCTTGGCGGAAAACCTCAGCGAAGCGGCCGACTACCTCTTCCAGGAGGACGACGCCGACTTGAACCCGGGTTTGCGTTCCATCCAGTGCGGTCGTCGAAACGACGCATTGAAGGTCTGGGCCGCCATGCAGTATCTGGGGAAGGAGGGTCTTTGCCGTAGGGTGGAACTACAGTTGGCATTGGCTCGCTTCGCCGCCCTGGAAATCTCTAAAGATCCTGCCTTCGAGCTGGCTGTGCCGCCCGCTTCCGTGACCGTTTGCTTTCGACTGCGGGGAGCCGACAGCCCGGCTCTGGCCCACGCTTTGAATGAGCAGGGGCTGGCGAAGATCAGCTGGGCAAGCTTCCGGGGACAGACGTTTCTGCGCTTGGCCTGCGTCAACCCCGACATGACGGAGGAGGATCTGAGAGCCCTCCTCCGCAACGTAAAGTACGCCGGCGAGAGGCAGCAGAACGCTCACTAAAAGGGACTGACCGGGACGGCCCGGGCGGCCGGAACGCTGCGAGTTCGTTCGAAACGCCTCAGGCCTTCAAACGGTTCTCTTTGGGATCCCAGAGCATCGTCCGGTTTTGCCGATAGGCTTCAACTCCCAGCTTGATCGCCACCATGGTGGCCGTTCCCAACTCCACATTCGCGTATGGTTCACCTCCGTGGCGAATGCAGTCGAAGAAGTTGCGCCACAAGTCGGGCCGCTCGTCCAATGGAACGACGATTTTCTCGTAACCCCCGTTGCGCTCCCGAAACTCGGACACGTAGTCTCCATTCCCACTGACCGTCAGATCCCGATCAATGTCAATCGTGCCGTACTGGCCGCAGATCCGCACCGGAATCGGCGTGTCGTTGGTCAACATGCTCAGCAAGTGCACGGTGAACTCGCTGGGATAATCGACCGACATAGTGAACACGTCGGGGATGTCTCTTCCGTCCTTCAGCAAGTAGAGCCCTCCGCCGGCGTTCACTCGCAGCGGGTACTCCCCGTGATTGCCTGTTATGGAGATGAGTAACGGCGCGAGAATGTGATAGAGCAAGTCGGTCGCAACCCCGCCGTTGTACGGCCAGTATTTCCGGAACCGGAAAAAATGTTCCGGGTTCCAGGGAATCTTGTCGGCCAGTCCCCACTCGTGTCCCAACCACAGGTCCCAGTTGATATAGTCGTCACCACTCTTGTCCGGTCCGGCGGTTTCGTCGATGGGGAACCAAACGTTGAACGCGCAGCCTCGTACATTCCGATTGTAACCGCCCTGCGCCCACGTCACCGGCCCTACTCGACCCGCTCGGATTAGTTCTTGCGCCTTCCAAAACTGATCGTTTGCAGTCCGCTGCGGCCCTACTTGGAACACCTTTCCGGTCCGGTGAACGGCTTCCCGAACCTGGAACGCCTGCTCGACGGTGAGTGTCATCGGCTTCTCACAGTAGACGTGCTTTCCCGCTTCCATCGCTTCAATGGCAATCTTCGCGTGCCAATGGTCCGGGGTCACAATGATGACGGCGTCGATATCGTCGCGGGCCAGCACCTCCCGATAATCCATGAAGCCTTCACACCCGGCCTTCTCCATCGCCCGCTTCAGACGCCGCCGATACACGTCGCAGACAGCCGCGATCTCGCAGCCGTACTCTTCGCCATGTTCCAGCAATCCGAGCAGGTGGTAGTTGTAGCCCTGGCTCCCTACGCCGATAATCCCCACCCGAATCCGTCCGTTGGCTCCTTGCACCCGGCGATAGCCGGCCGCGGACATGACCAAGGAGGCCACCGCACTCTGTTTGAAAAACTGACGACGATTAGAATCTTCCGGCATGTTGCCCTCCATTCGTTACGTTCTTCGTTACCAAGCCGCTAAAAATGAGGAAGACGACAGAGGCACTGTACGACCGCCGAGACATCGCGTCAACCGGCGGCCGTTTTGAGGAGAAATGTACGGCGGTGCCGAGGGGAACCGACACCGCCGTAGCTCCAAGGAGGAGTGGAGGGATTCTCATCACGTGGGATGCTTGAGATACAGCAAAGTTTCAAGTAGCCCTCGCACTCAGTCCTCCAGCAACCGTAGTGTCAGGTGGGAAGCCACAGAGCGCCCGTGGTGTATGCGCTGAAAGGCTCTTTGGAAATCAGACTCGCCGGCCGAGTAAATGTCGACAAATTTCTGCGGGTTTCGGTCTACGAGCGGAAACCAGCTGCTCTGGATCTGGACCATGATCCGGTGGCCGCCCTTGAAGGTATGAGCCACATCGGGCATGTCGAAGTTGACGGCCGCAACCGTCTCCGGTTCCAGAGGCTCCGGGTACGTATAACTGTTACGGAACTTCGCCCTCATGACCTCCGCCCGCACCAGCATTTGATACCCACCCATAGGCACCGGCAAATGCTTTTCGGCCGCCGGTGGATCGGGAAAGTCTTGGGGAAAAACGTCGATCAACTTTACGACGTAATCGGCGTCGGTCCCGGTGCTCGAAATGAACAGCCGTACACCCACAGGACCCACCACTGTTACCTCCCGCTCCAGCTCGGGTGTCAGGTAAGTCAAGACATCCGGACGGCGGGATGCAAAACGCTGATCCTCGACCATGTACTCGATGCTTCGGTCGATCCGAATTTCCTGGGTGTACGGAACCGGATGAAACGGATCACTCAGGTACTCGTCGGAAACGTCTAGGGCCTGTTGAGGCGGTTCCCAAGATAACCCGTACCCCTCCCGCAGGTACAACTTCCTCTCCGTACTTGCAGGCGGGGGCCAAGCCTCAAACCGACACCAGGCGTTTCGTCCCGTCAGAAACACCAACGCCCCCGGGAGATCCGGGCTGTCTCCCCCCTTCAAGTAATGCCGAAAAAATGCCAGCTCTACGTCTCTCCGGTAGAATTGCCCCGTAAGCTGGTGGAACTGGATATTACCCAGCCGATCTCCGCGCATTCGTGACCAGCCTCCGTGGCTCCAGGGACCCAGGACGAGGACGTTCTCCAGCCCGGGATTGTTCCTCTCGATCGCTTGGTAGATTCGTATGGGGCCGTAGGGATCCTCCGCATCAAACAAACCGGCCACAGTCATCACCGCTGCTTTAACCCCGTGCATGTGCTGGATCAGATTGCGGGCTTGCCAAAACTCGTCGTATGTCCCATGTTCCATCAAGTCGCGCCAGAACGCGACCTCGCCCTTGAAATAGCGCAAGTCGACGTTACGCAAGGGCCCCAGGTCCAGAAAAAACTGGTAGGCGTCCCGAGTTCCGTATTCGAACTGGGGCGACCACTCCTTGGTCGGAGACGGTCGGGGACGACCAAAGCGGGAAAAGAAATGAAATGCGTCCTGCAAAAAGAATGCCCCGTGGTGGTGGAAATCGTCACCGATAAACCATTCGGCCACGGGGGCCTGAGGAGAAGCCGCCTTGATGGCGGGGTGTCCTTCGATGATCCCGTAGGCGGTGTAAAACCCGGGATAAGAGATTCCATAGATTCCCACACGGCCGTTGTGGTTGGAAAGATTGGCCAACATCCATTCAACGGTATCGTACGTGTCACTATTCTCATCGATTTGGTTTCCCCGCTTCGAGGAAATGTACGGACGTACATTGACGAACTCTCCCTCCGACATGAAACATCCTCGCACGTCCTGGTAGACGAAGATGAAGCCCTCCGGCGCAAACAGCTCACTGGGACCGAGCCGCTCCGGAAAGCGATCCGTCCCGTAAGGGGCCACACTGTAAGGAGTGCGGGTTAGAAGGATGGGATACAACCGGCTACGATCTTTCGGCAGGTAAACGGCGGTGAAAAGATGAACGCCGTCCCGCATGGGAATCCGGTACTCGTACTTGTCGTAATGAACGGGAATGTCGTAAGACGGGAGTGCTCCCGCCGGAACGGCGGCGATAAGAAAGACGGCGACCGACAACCAAATCCGTGAAAAACGTGATGACAACATACCGGCGATCATACAGCGTTGCAGTGGCACATCCTGCACCGCTCGTCTAATCCTTTCCGGGCGAAGCAAGAATTCTCCCGCGCCTTGCTCTTCGACCCGCCGGGGATTCACACCGCCCGGGTAACCCCAATCTCGAAAGATTCCTCACCGAATCGGCTGACCCGCCCTGTCGCTTTGCTACGGTCAACCGCACCCGGACAACCCGGATCACACTCTCTGCTTGGGAACACAGACCATGTGTTTCAAAAGTCGCGCGGAAGCTCTTTGTGCAAGGCCGGCCTTTCCCTCCTCCAGCCCTAATGAGCCTTCGCTTCACATTTACCCGGCTCGCCGGAGGACAGGAACAGTTACCGGACTCCGAGCACCTGGTCCAACCCTCACTTCAGGTCAACTCTCGGCCTCCGCAGCCGGGACCCGTACCTAACCCATGTTCTCGACGACAGCCGCGGCAAACTCGCTCGTCTTCACCTTCACCGCGCCTTCCATCTGGCGCTCCAAATCGTAGGTGACGCGCTTCTGAAGGACGGTCCGCTCAAGCCCCTCGTACACCAAGTCCGCCGCCTCCCGCCAGCCGAGATGCTCCAGCATCATGACGCCGGAAAGAATGAGCGACCCGGGATTCACCTTATCCTGCCCGGCGTATTTGGGAGCCGTCCCGTGGGTGGCCTCAAAAAGTGCCACGCGGTCTCCAAGGTTGGCTCCCGGAGCCATGCCCAGTCCTCCCACCTGAGCGGCACAGGCATCCGAAAGATAATCACCGTTCAGATTCGGCAAAGCGATCACCTCGTACTCGTCCGGGCGCAACAGCACTTGCTGGAACATGGCGTCGGCAATTCGGTCGTTGACCATGATCTTGCCTTCAGGGATCTTCCCACCATGGTGGTTCCAGACCACGGCTTCGCTCAGGGTGACGCCGCTGAACTCCTCCTCGGCCAGTTCATACCCCCAGTCCCGGAAAGCGCCCTCGGTGAACTTCATAATGTTTCCCTTGTGAACCAGAGTCACCCGCTTGCACCCATGAGCCTGAGCGTAACGGATGGCCATGCGAACCAGGCGCTTCGTACCAAAGATGGAGATGGGCTTGATTCCGATACCTGAATCCCGCCGGATCCCCTTGCCGAAGTTCGAGTTGATGAAATCAATGACTTTCAGCGCTCCTTCGGAACCCTGTTCCCATTCGATCCCGGCATAAACGTCCTCAGTGTTTTCCCGAAAGATCACTACGTTAAGCTTCTCGGGGTGGCGGACCGGCGAAGGCACTCCCCTGATGTAGCGCACGGGCCGCACGCATGCATAAAGGTCCAGCACCTGTCGAAGAGTGACGTTCAGACTCCGGATTCCACCACCGACGGGAGTCGTCAGGGGTCCCTTGATCGCCACCAGGTGTTCGGCAATCGCCTCCACCGTGGCCCGTGGGAGCCACTCACCGGTCTGTTGGAAGGCTTTTTCTCCCGCCAGAATCTCTTTCCAAGCAACGCTTTTCTTGCCTGCGTAACCCTTCTCAACCGCCGCATCAAGAACCCGTCGCGTAGCCCGCCAGATATCGGGGCCGATCCCGTCACCCTCGATAAAAGGAATGATCGGGTGGTCCGGAACCTGCAACCGTCCGTCTGATATGGAAATCTTCGTCCCTTCGTACTGCACTCTCCTACTCCTTTGCTGAATCCAGTCGGCAGAAACGGCCGACCTGAGCGAAAAACCCCACGCCTCCCCAACCCATGAGCCGCCTCTTACTGTATGTGAATTGCTGCAATGAGGCAATTGGCGAACCTAGTTCAGAGCGGCCTTGTAGTCTCCGCTCCCCGGGGCGACACGGGAAGGTTCAGCCGACTACTCGCTTGAAACTCCTTCGAACAGGCGGTCAACTCCGCGGGCAAAGCGCTCGGGCGAACCCGGGTCCGTGCGAAAGTAGAGAGCCGGCTCGATCAACTCAAATTCCATCACGAGAAAGCGATCTTCCCACCGCACCAAATCCACCCGGGCGTACAGCGGAGTAAGCGCCAAGGCAGCCATAGCCCGATCGGCATGTTTCACCAATTGCGGTTCCATTCCTTCCTGGAATAGTCCTCGGATTAGGCCGCCGTGTTCCTCTTGCGACCGGAAATCGGGCGACTTTGGAGTCTTGAGAACTACGTGACTCAGTTGCCCCGCAAAGTAGAACAACGAATATTCTCCTTCCAGCACCACCCACGGCATGAAAGGCTGAACCAAGACAAGATCACCGGGGTAAATAGAGCGTAGCTCTTCCAGTCGGCCGCGAACCTCAGCACGCCGCAGACGATGCGCACGGGCCGCTGCGGCTCCCACCACGGGCTTCAGGACCAGCTCACTCGTCCTCCAGGTGTCGAAGCATTCCGCCAAGCCCGCCGGATCAACTCCCGACATCCAGTACGTAGGAACCACCGGGACGCCCTTCGCCTCCAAATCCCGTAAATAGGTTTTGCGAAGATTCCACTCCACCAGGCTTATCGGGTTCTGAAGACAAGCCTTTGAGGCGTCGATCTCCCGCAGTGTCTCGATAAAGCGATCGGGATCCTTGTGGTAATCCCAGGTCGAACGGATGACAACCAAATCGAACTCATCCCAGTCTTGCCTGCTCCTCCACGGAATGAATTCGACCTTCCAGCCGTGTCGCTCAAGCGCTCGGACCGCCAGGACATCGTCACACACGAATCCGGCAAGGTTCTCCATGGTCAGCAAAGCCAATCGATGCAGTTCCATGACAGCCGGTTCGAAATGCAAAGCCGAAGCCGATCACGGGGAAACCTCCCTTTCCCCGACCGCGGGCGAGCATTCTACTCAAGCGGGTGAGGGGACAACAGCAGCAGGCAAAGTAGAGCCGTCCGGTCGATGAGCGACTCGCTCTCAATGTGCTCGGTAGGAGCATGGGCCCCGCCTCCGCACGGTCCCAATCCGTCGAGAGTCGCTGTGAGAAGACTGGTGAAATTTCCGTCCGACCCCCCGCCGGTGGCCGTCTCCTGCAAGTCTATTCCGAGCAAACCGGCCGACCGTCGCGCTAATTCCCAAAGGGCGCGATTCCGGGGTGTGCGTTCCATCGCCGGACGCTCCAGACCGCCTTCAACCACGATCTCGGCGCCCCGCCGGCCGGGGCGCAACACCCGGATGGCCGCATCGACTGCTTCAAAGTCCTCCTGCCGCCATGCCCGAACGTCCAGAAGGGCTTCAGCCGTAGCGGGAACCACGTTGGGTCGAGTCCCGCCCCGCACGACGCCTGCATTGACGCTGACACCGCGGTCGGTGTCGTTCAGCTTGTCCAGTTCCAGGAGTATTCGAGCCAACTCGATGACCGCACTGATCCCCTTCTCCGGCTCAACACCGGCGTGGGCCGACCTACCCCGGACCATAAGCCGATAATCCCCAATTGCCTTCCGAGCCGTCTTCACCGCGCCCCCGGGACCCGCGGGTTCCAGTACCCAGGTTCTAACCACCCGCCGAGCCAAAAGGCGAATCCAACGACGTGAATCGTCCCCTCTCAGTTCCTCGTCGGAGGTGATCAGCACGACAGGCGTGACAACCGGAGCCGGATCCAGACTCTGCAAGATCCGCAACGAATAGACAAGCTGGGCCAGCCCGCCTTTCATGTCGAATACACCGGGACCGTATAGTCGACCGCCCTCTTCATGAATGGGCATATCTTGGAGAGTTCCCACCGGCCAGACCGTGTCCGCGTGACCCAACAGCAATTGCGCCGGAGCCCCTCGGCGCCGTGACCTCGGAAAGGCCGTCAGAACTCCTGCGCTGGTCTTTCCGGGCATGCGACGAGTCTCGAAACCCAGTTCTCTGAGCGGCACCTCCAGGAGCCGAAACACCTCCGCCGCAGCAACGGGATCCGACGTGGGGGATTCGGCCCGGACCAGCAGCTCGAGATACTCCAACATCTCCGGATACACGCGCCGAACCAGGCTGCGAATCTCTTCCGCCAAGTCCGAAGTCAAGGACGTCGATACAGGAATTCGGCGGTAGGGCATAAGGTTATTCGATCTCCCCGATCTCTCCATTTTCCCAAAAGACGTCGGCCACGAAACGAACCGACCCGGTGAGGAAGACGGACCCACCCGGACTCCATTCGACGGTCTGAGCGCCGCCGTCGGTTTGCACGGTCACCGGCGACTGCACCAGTCCGCAAGCCACGGCCGCCACCGCGGCGCCACAGCAGCCGGTGCCGGAGGACCATGTCGGACCTACTCCCCGCTCCCAAATGCGTGCCCTCACGCTATGCACGTCACCAACCTCGACAAAGCTCACGTTCGTCTGTCGGGGAAACCACGGATGAGTCGCCAGCGCTCTACCCCAACGCTGGAACTCAGCATCCTCCGGGAGGTGATCGAGAATGACGACGGCCTGAGGATTCCCCATGGACAACAAGAGGACCTGCAACCGCTCGCCGTCAATCTCTATCTCGGCCTCGGTCGGTCGACCTTCCCGGGTCCGACAAGGTCCGACGAAAGGTAACGCCGACGGCTCAAATGAGGGCCGTCCCATCTCGCCGCGGAAGACCCACTCGGGATACCGTTGGTCCAGCAGCTCGAGACTTCGTCGGCCGGAGCCGGTTTCGAATTCCAGGACATTTGCCACGGCCAGACCTCTGTGCAATAAGAAGGCCCCGGCACAACGCAGCCCATTGCCCGACATCTCAGCTTCCCCGCCGTCCTGGTTGAAAACGTGGAACACCCAGCCTCCCTCCACTCTCGGAGCGACGAAAACGCATCCATCGGCCCCGACCCCTTCGTTACGTCGGCAAAGAAGAACCGTCCAACGTTCCCGTTTGTCGGGGGGAACGTCTGTTTCCCGAAGTACGAGAAAGTCATTTCCGTAGGCTTGATACTTGGACGTAGCAACCAACATAGGAAAACCTCGACACATGAAAGACTTACTGAGATAGATCCCTGGACGACCTGAAGCTGTTCAGTTCCCCTCGGTAGCGGACCTTCATGGACCTTCGCTATTTCTTAAAGAGCTGCGGACGTTCGGCGGACTTGGCACACCCGACAGCGGACTTCCTCCAGATCACAAGATCGGAACACGCCCTTCGGCTCCAAAGCGCCCAGGTTCAACATTCTCAAGGCGTAGGATCAAACCGGAAGGAGGGAGAAAGACCCCAAACGATGTCTTTCAGACCTCGTATTCATCCGGCGCAGCAGACCAAACAGAGAAGGCGGCCTTCGGCCAAGGAACCGACGATCCCTCGAGCAAGCTCCCGAAACCGGCAAGCCCTGAACGCCGTCATCGAAAGCCCACGCAGTGTCCTTCTTCGCTCCCCAGCTACTCCGCCCGAACATCTCACTGCAACTTCCGTCCCCGACCAATCACGGCGTCAAGCACCTCCTGGGAAATTTCCTCAATGGATTTTCCCGTGGCGTCGATGATCGGCCAGGATGGGTTTTGCTCGAAGATGGCCTGGGCATACTCCAGCTCAGCCCGTACCCGCTCCGAATCGGCATATGAAGAACGATCCACACCCAGCTGCTCCACCCGAGCCCGCCTCAGCTCGGCAAGGCGGTCCGGATCCAGCACCAAGCCGACCACTTTATGCTGATCCAGCTCGAACAATTTGGAAGGCAACCGCGTCCCCACTGTGATGGGCAGGTTCGCCACCCTCCATCCATCTTGCGCCAAATAGATACTGACCGGAGTCTTGGAAGTTCGGGACACCCCAACCAGTACGATATCCGCCTGCTCGAGATCCTCGACGCTATGACCGTCGTCGTGGCGGATAGCAAACTCGATGGCTTCCACTCGGTCGAAATACTCGTTATCGACCTGGTGCAGCAGTCCGGGCATCGACACCGGTTTCCTTTGAAAAAACTCGGACAGCTTCTCCAGTAAAGGACCAAAGACATCAAAGTGATCCACCCCGTCGGAGGAAGCCAATCTTCCCATCCACAGACGCAATTCAGGTGAGGCAAAGGTATGAACGATCAGAATATGGCTCCTCCGGACGGCCTGCACGATTTCCTGGATCTGCTCCTTCGTGCGAACGTTGGCGTACCGGGTAATCAACACGTCGGAGTCGAACTGTCGTGCGGCCGCTCTCAGCAACCGATAGGCCGTCTCTCCTGTCCCGTCGCTTACGATAAGGATGTTATGCATATCCCTCTCCCACTCGGCTAGCCGATAAGGCTCTCCTCAAGAACCGTTTCCACTTCCCGCCGAATCTGCTCCAAGCTGAGCCGGTCTCTCGCCTCATACCGGAGGACCAGCGCGGGCTGGGTGTTTGAAGCCCGCACCAAGGCCCAGCCGTCGGGGAACCGCACCCTAACGCCGTCCAAGGTTATCGTATCGTAACACCGCGATAAGCGCTGCTTCACCCGCTCCACGACGGCGAACTTCTTTTCGTCAGAGCACTCCACGCGAATCTCGGGAAGGCTGATCATTTGCGGAAGATCCCTCAGTCGACGCGACAGAGGTTCCTTCCCAGCCGCCGTGATCTCCAATAAACGTCCACCGGCGTAAATGCCGTCATCAAATCCGGGAAAACGATCGGCGAAACAAAAATGCCCGCTCCACTCCCCCGCCAGCAGAGCCTTCTCCTCCCGAAGCCGAGCCTTCAATAGCGAATGACCGGTGCGGTTCCATAGGACCTTGCCTCCTCTCCCCTCCACGTCGGCGAAGAACCGGTCCGAACACTTCACATCGCCGATAATCGTCGCACCGGGATGCTCCGCCAAAACCTGGCGGGCAAAAAGCGTCAGCAGATCGTCACCCCAAAGGATCCCTCCTTTCTCCTCGACGGCGCCCACTCGGTCTGCATCGCCGTCGAAGGCTAATCCCAAGTCCGCACCCTCTTCTACCACTAGTTTCCGTAAGTCCCGAAGGTTCTCTTCCACCGTAGGATCCGGGTGGTGATGCGGAAAGCGACCATCCGGTTCTCCGTAAAGCGACACCACCTCGACACCCAGTTCCCGATACAAGTCGGGTGCCACCAACCCGCCCATACCGTTGCCCGAATCGACCACCACCCTCAGGCGTCGATCCACAGTTCTTAGACGGGATCGCAAAAACTCTCGATATCTCTCCAGAATGCCTTCATGACGCCTCCGACGTCCCTCACCACTCTCGAATTCTCCCCGGACCAACAGCTCGTAAATCCTCCGGATGTCTCTCCCAAAGACCGGATCCGGTCCTCTTTGCAGTTTGATTCCGTTATATTCGGGAGGATTGTGACTGCCGGTGATCATCGCTCCGGCGTCAGCTTCCAGAGCGTCAACCGCGTAATACAGCGCAGGGGTCGGTACGGCACCGAGCTCTACAACCTCCAGACCGGCGGCGAGAAATCCTCGGCCGAGGAAATCCGCCAGGACGGGTGAGCTCAGGCGAGCGTCCCACCCTAGAACCACCGACTGACACGCGTTTTGTCGAAAAAAGGTTCCGGCGGCCCGCCCCAGAGCTACCAATATATCGTTACTAAAATCCGAATCGACACGACCTCTGATGTCGTACTCTCGGAAAATAGCCGGGTTGATGTCCATGATTGCATCCGTCACATCGGCGAAGTCGTCAGAACTGCCTCATCCTGGCCTTTAACGTGTCGATGACCTCTACGGGCGTCGGATCCTCTCCGTTCTGAAAAGCCAGATACATGCTGGCGAAGTCACCGAGAAGGATCAGCGACCATAATCGCTCCAGGCGCGTGGCTCCGGAGGACCAGTACTCCAAGGTTTGTTCACAACGCAAGCCGAGCAGCTCACGCGTGATTTCCAGACGAGCCTGGATTCGGGGATGGTCTTCTTGATCCCGCAGGAAGATGGGCACCATCAGGCGTAACTGACCCGACGGATGTTCCCAACCGACGATTTCGTTATGGTTCATTTCGGGAATCTCGCTGAAGTAAGCCAGCGACTTCGCGTTCTCACAGAACTGACCGGCCCAACGCCGCGCCACGTGCACTAAATAGTCCGCGCTGCCGTACACGATCGGAACCGCACCCAGCAGCCTTCTGGCAAGCATTTTCGCCGCATTCTCCTGCGCAGGAGTCGACGGTCCGAAGGCACGGAGTCGGTCTTCGACCCACCCGAGTGAGCTTTCCACCTCGCCCGTCTGATCCGGGATCAACCCCGCCCGAGCCAGAATCGCGAGAACTCCAACGAACGAAAAAGGCAGCGCGGTCCGGGGCGGTCGTCCGGGAGGAAAAGGAAACCGAAAGTACTTCATTCGTTCGGCAATCCGCTCCAGTTCACCTCCCGACGTCAAGCAGACAATGCGCGCTCCGGCTTGCTGAGCCGTTTCCAGAGCCGCCAGCGCCTCCTCAGTGTTTCCGGAGTAACTGCTGGCCAGAACTAGCGTGTGCGGTCCAACCCAGCCCGGAACATGGTAGTGACGCACCACTTGGAAAGGGACTCCCAGCTCGCGACCCAAGTAGGCTTTGACCAGGTCGCCGCCAATGGCCGACCCCCCCATCCCCAGAAGCGCCACGTTACGCACCGCGGTCCCGTCCAAATCGCCCAAGCTTCTCGCCACTTCTATGGCTTGCCGGAGATCCTCGCCAAAACGACCGACAAGGTCCAGCATCCCCTCCCGGTCATGTCGTTTCATCGCATCCACATCATCCAGGTTCAGTTTCCCTTGCACTCTCTCCTCCTCCTTACGCACGATCGTCAAGACCGGGCCGCCCGTGTCGGCGCTGAGTTTACACTGCCGATGCGCGTTTGAGATCCGGGCGGCCGAGACCATACCCTCTGTCTCCGCCCATTTTCTTAAGATTCTTCAGGAACCCGGGCGTCCAGGCCTTCCGAGGGACTTCCCTGCCCGCCTTTTTGCAAATGCTCGACCACGTCCCGCACCCGCTCCGTTTCATCGGCATGGCAAACGAGCAACCCATGAGGTGTATCCACCACCACCAGATCCTCCACCCCGACCAGAGCGACGACCTTTTGATCCCAACCGAAAACTGTACAGTTCCGGCTGTCAATATTTTCGACGCGCCCGGAAATCACCATCCCCCGGTCATCCTTGGGTCGAAGGTCTCGTATCGACCCCCAGCTACCCACGTCGCTCCAGTCCAAGTCGCACGGAATTACCACCGCACGATCCGTCTTCTCCATCACCGCGTAATCGATGGAAATCTTCGGCAAGGCTTCAAAGCGGCTTCTCAGTTCGTCCGGTTCCAGCGTATCGTCCAATTCATCAAGCCTTGACGCCAGCTCCGGATTCCAGCGCCGCAGTTCCTCCTCGATAGTGGAAGCCTTCCAAACAAACATTCCGCTATTCCAGTCATAGCGTCCTTCACTCAGAAAACGTTCCGCCGTGGGTCGATCCGGCTTCTCAGTAAAACGCTCGACATGAAAAGCCGGCAAACCGTCCGTGTCGGGTAAGGCCTCCCCACGACATATGTAACCGTATCCTGTGGCGGGATAGGTCGGGCGGACACCAAAGGTCACCAACCAATCCTCCAGTGCCAGCATCTCGCCCGAGCGGAGAGCCTCATGGAACGCTTCAAGATTGCCGATCCGATGGTCCGCAGGCAACACGGCCAGGACGTCGTCTCCCCATCTACGGCATATCCATCGAACCGCCCAGCCTATACACGGAGCAGTGTTTCGAGGAGCCGGCTCCACGATAATCCGGCCGGCATCCAATTCCGGTAGTTCACGCAGGATCTCGTCAACATATGGGGGGGGAGTCACAACGAAAACGTCGTTTTCGCCGATCACTGGGTTCAACCGATGCACGGTCTCCTGCAACATGGTCCGGGGACCTAATAGATTCAGGAACTGCTTCGGCTTTTCGGGGGTACTCAGAGGCCAAAAGCGCGTCCCTTGCCCTCCCGCCATAATCACCGCTTTCACGGCTGCTCCGTCTCCTCCTTTTCAAGCGATGGAAACGCGTGCGTCGTGACCACTTCCACATCGCCGACGGTAACTTGTTTGAGATGCAAGGCCGTCGCGGACAAGTCTTCGGGTTCCTCTCCGGCGAAGATCCGCTGAGCGGCTTCATCGACCAGCTCTTCGGGCATGCCCCTCAAGGCGTACCGGCGAAGAATTGCCCGCACTACCGCCACCCGGAATTCCTTCGGAAGAATCGATTCCTCATTCAAGCTCCGAACTTCTCGCCAACCCAGCGACAAAAGCTCGCCCGCCGATGAGGCGGTCCCACAGGCGGCAAAACCTTGAGCCCCGCCCCGGGACAGTACAACGCCCTCGAACCGGAGAACTCCCTCCAGACCTGCGGCCCAGAGTCTGGTCTCCAATCGGCCGGTACGTCCGTTGAGAAGCGCCTCCACGACCAAACCGATTTCCCGGTTGATGTCCACCGCGCTTGGGCCCGGAGCGAGCTCCACCGTCCACTCTCCTTCAGTTGCCCGCCCCACCTGTTCACGATAGCTTGCTTTTCCGGTATAGCCTCGAGTCGGCGAGAACCGCGCTTCACTGAGCTTTTCGGCCAAACCCGCCAAAAACGACGTCCCGACGACCCGGCCTACTACAAAGATCACCGGATGGACGTCGGCAGTCCAGGCTTCCAGCCGCTTACAGATCTCTGAGGAATCAGGCTGGTTCTCGCTTGAAAGCGCCCACCAATTTCTATAAGCCTGATCCTCCACCAGAGCTTTCCAAGCCAACCCCCGTGCCCGCTCCAAAGGTCCAGGCTTTGCTTGCCACGAGAGATCAAGTCGCGCGGCCTCAACTTCCCGCTCGGACGGCGGCGCCGCATTGCGAAGCTGCAATACAACCGGCAGGAAAAGCTCTTGGAGGGAATTCCCCGGTACCAGAAACCGAAAACCGGCATAATCCGGCTCCGCCAGAGCCTCAAGTCGAAGCCCTCGGGCTTCCCACGCCCGCAGCGCGGTCCCCGAAGAGCCCGTGCTCAATGTTTTCAGCCGACTCTCCATCGCAAGTAAAGTTTCCCAAGCGGACAACGGAGGCATTGCTTCCCGGTAGCCGTAGAGCAGCGAGACTTCCGCAAGAGAGCTAGCGTGATCCTCCTTCAGGTAGATTCTCGGCCCCCGCAGAATCGAGCTGGACCGAAGGGGAGCTGTGTGGTAGGAAAGCTCAGGGCGTTCTTCCCAATCCCCGGCAGGCACCTCCTCCTCTCCCAGGCCGACTAAGAACAGCTTCTCATCCTCGAGTGTAGCCGGAACGACCGTGCGGAGAAAATCCTCAAATGAAGCGGCATCAAACCGTCGTTCTTCCCAGCCGACAGGCAGCATTTCCACGATAAGGCTGCGCTCCGGCCGAAGATACCGTCGAAAAACCTCTTGCAGCTCAGCCGACGACCGCAAGGCAGGAACTTGAAGGGTCGCCGGAACCTCTGCGGTCTGACCCAGCAACTCCGCTTCGGCCAAAGCCTGAGCCCGCAGAAAAGGGTTCCGCAAAATCCGGGACTTGTCGGTCGCCGCTAAAGCTTGGGCTCGTCTCACCGCCGCGAGCGGCCATTCTCCGACGGACAAAGTCTCCAGAAGCGTGAAGATCCTGGCTTCCACACTCTCGAACGAGGTTCTGGAGCCCAGACGAAAGGCGAACCACAAGAGATCGTTCCCATCCGCCCCCGTCATCCAACCCGACCGCAAACTGAACAGCGGTTCGTTGTCTGGCTCCCTCCGGGACAGACGTAGAAGAGCCGTACGTCCCTCCGCCAGTAGATACCGCAACGACTCCAGACGTCGTCCTTCTTCCGACCGGCGATCCGGCACCCGGAATCCGACAATGACGAGGGGGTCGGTCCAATCCCCACGCATCTGCAGGTATTGCAGGCCATGCGGTCCTGGGAGACGATCTCTGGAAGCTTCGGCCGGCGGGATCTCGCCCGCGCGCTCGGATACTTCGTTTGCGGCCGGCTCCCTTTCGCTTGCAGCCGTCTCAGTCGCTCCGCCGCCGGGGCCTGCTACTTCCCCCTTCCGAGCGTCCTCTTGTGCGCGTCGCCAGCCCTCAGCCACCCAGCGCACAACGCGTTCCCTTTGAACCAGTCCCACTACGGTCATCACCGCCTGATCCGGCCGGAGGAGTCTTTGAAGAATCCCGGAAACATCGGAGATTTCCGGCGGATCCGTAGACAATAAAGGCAACCCAAGGCTCGTGGCCGCCTTTTCCAGGCCTTCTCTCAACACGGGGTCGGCAGGATGTGTAACAGAAGGCGCACACGAACATAAAGCGGCGACCGCCGCCTCCATCCCGGTGACGGCGGGAGGCTTCTGAAACAAGCTCAGGCACGCCTCGACCGCCTCGGCTCCTTCGAGCGTAGGCACCACAGCGGCTACTGAAAGCGTCGGACCTTGATGATGCACCTCCACCCAACCACCGGAAGCATGGATCCGAGGAGCCAACCCCCGCGCCAGAATTTCCCCCGCCCGCCGAGCCCCGGCTTCATCGGCCTGAGGCCAAGGCAGGTGAATACCCACCACGGCGAGATCATGGGTCGGGTACTCTTCGATCCAAAGGCGGAGGCCGCTTTCGTGAACGGCCCTGGCCCAGCGATCTCCGCTAGCGTACTGGCGGAACGGATTCGTCTGAGCCCAGACCGTAGTCACTTCCGCAGAATCCGGAAAGCCGAGCAGAGCCAAACAGCCCGCGACCAGAACTCCAGCAAGCACCCGGATGGAACTGCGTAGGTTTTCCATCCCGGCATTCCATTGAGAAATCCCTTGGTGTGTTATCTGGTTCACCCCTATGACAATGCACCGGCTGATCGGCACTCATCCGGCGGCAACTTAAAAATCCTGAAACCGCAGGGACACCTCGTTCCGCACGACGCCCCTCCTCCTCTTTCCGCCGCCACAGCCCAAAGGCTGCCAACGAAAATGGAAACTTCCAGCCGTTCTCATCTCACGCGCGCGAAATCCCGTAAACGGACCGGAAGTCGGCGCGGTCCCCAGGTACCCGGTTTAGAATCGAACCGTCCCGCACACGGGGTACCACACTCTCCGCAGCGACCGTCCGCGGTAAGGTTCCATCGCCCCAGACGGTACCAATCCCGCTCGATCAGAAGAGTGCCGCACTGGTGACAGTACGTGCTTTGGCCCTCGCTGTCGTACACGTTTCCCGTGTAGGCATAACGCACCCCGTTCCCTAAGGCGATCTTACGCGCGCGGCGTAACGTCTCGGCCGAAGTCGGCGGAAGATCAAGCATCCTCCAATCGGGATGGAAGGCGGTGAAGTGCATCGGCACGTCCGGCCCCAGCTGTTCGACCACCCACCGGCTCATCTCGTCCAGTTCCTCGTCCGAATCGTTTAGTCCGGGAATCAAAAGCGTCGTCAGCTCGAACCAAACGTTCGTTTCATGCTTCAAGTAGACCAGCGTGTCCAGCACCGGCTGTAGATGAGCGCTGCAATTGTTCCAGTAGAACTCCTCCCGGAACGACTTCAAGTCCACGTTGGCGGCGTCCATCCAAGAGAAGAACTCCTCGGCCGCCTCACGGCAAATGTAACCCGCGGTTACGGCGACGTTACGAATGCCTTCCTCGCGGCAAGCCCGAGCCACATCGACGGCATACTCCAAGAAGATGACCGGGTCGTTGTAGGTATAGGCTACGCTCCTGCACCCAAGCGCCTTGGCGGCCCGGGCGATCGTCGCGGGAGAAGCCTCGTCGGCCAACCTGTCCACTTCGCGGGATTTGCTGATATCCCAGTTCTGGCAAAACTTGCAGCCCAAGTTGCATCCCGCCGTTCCAAAGGACAGAACCGCCGTTCCGGGATAAAAATGGTTGAGTGGCTTCTTCTCGATCGGATCGACGCAAAATCCACTCGACCTCCCGTACGTAGTGAGAAGCATACCATCCTCACTTCCCTGCCTGACAAAGCAAAACGCCCTCTGACCCGGTTTAACCCGGCAAAAGCGTGGACAAAGGTCGCACTGAATTCGTCCGTCATCCAGCCGATGCCAATACCGTCCAATAACCGTGTCACTTCGGGTCGTCATGGCATGCTCCTTCTATCGATTATAGTCGTATCCCGGCGAAAAGGCCCGGGGTTTGCCGCGAGGTTCCGCTGAAGCCGTGTCGTCCGCCGAAACCCGTCCTCGTTACCAGTTGACACCGCTGAATGCTAAGCTTGTCGAATTCCATGCGATCGATCTGGATCGAAAGAACAGGTCCCCCGGAAACCTTGGTCGGACACAGCCTCCACGTTCCGGAACCGGCCGAGGATGAGGTTCGCATTCGGGTAACGGCGGCCGGAGTGAACTTTGCCGATCTTCTGCAACGCTTGGGCCTGTACGGCCACGCTCCCCGACGACCTTACGTGCCGGGTTTTGAGGTAGCCGGCGTTGTGGATTGCGTCGGAGCTCAAGTTTCGCACGTCGGGTCGGGACAGCGGGTTGCGGCACTGATTCCGTTCGGAGGTTACGCCGAGTTCGCGGTGGCACCCGAGATCTCGGTTTTTCCGCTGCCGCACAAAATCGACCTGGCCTCGGCGGCCGCTTTACCGGTCAACTACCTTACAGCCTGGTTTTGCCTGTACCGACTGGCGGATGTGCGCCGAGGCGAATCGGTACTGATCACGGGCGGAGCGGGCGGTGTAGGCACCGCCGCCGTACAACTGGCGCGAAGCTCCGGCTGTCGGGTTTTCGCCACCGTGGGAACCGACGAGAAAGTCCGTTTTGTCAAGCGACTCGGAGCAGATTTCGTTTTCAATTACCATCGTGAGGACGTTTTCTCCGCCGTGAAACAGACGGCCGACGCTATGGGGATCGACGTGCTTCTCGATGCGGTCGGCGGCTGGAACCTGCGTCGTCTTAGCCGGCTGGTCGCTCCTCTCGGTCGCATAGTCTCGTATGGACTGGCTTCCGCGGCCCCGAGTACCCGGCGCCTTTGGTGGACGGC
>Ga0116188_1000949_pt1 | contig 26494 bp, 25 predicted proteins | sample AD_JPNTR2_MetaG_FD_89807 | JGI IMG/M metagenome (GOLD analysis project Ga0116188, IMG submission 89807) | Active sludge microbial communities of municipal wastewater-treating anaerobic digesters from Japan - AD_JPNTR2_MetaG | ecosystem: Engineered > Bioreactor > Anaerobic > Digestate | place...
TCTACAGGTAAACAAAAGGGTTTTTATATTCAAGGCGAAGATGATATTCAAAAAAAGGTGGAATTGTTCGGGGATAAATCTATTTTAGGTACGGTTTCTTCAGAGGATGGGGTTGTAACAGGAGCTAATTTATATTTAGGTTTTGGAAAGGGAGTCTGGTATATACATGGGGGAACAACAGAAGAAGGGAGAAAAACCAAAAACGGATATGAGCTTTATTGGCAATCTTTTTTGTATTTTAAGACTTTGGGTTATGAGTGGCTGGACCTAGAAGGAGTTGATGATAAGAGGTTTCCTACTTTTACTAAGAACTGGGGCGGATTAAGTCATTTTAAGGAAAGGTTTGGAGGGATTCGGGTGGAATTTCCTTCACCTTATGTAAAGCTTTTTAATCCTTGGTTAAAGAGGTTGTCTAAATATGTTAATTTGCAGATCTGAAAAAGATTAAAAATTCGAGAGGAAATCTAATGAAAAATCATTTATTGAGGTTGAGACTCTTTTGGATATTGTAGGACGTCAGATATAAGTTTAAAGTTCCCAAGGATTTGATAGAGAATATAGACGATTACATCCACAGACTTTAATATATTTTCCTTTGGGGTGAAAATTTTAGATGGTATAATTCATGCAATGAATGTTGAGCCTTATTATAAAGGGAATAATTTTTTGTTGTTTCACGGGGATTCTCAGGAATTACTAAAGCAAATTCCAGACAATTCAGTGGATCTTATATTTGCAGATCCTCCTTACTTTTTAAGTAATGGAGGTTTCACTGTACACGCAGGGAAAAGGGTGAGTGTAAATAAAGGGAAGTGGGATAGCTCCAATGGTTTTAGGTTAGATTTTGATTTCCAAAACAGATGGATAGGTGAATGCAGGAGATTACTTAAACCAAATGGGACTTTGTGGATCAGTGGCACTTATCATAGTATTTATCTATGCGGATTTGCTTTGCAAGTAAATGGTTATCACATTTTAAATGATATATCTTGGTTTAAACCCAACGCCTCGCCTAATTTGTCTTGTAGATTCTTTACTGCTTCTCATGAGACTTTAATATGGGCGAAAAAGAATAGGGAAGCGAAGCACTTTTTTAATTATGACTTGATGAAGAATGGTGATTGGTCGGAAGATTCTTTAAAGAAGCCGAATGTGCAAATGCGTTCTGTATGGTCTATTTATCCCCCAAAGAAGGAGGAAAAGATGTTTGGTAAACATCCAACCCAAAAGCCTTTAGATTTATTGAAGCGAATTATTTCTGCATCTTCCCCAGATGATTCTGTAATTCTTGACCCCTTTACGGGGAGTTCTACCACTGGTTTGGCTGCGCTTATTGTAGGGGGAAAAAGAAAATTTATTGGTTTTGATATAGAGAAGGAATACCTTGATCTGTCTGTTAAAAGATACGAACAATTAATTAATACAATGAAAGGATCAAAATGATTACAGGAGGTATAGGAGGCGGTAACACCCTAACAGGTTTAAACTTTGAAGAAGAGACATCTTTAATGTCGATTTTTTCTAAACTTAAAGACTACTCTGTCTCTAAAGCTGATATAGGGCAGGAAATACTGTATAAAAAGGAAACCGTTGCTTATAGCTATAGAAAACATGATTTGTACAGGTTTCTGGAATATAAAGGTGTGAATTGGAGGGAAATATTATCAAAAAAACTCTTGCCAGATGACGCTCTTTATATTATTGCAAATAATACATTGTTTATTATTGAGATGAAAAGTCAGATGGTTGTGGGTTCTGTTGATGAGAAGTTGCAAACATGTGATTTTAAGAAGAAACAGTATAAGCGTCTTATGGCTCCGTTAAACATTGATGTTGAGTATATTTATATATTGAATGAATGGTTTAGAAAACCCGAATATAAAGATGTATTGGATTACATTATTTCTGTAGATTGCCAGTACTATTTTAATTATATTCCCTTAAAAAAATTAGGGTTACCTGTACCAGAAGATTCAGAATAGTTTTTTATTCCTTCTCTGCAAAAGCGCAAATAGACCGATAATCACACCACCTACAGTGAAACCCAGGTTTTGGATCAAACTTACCTTCCCTCATCAATTCCACCACTTTTTCCACCTCCTCCTTTATTGCGTCCATATCCTTTTGAGTTCTCGTAGTGCTTATTTTGCCGCTCCCTTCCACAAAGTATAAACTCAACTTTACTGGATTCAGTCCCATCCCTTCCTTTACGGCTAGAGCATAAACCGTAACCTGTTTATCTTTATCCACCTCTTTTTGTGTTTTCTCGCTTCCGGTTTTGTAATCAATAATCTCCACGCCTCCTTCTACATTGTCAATGCGGTCTATTCTTCCGCCCAGAGTTACTGTTCCAAGTTTTAGTTTAAAAGATTTTTCTAGTGCAACAGGTTTAATCGATTTATCTAAACTTTCGTAATAATTTTTTAATAGATTTTTTCCACTTTTAAACCGCTCCAACCGATGTTCTTCATCCTCATATCCCAGAGGTTCCCAGTTTTTTTCAAAAATTTGCCATAACTCTTCTAATGAAACTTCATTAAACAGCAATTTTTCATGAAATTCCTTTAAAGTGTTGTGAATAGAATTTCCAAAACTTAGAGCATGTGAGGGTAAACTTGGCAAATTTAAGATATATTTATATTTGTACTGTAGCGGACAATTATCATAGATATCTATTTGTGAGTAGCTCAAATAATCTGGAGCAAAGTTTGTGATTTTGCGAGCTTTTGGTTCCCTAAATAAAGAGTTTACCCCGAATAGACTTTCTTGTTTTGATTTTACTTCTTCTTCCAGTGTAACCTGTGAAGTCTTTATTCCTGTCTCATTTAAAAAGGGACTTGGCTTATTTTCTCTAGTTCCTCCGTAATCTTTTCCATAGGTTAGGTACAAATATTTTTCTGCGCGCGTCATGCCTACATAAAATAATCTTCTTTCTTCTTGGATGTGTGGATCCCCTTCGGGTAGGTTTTCTTTTATAAGCTCTTCGGGAATTCCAATTGTATTTCCTTTATCCCTGGTTGGGAATCTATTGGATGTTAGATTTACCATAAAAACCACAGGGAATTCTAAACCCTTTGAAGCATGTACCGTCATTAAATTTATGGTGTCAATATCCTCAATTTCGGCCTGCGCGGGGTTATCTCCTGCCTCCATCATTATTTCTAAATATTCCAGAAAATCTACCAAAGTTGGAATTTCTTTTGTTTCTTGATTAAATTGCACTTCAAATTTTTTTATCTTCTCCAAAAATATGTTTAGATTCTTTAAGCAAAGTTGCGTTTCTAGATTTTCGTCTCTAAGAAATTGTTCTAAATAACCTATTTTATGCACAAGGTCGTAAACCAAAGTAACAGGAGGGATTTTGGCTAATTTTGATTGATACTCCCTCATAATAGAAAGAAAATTTTGTACTTTTGTGTCTTTGGAATCTTGAATTACATCCCATAGATTTCTTTTCTCAAATTTTGCAGTTGCTAGATGATCCGAAATAACTAATGGATCAATTTCAAGACTTTCCATGTTCATTACGCGATATAAACTGATCTGATCCTTTGGATCTACTAGAATTTTTAAAAGTGCAGTTACATCTCTAATTTCGTTTCTATCATATAAACCACGATTTCCTACTAATTGATACGGTAAATTGTATTTTCTTAGAGCTAAAACAAAAGGATCTAGATGGTTATTTGCTCTTGCTAAAATCGCAAAGTCTTTGTATGTATATTGAGGTTCTTTCCCTAAAATCTCAATTATTTTTGTGACCACAAAATCTACTTCATCTTCTAAATTTTCTAGTTCTATTATTTCTGGATATCGCCCTGATTGCTTAACTTGGCTTACCAATTTTTTGGAAATTCCCAACTTACTTTCCAGAGAGTCAGGATTATTATTTGAAATTAATTTGTAAGCTGGGTCTAAAATTGTTTGTTCTGAACGATAATTTTCCAAAAGTGTAACCAATTGTGTATCAGGGTAATCTTCTTGAAACTGCAAAATATTGGAAATTGCTGCGCCCCTAAATTTATAAATAGACTGTGAGTCATCTCCAACAACTGTTAAACTTCGTTGATATTCTTTTTGGGAAGGAAAAAGAAGTTTTATTAGCTCATATTGCGCGTAATTTGTATCTTGGAATTCATCCACTAAGATATGCGTAAATTGTGCTTGATATTTTTTGAGTATATTTGGGCGTTCTTTAAAAAGCTTTATTGTCCAGGTTATTTGATCTCCAAAGTCCATTCGTGATTTTTGAATTTTTAAGCTTTGATAGGTTTCGTAAATATGTAACAGTTCTTTCCATTTTGGTTCCTCTTCTGGTTCCAGATCGGCTGTTCTAAGGAAGTTTGCTAAATCCTCTGGGGAGATGTTTTCATCCTGTAGGCGTGAAATAAAATCCAAAATTGCGGAAATAAACTTGGTGGGATTTCCTAAAGGTCGATAATAGTTTAGGCTCATTTTAAAGAGATTTTGTCTTATTAAAAGCCATTGTTCAGGTTTTGGCGTTATTTTGTACGAAGGGTCTAGGCCTATTTCTAAGCCTTCTCTCTTTAGAATGCGGTCACAAAAGGAATGGAATGTGTAAACCCATGGTTCTTCATAGGCTAGGGGAAGAGCGCCTTGAATTCGGTCTAGCATCTCGTTGGAGGCTTTGTCGGTGAAGGTTAGGGCAAGTATGTTGTTGGGGGAAGTATCTTTGTCCTCTAAAAGGTGCTTAACCCTTTCTGAAATAACTCGGGTTTTCCCTGTTCCTGCTCCAGCAACAACAATAAGAGGCCCTGTTTTGTGGTTTACTGCCTTTTGTTGGTTGGGGTTTAAGTTGATTTTTGTTGACATTTCGATTACCTCTTTAAGCTCTCTAATAGGGTTTCAATCTCAGAGATTCTGGCTTTTAAATTCTGTTCTTTTGAGAGGTTTAGAGCATCTTTAAGAGTATTTAATCCTGTTTCTCTTTCCCCTATGTTAAAAAGTATTAAACCTTTTGTCATAAGTAGACGACTTTTCCAAATAGATCGGTGAGGTTCATTTTCTTCCAGCTCATACTTTATCCATAGTTTTTCTGCCTCCTCTATAACCTCCTTCGCTTTTTGAAGATTCCCTGTTCTGAGTAAAAAAGTTGCTTTATGTGAAAGCATATCTGCTTTTGGAAGTGGTTTTAGATCCTCCTGCAGGGTTTGCTCCGTTAACTTAAGCGCTTGTTCAAAAAGACCTGCACTACTAGATAATGAAATTAATGCCCTAAGTACTGAGGAAACCTTTGTTTCGTGAATTTTTGCTATTTCTATGGACTCTTTTGTAAATTCCAGACCTCTTTGATTACTTTGTACAGCCTTTAATTTCTCGTTGTATGCTAAGTGGTTAAGGCATTCCGTAACATTAAACCAATCTTCCTTTTCCTTAAATAATTCTAAAGCCTTCTTTAACAGTTTTTCTGCCTTTTCAAACTCTAGGTTTTCTCTAGCCTTCCAGCCTGCTTCCATTATTTCTTTGGGATTTTGCATAAATCGATTGTAGCAGAATATTTTTAGTAGTTTTGGTATCATAAGAATTATCTTGTGACTGAGGAGGCGGATATGTTACGGTATTTGAAAGATCTAGCCGAAGCGCTTTTAACCGTGATAGCGGCTGTAGTGGTGTCCATCATAGATTTGTGTATAGGGGATAAATAGTAGAGGGATTTTTGTTTTTGGTGGTGGTGCTAACCCCGAACATCTGAGAGGATTATCCTTGGTTAAAACTAAGGTTAATCCTCTAATTTTTCCAACAGAGGTTTCTCTGTAATTTTTGGTTGTTCTACATTCTCTCCAATACTTTGCACTCTCTCAATCCTTCCAAACAAATCCGCAAAAGAAGAGTTAACCTTTTCCATATTTTTATAAGAATTTAAGATATGTTTTGAAAGTGTTTCCAAATCCCCTCCAAATTTTTCTGCTTCAACCTTTATTCCTCCCAAAGATTTCAAAATCTCCTTAGCATTTTTCTCAATTTCATGTTGCTGATAAGCCACCAAAATAGTTTTCACAAAAAAAGAAAAAGTATTTGGTGAAGTCATTAACACATTTTTTCTTCTTGCATATTCTTCCACTTTTGTTGAATGCACTATTAGTTCATAAAAAACATTCTCCGAAGGGATGTACATCACAGCTTGATCCGTTGTTCCCTCTTCGGGCAAAATATATTTCCCTGCCACTTCATCAATTCTTTTTTTTACATCTCGCAAAAAAGCTTTTTTATAATTTTCCTTCTCCTCTTCTTTTGCACTTATCATGTTTTTAAAATTTTCCATGGGGAATTTAGAATCAACAGGAATTATTCCTTTATCGGTAAAAATTACTGCGTCACAAATTGCTCCGTTTTTAAAAGCATATTGAGTTCTATATAAATCTTTGGGAAGCGATGTTTCTAGTATTTCATATAAAAACTGTTCTCCCAACCCTCCTCTAAGTTTTGGAGATTTCAATATGTTGTTTAAATCTTTCATATCTTTTCCAAGCTCATTAATTCCACCCAAATGTTCTTGCACTTTTCCAATTACATTGGTGGCGTTTTCTAGTCTTTCCCATAACACTTTTGTTTGTTGACCCATTGCGTCTCTTTGACTTTTTAGTTGTTCATCCAAAGTTTTTCTCATTTCTGTTAATTGTTTTTCTTGGGTTTCTCCTTTTCTCTCTACAGTTTCTCTCATCTCTTTAAGCCATTGAGTAAGAATTGTATCTTCATTCCCCTTAAGATCGTTTTTTATATTTTTGATTTGTCTCAATAGGATGTAAGATAGCACTCCAATACCCCCAAGGATAAGTAATATAAGTAAAATGAATGTTTCAGAATTTATCATTATGTCAATTTTACAATAAAAGTTTATTTGGGTTTTTTTATTCCTTCAGCAATTTCCTCTCGAATACTTTGCATTTGCGCATTAACAATATCTACCTTATTCATTAAAGCATCCCAACTCGCATTATCATGCCAACCGTCTCCTCCCTCCCTGTAATGCTCCTCACTGTTCAGAAGTAGTTTTCTTTTTTTCTCCTCCAGTTCTCTTAGTTTAGCTCTAAGTAAGGAAATCTTTGTTTTCACTCCTGCATTTTTCACTCTTGCATTTTACCAAATTCTTAATCAAGTTTTCTAAAAAATTTGGAAAACATTTATTTGCTTTTTTCCTTGCATTGGCAACCTTCTGCATATTATGTTATTGACATTTTTTAAAAATGCTTCTTAATTAGAGTTAACAAAAATAATTATTTTTTATAGCATAAAATGATTGGAATACTGCCCAGTAAATATAGAGAGTTTGCATCTTTAAAGTTGGATTTTATATCTGAATCCTTTCTTATTTTAAATTTTGAAAAATGTTTTCCCTGTTTTCTTTTTAAAGGAGGTGATTTTGATGCCCGTTAAGAAAGCTGCAAAGACTGTTAAGAAACCAGTTGCAAAAAAGGCTGTTAAAAAAGCTGCAAAAAAGAAATAACTACTGGAATTTTGAACAAGGCAACCAAATCAAAGAGACGGAAATGACTATACTCTTTGAAGAGGTTGCCTTGCTTGTTTTTGTGTATATAATTTGCACATGGATACTTCCTTAAGGGATGTGTTGATAGAGCGTGTTTACAATTCAGATAAGCTCGTGGAGTTTAGCTATGCTTCTGTATAGTTTATGGTGAAACTAGCACTTGTAGAATGGAACACTTGGATAGAATCACTAATTACCATTGCAAATACTCGACTAGTGTAAAGCCCTTACAACAGTGAGAGAATTTAGGATATAACTATACCTCACTATGAGTGTAATCCTAGTTAAAGTGAATTAAGTTGATTTTTCGTGCCTGTTGAAAAAACTTTTTCCTAGCATCCCTTTTCTTTGTATCTTTGATGATATCGATATACCTCTCAACTGCTTTCCTAAAATCAGAAAGATATACCGGAGTTATAATATGCCAAGTTCCTAGTTTCTTTTTACTGTCATTCCAAGTATGTAGTACACCTGCTCTACACTCAATCTCTCTATTTCCAACATTAATTTTGAGTTTGTGAACCTCTGAGTCTAGGATAGGTACTGCTGTATCCGCACCATAAACAGTAAATTTTTTTCTTTTTATGGTGTATTCGTGTGTAAGACCGCAACGTAAATCATCATAAACAATATGTGGATTTTTTGATCGCTTATTATTGAATGTGGATAACAGATTAGCGTACTCACTACCCATAAAAGCAAAAAAAGCGTCAAAATTTTCACCCGACAGTGATTTAGGTGTCATAAATGAACCTATTATCTCTGTATAGTTTAACAATCCTTGAGCCACGAGGAAGTTTGCTTTTGCTTTATATATTGATCTTTCGCAATCCTCAATCATCCATCTTGTTAAACGTTCGAATTTTTTTATTAAGTCATCGTTGCTTTGTTTCATATAGGAATTCTAACACTAGGGATGTTATTATTTACTTATGGTAACTATTTATGAGGAAAAACAATTATTACCTTTTATTTCTAATGACGCATTATTTTCAGCTGTTGAAACCATTATTAATAAAGCAAAAAGTCTTGAACAGAGTGACAAGAGTTTCTACAAGAATGCAGTAGACCCATTTTCAGCACTATTTGATGCCTCTTGCTCAGGTATTACTCTAGAGCAGTAGGTTAAACAAGAGAAGGCTAGGCAAAGGCAAAAAACTTTACAAAATACAATTGGTGAGTTTCACGAGGAGATTATTGGGAATGTCCCCGGATGGGAGAGATTGTCTGTGGGTCATCTTATAGATGTCAGAAATATTGAGCGTAAGATCATTGCAGAAATTAAAAATAAATATAATACAACAAAAGGATCTGATAAAAAGGCACTATACGATAATTTAGAATTTGCTCTAAAAGGCGACTATGCTGGGTATACGGGCTATTATGTTGAAATAATACCTAGGAATTGCGGTACTTATGATAAGCCATTTACACCATCTGATAATAAGTTAAAAAATAAAAGAGCCGAGGACGAAAACATAAGGGTCATTGATGGCTGTAGTTTTTATGAGTTAGCAACGGGGGATGAGTATGCATTGCAAAAACTATATAAAATCCTACCTACTGTTATTAGAGAAATTTTAGGGAACAATTTCACTCTTGACTATAGATCTGAATCTTTGTTTCACGAACTTTATTCTAGAGCTTTTATTAAGTAACCCTTGCATTATGCAATGGTTACTGATAGCATTTCTCAATGAATAAAAATCTGCTCACGGTTACAGAAACAGCTGAAAGAATTGGTGTGTCGGCAGACACAATAAGACGTTGGGAAAAAAAGGGCTTAATTAAATCTACAAGATCGGAATATAATTACAGGTTGTTTAATCTCGATGAGGTTAAAAGAATTAAAGACAGACAAGATGGTTCACACTTTCCTATAAAATTTGAGGTACTAAAATCAAAGCACAAAACAAAATATACAACTATAGAACTTTTTACAGGTGCGGGTGGTACTGCGCTTGGTTTAGAAAACTCCGGATTAATAAATACATTAATGGTGGAAATAGATAGGAACGCAGTAGAAACTCTAAAGATCAATAGACCGAAATGGAATGTAATTCACGATGATATCAGGAATATATCATTTAAAGGTAAAAGTGTTGACATTGTGGAGGGCGGTTTCCCCTGCCAAGCGTTTAGCTATGCGGGGAAAAAACTCGGATTTGAGGATAAAACAAAAGGAACATTATTCTTTGAATTTGCTAGATGTGTTAAAGAAACGATGCCAAAGATCGCAGTTGGAGAAAATGTAAGGGGTTTGCTTAGACACGACAATGGTAAAACATTGCAAACAATGGTAGAGGCATTACAAGAGATAGGATACAAAGTTGCCTATAAGATTGTCAGAGCACAGTATCTAGATGTACCTCAAAAAAGGGAACGTTTAATAATTATTGGGGTGAGAAATGACCTGGATTTACCAATACTTTTTCCAAAAGAAAAAGATTATGTCGTGTCCTTGAAAGATGCGTTACGTGGCGTACCCAAATCTGAGGGGCAAGAATATACAGAAAAAAAGAAAAAGGTTTTAGAACTTGTTAGCCCCGGGGGGTATTGGCGAGATTTACCCGTAGATATCCAAAAAGAATATATGGGAGCAAGTTTCTATATGGGTGGTGGTAAAACGGGAATGGCACGTAGGTTATCTTGGGATGAACCAAGTCTAACTTTAACTTGCTCTCCTGCACAAAAACAAACTGAAAGGTGTCATCCCGATGAAACAAGACCCCTAACGTATAGGGAATATGCACGCATACAAACTTTCCCCGATGAATGGAAATTTGCGGGATCACTTGGAGCAAAATACAAACAAATAGGTAATGCTGTACCTGTAAATCTTGGTTATCATTTAGGAAAAAGTTTAATAGCTATGTTAGAGAACAAACCCGATCTTGAAACTATGGTTGAAATATTCCCTGTCAGCGATGAAAAGTTAAAGAAAACCCTATTTGATTAAATTAACAATTAATGAGTATTTCCACGCTAACCTTAGAGAGCATAGGTCCATTAGATAAAAACCTCATTAATAAAATTAATGAGATTGAATTTCAGTCTTTCTATGAAAAAGCAAAGAACTAGGTAGATCATATTTATTGGGTGGTAAACTTAAAATCTTGTTTGTAGGCGAACCGTTTTTCGGTAAGGACTCTAAGGAATTAAGAAAAAATGATGATGTATGGGAAATTGGTGTGTTCGCTTGTGGACGAGTGTTTTCTGAATATCCCAACATAGTTGACGAGCAAACATTTATCAAAGAAATGCTAAAACTAGGGGTAGGAAAGGAAAAACTTAAAGAAGTTATGGAATATAATTCTAACTTTGACGATTTTGCCACAGTAGAAAAAATTAACAATAATGTGTGTATGCCAGATACAAAGAAACGGAAAACAAATTGTCAAGTACCCCAAAATTTGTAAAATGATTCTCTCTTCTCCTTTGGCGTCATTTTTAAGTTCGTATGTATCCTAGAATTATTCTAGTACCAAATCTGTGTGTACAAATGCTCCAATAACTTCCCGATTCCTGTAAAACGATTTAAATCCTCACCCTCTAATTTAAAATGAGAATAAAAAGACTCTTGATAACCATTTTCCCAAGGAGAGCCTTTATTGCTCATAGATATTCTTATCCCGAATCCTGTTGCAAGATCTGTATATGCAGTACTATCATATTCAGAACCCTGATCCGAATGAATTATTTCTGGTATTGGGTAATTATCCAATGCATTTTGCAGGGCTCTTAATACTGATTCCTTCGTATGAAAGCGAGATGTGTTTATTCCAAAGCCATTTGGATCACTGTTTTTTCTTCATTTTTAACTTTTTCTATTACTTCTTCTTTTAGTTCCTTAGAGTAACAATTCACGATCATTTTTCTCTTACATATTTATTTTGTAATTCTTAACTGAGAATTATTTTATATTTTACTAGATACCGCCAAAAAGTATCATTGGTGACCCCACGGAGAATCGAACTCCGATTTACAGATTGAGAATCTGCCGTCCTAACCGTTAGACGATGGGGCCTTAATCCCTGCAAACAATAGCAAGATTTTAACAAAAAGCAAAAAAAGACGCCAATTAACAGTTCTTAAGCTTTAATTTTTCTTAGGATTTTCCAAAAATGAAATATTTGCCAAAATAGTGTTAATTACTCCCTCAAAATCCTTAGATATTCCATTGGGTATAACAATAATCAAAAAAGCGTCCGCTTGAGAATGGTTTACATAAATAACAGTTCCCCACCAAGCATAATTTTGCAATCTTATTCCCTCTAGGGTTCCTACCCTAACATTGTTTTCGCTTAATCCACTTGGATTTTTGCCTTCAACTACTTTGTACTCTTGTATTAGTGCCTGTTTTTGCTCATTAATAAATAGCTCAAACCCTTTTCCTTCTCTTTTTATGGCAAAAACTCCTAATTTATCATTTGGCTCCTCTTTTGCTAGAATTACATTTTCCTCTTTTAGTTTTGTTAAGATAGCTATCTTTTTTAGTCTCTCAAGCGAAGGTTTTGTAATATCACAGCATGTTGTATTTAGCCATGGGTGTGCTATCTCAATCAGAAACTCCTCATTTCTAATCGTTGTGGTGGGGGGTCTCTCTTGTAATTGCCATCTCCAATTGATACTCCAAACAATCGAGTCGGTTTTTGCTTTGTATTGTTGCTTAAATCCTATATCTCCTCTGTATATTTGAGCTATTTCAAAAACAAAGCCTTCAAAATTTACAAATCTAATTATATAATCTTGGTCACAGTTTTTTACTTCAAAGGCTACCCCTGAGATTCCATTAATTGTTGTGCCATATAAATTTCCTATTTCCCTTTGAGTAGGACATTCAAGTTTGAATTTTTCTATTTTTCTTTGAGCTAGATCCTGTATATCTCTTTCTATGCCTTCAAAAACTGAGATTTTTACCAAATACCCTTCTTGCAGATCCTTCTCATTTTCTAGTTCTACTGGATTATTTTCTTTTCCACTAATCATAAAAAAGGCAGGTTCTGTGGAAAAAGCGCCTCTTTGGATCATGTTCTGTTCCATAGGGTTGTACTCAAAAGAAAATTTAAATTGTCCAGATTCAAATTTAATGTATGGATTCTCTACTTTTGGTTCCTCTATTACAATTAAATTTTCGGGTTCATTTTGTGGGTTTTCCTTACCGTTTTTTATGAGTCCCTTGGATTGTGAAGATAAATAAGTCGCCACCGCAAGGGAGGCTATTATTATAATTATGGTCAATTTTACTAATGAGATTTTGGGTTTCTTCTTTCTTGGGATATCTAATTTTTCTTTTTCTTTAGAAAATTCATTGGAATTTATTTGGCTGGTTGGCCTTGTGGATTCGCTTGTTGTTAAAGTTTCATAATTTAGTTTATTGCTTTCACCTGTGGGCGTATTATCTATAACTCTTTCTGTATCCAATTCTTTTGTATTTGAGTCCATATTTAAATTTTCCCAAGTTTTTTGGCCAATGTCCATGTGTCATCCAATAATTTTTCCTGCTCTTTTATACCCTTTGCCCAAAAGTTTTTATCTTCAATATCAATGCCCACTTTTTTAAAGGCATCCGCGGGGGAAACACTAGCTCCCAAAGAAAGTAATGTCTTAAACTTCTCAATGAATTTAGGATTTTTATTCACCTCTGACTGCAAACTTTTGGAAATTAGTAACCCACTTGCATAAGAATATACGTAGAAAAAGTTTCTAATATGTGACCAATACACCCACCAATTTTCTGATCCCTTAGATTGTTCTACAAAATCACCCATATAAGCCTTCATATTTTCTTGAAACAATTCTCCAATAAACTTTGCGGGTAAATAACCTTTTTTGGCATGCTCCCGATGAAGATCTAACTCAAATTTATAACAAGCTATTTGTCTTTGTATAGAGGAAACTTGGTCGTTGAGTCTTTCCATTTGTAATGAAAGTAGCGTTTCCTCATCTATTTGTTGGGAGATTTCTTGCAATACAAAATCTTCCATAAATGTGCTGGCTACCTCGGCTATTGCCAAAGAAGCCCCATCATTAAGTGCGTTTTGGTGTGTTTTTGCTAACTCAAAATGAATCGCATGTCCCATTTCATGGGCAATTGTAGTTATATCCCTTATTTTTCCCAAAAAGTTTAGATAAATAAAAATAGGTTGTCTTTGCAAATTAGAAATACACGCGCCCCCAGGATCCTTGTGCTTTTTAGGAAAAGCATCTATTTGTCCGTTACTGAGATATTTTTCAAACAAGTTTGAAAATTGAGGGTCTAAGTTTAATAGGGATTTTTTTACAATTCGTACCGCCTCCTCAAAACTTATTGTTTTATCCAAATTTCCGTAAGGAACATTTCTTTCATGATAACTTAGCTTTTCTTGGTTCAGTAGTTTTGCTTTTAATTCGTAAAATCTTCTGGAAATAATAAAGCTCTCTTCTACAGTTTTTATTAATGTTTCAATAACCGATGGGTCTATGTCATCTGCCACATGTCTTGGCTCTTCGGGAGATTTAAATCCCCTTAAATTCATATCAATTCTGTTGTTTTCCAATATTGCGTTAATTTCATGCTCTGCTTCATCCAAATGGGTTTCTAAAATGCTGTTAAAGTCTTTTGCCGCATTATCCCTAATGGCTTTTTTTGAGTTACTTAGCAAATCCAGTATTTCTGCAAAGTTTTTTCCATCTCGTTCCTCTTTTGAAAGAATATTTTCTAGCATTTCTACCCAGTTCTCATGTGCAACTTTAGATTTTAGATTTAGGATTTTTTCTTCTGGCTCAGACAGCAGATATTTTGCGTTAACAAAAAGTCTTTCTAAAAAATGCTTGTACTCTTTTAAGTTTGGATCATTCAGAAACTGGGTTTGTGTTTTCTCTGGTATTTTTGAAAGCTTAAGTGTAAAAAACTCCAAATCATTTACTAGCTTTATAATTTCTTGATGAAGTTTGTTATATTTTGCTTTAATTATTGGATTATTTTGGTCTAGCACAGTTCGTAGGCTTAACAGAAAAAATGCATCTCCTCCTGGTCCAAAGTTTCTTTCTAGTAACTCATATTCATCTAGTGCCTCTTTTAGTATGATGGGTTGCTCCAAAAAATCAGTTCTTTTTTGCCATTTTTGTATAAATTTTATGTTTTCTTCTTTTGCTTGTTTAAAATTTTCCTTCAGAGATGACAGATCCCATGTGGTTTTTATTTCCATGCCTAAAATCTTAACATAGTTGCTCTAATATAGGTAAATTGACATTAGCTATGGTCTTTGTTAAAATTCCCCTGTTCTGCGGGTGTGCGTATTATTACTTTATAGCTTCACTTTAGCCAACGCCAAAAGGGCGTTGTTTTTGTCTGTGTGAAGCTAGCATAAGAGGAAAAAAATATGTCAAAAAATAAAAATACCGTTTATTTAACGCAAGACGGTTTGGAAAAATTAAAAAGTGAACTCTCCCAATTACTGCAGGAAAAAAGGCCTGCGGTGGCTCAAAGAATAAAAGAAGCTAGAGAAATGGGGGATATTTCGGAAAATGCTGAATACGATGCTGCACAGCAAGAGCAGGCCTTTGTTGAGGGTAGAATTTCCGAATTGGAGGAACTTATCAAAAACGCTGAAGTGATTAACGAGGAAGCAGGTACTGGGGAAGTGCGTATTGGTTCTAAAGTTACGGTTAAAATAGATGGTGGTGAGGAAACTTTTTATATTGTAGGCGCTCAAGAGGCGGATCCTTTGGAAAATAAAATTTCCCATGAATCTCCTTTAGGTGCGTCTTTGGTAGGTAAAAAAGTGGGAGATTCTTTTGAAGTGGAAGCCCCTATAGGGATGTTGACCTACAAAATTGTTAAGATTTCGTAGTAGCACTATATTTTGTGTCCTTTGTTACTAAAGTAACTTTTATAATGCGTTCTTGTTAAATCCCTTGAATAAAGCCTGTTTTTATGGTTTTATGTCTGCATGTACTGGCCTTCCGAAGTTATAGAGAAAATACAAAGAGACGTTGTTCCCCCCTTTCATGTGGATGATATGAAAACTCCTTCAGGTCAGATTCATATTGGTTCCTTAAGGGGCGTGATAATACATGATGTTATTCATAAAGAATTGCTAAAAAGAGGTCTAGAGTCCCGATACACATACATCTATAACGATATGGATCCTATGAATAAAGTTCCTGTATATTTGAGCGGTTTAGGTTACGAAAATGATTTGGGTAAGCCCCTTTTCAAAATAAAATCCCCCGAAGGGAAGTTGAATTATGCCCAATTTTACGCGAATATTTTTACTGGGGTTTTTAATGTTTTGGGAGCTCATCCCGAAGTTATTTTTAGCTCTGATCTTTATTCTGCAGGAAAATTCAACTCTACAATAAGAGAAAGCCTTGATAAGGTTAAATATATTCGGAAAATCTATACAGACATTGCAGGTTATGAGAAACCCGAAGGTTGGTACCCATTACAGGTTATTTGTCCAAATTGTGGAAAGGTTGGAACTAGTTTGGTTACCTCTTGGGATGGGGCTAAGGTTGACTTTGAATGCAAAGAGGATTTGGTTTCATGGGCAAAAGGTTGTGGTCACAAGGGCCGTATTTCCCCATTTGATGGGAATGCTAAACTCATGTGGAAAGTGGATTGGCCAGCTCATTGGAAGGTTTTGGGTGTAAATATTGAGGGTGCAGGAAAGGATCACACCAGTGCTGGAGGCTCTAGAGATATAGCAAATCAACTATGTGGCCTTTTTAATATTCCCGTTCCTTTGGATGTGCCTTATGAATGGTTTTTGACCAAAGAGGGAGGGAAAATGTCCACATCTAAAGGTATTGGCATGTATGCTAAAGAGTTAATTGAGGTTCTTCCCCCAGAGGTTGCTCGTTTTCTAATTTTAAGAACTCACTATAATACAGCCATACTGTTTGATCCAAACGGAGAAACTTTTTTGGATTTATTTGATGAATTTGATAGATGTGCAAAGTTTTTTTATGAAAAAGATGACAAAAATGTGGATTTGGCTCAATACTTTGAGGCGGGTATAATTCGGGATGAGTTTAGGACTCCAACTTTTCTGCCTCGTTTTAGGTCAATAGCTATGTATGTCCAGATGCCTTCTGTTGACATTTATAACTGGGCTGCTACAGAAAAAGGAAGTGATTTAACGACATTTGAAAAACTTGTATTAGAAGAAAGAGTTTACTCTGCTAGGCAGTGGTTGAATAAATATGCGCCAGAAGAATTTAAATTTTCATTCCAAGAGATTATACCTGAACTTTGTTCGGGGTTGAGTCACGAACAATTACTATTCTTAGAGGAGTTACTCATCTTATTAGAGTCAAAATACTTAAAAAATGCTGTTTCCGGAGAAGATTTGCAACAGGAGATTTTTGAGGTTGCTAAAAAAATAGGTCTTTCTGGAAAGGCGGCTTTTGAAGCTCTATATATTATTTTACTGGGAAAAACCCATGGTCCCCGCGCCGCATGGTTATTGTTAGACATTGGGATTGAAAAAGTTGTAGAGAGAATAAACAGTGTTGTAGCAAAATTTTCTCCCAAAAGTGTATAATCTGTAAGTATGGAATTCAAACCAAATATAAATGACACCAAAAAAGTGGAAAAGATAGCTGATAACCTAGAGGGTGTATCTTTTTCCCAAGGCGATGAGTTAGGCAAAGCAGTTTCGGATGTATCCTTAGAGAAAGGATTTTTAGCAAGAATTAAAAAACTATTTAACACGGTAAGTACTAAGTCAAAAAAGATAGCTCAATAAAATGCTTGATCCAGAATTTGTTAGAAAAAATCCGGAACTAATAAGACAAAACATAATAAATAGGGGGATTACAGATTTGGATTTTGATGCTTTTTTGGAGGTGGATTCTCAAGCGAGAGATGCTCTTAGATTGCTGGAGACAAAAAGAGCTTTGAGAAATTCTCTTTCCGAGGCAATATCAAAGGTTTCTGCCGAGGAAAGGCAAAAGCTTATTGAGGAAGCTTCTCAGATAAAAGTGGATATTCAAAAACTGGAGGAGGAATATTCTCAACTGGCTAAGCAAGTACAGGAGACTCTTGTTCGCATACCTAATATGTCTTCTCCAGAGATGCCCGTTGGTCAAGGGGAAGAGGACAACGAAGTGCTAAAAGTGTGGTTGCCTACGGTTGGCTATTTAGAAGGTCCGTTTTCTTATTCTAACCCAGACTATATGCCAGAAATCGACTTTCCTCATAAAGACCATGTCACATTGGGGGAAGAGTTGGATCTAATTGATGTTAAGCAAAGTGCCTTGGTTTCGGGGAGCAGATTTTGCTATTTAAAAAACGAAGCCGTTTTATTGCAAGATGCTATTTTTGCAATGCTTAAATTGGAGTTGCAAAAAAGAGGGTTTATTCCCTTGGTTCCTCCCCTTTTGGTTAAGGAGCGTTCTCTTTTTGGGACAAGCCATTTTCCAGAAGGCAGAGAGTATGTATATAAAATTGAAAATTTTAATGTAGAAGAAAATAATGATCTCTATTTAGTTGGATCTTCGGAGCCTTCTAATTTTTCTTATTTTATGGATAAGATCTTGGATATAAAAGATCTTCCCATTAAGGTTTATGCTCAAACTACATGCTTTAGAAGTGAGGTTGGATCTTGGGGAAAGGATGTACGAGGGATCAAACGGGTTCATCAATTTGATAAGTTGGAAATGAATGCTGTTTGTTTGCCAGAGAAATCAAGAGAAATTTTTGAAGAATTTTCCGAAATAAATGAATGGATGCTTCAGCAACTTCGGTTGCCTTATAGAATAATAAACAAATGTACCGCTGATGCAGGATACAATGCTTCTTATTTACAACATGATTTTGATTATTGGCGCCCCGGTGAAAGGGAATTTATGGAGGGTGGTACTAATACAATGACTACAGATTACCAGGCAAGACGCTTAAATATCAGGTATAAAGCAGAAAAAGGTACCGAATTTGTTCACACCGTAAACGATACCGCCTGCGCTGTAGGAAGGGCTATTATTGCCATTTTAGAGAATTACCAACAACCTGATGGTACGGTAAGGATTCCAGAGGTACTACGTCCTTTTATGAATGGGAAAGAAAAAATTTTAAGAAAGGCTACTAGTTGATGTCTGTTTTCTCAGGATTAAACTTACCCGAAGTGATTTTGGAGACATCTTCACCGTTTAATAACAACATTAAGGTTTTAAAGTCGGGTGATGTATTAAAACTAAGTGTGGATAATTTTGTTCAATCACTAAGCAAAAACTCAAAAAATGCTTGTAAATTATGTTGGGGAGAAACAGCCAATGTTGTAAAAGAGCAAACCCAGGAAATGCCTCCAAGAAATGTGTTGATTTTAGGTCTTGGGGGTGGGACAATGCAGCACTTTATTCATGAGACTTTCCCTGAGGCGAATATTGTAAGCGTGGAGATTGACCCTATCATTGTTGATATAGCAAAGAAATATTTTGACCTTGATTCTATTGGGAATCATCGCGTTATTGTTGATGATGCCTTTAGGTTTGTGGTGGAGCCAGAATCTCATGGAATTAATAAACAAACGTTTGATGTCATTATTGTAGATACAGTTTTGGGCGATGACTTTCCTGATTTAGCCTCATCTGGAAATTTTCTTTCCGCACTAAAAGTGTTGGCTTTGCCTGGAGGTTTAGTTATTTTTAACCGAATTTACTTGGAGGAATATCAAGAAAGTGTGAACGCATTTAAGGCCCTTATAGAAGGATTTTTTTCTGATATCAAAACAAAAATTGTGGCAGGTTACACTAACTCGGATAATATTTTGATTTACGGAAGGGCTTAAACTTAGGGTTTTTTAAAATGGCACTTTACAGAGCTGTAATTTTAGGGATTGTCCAAGCCGTTACGGAATTTTTGCCTGTATCCTCTTCGGGTCACTTAGTTATCTTTTCTCATCTCTTGGGATGGGGTGTTGGTTCATTAGTTTTTGATACCATGTTGCATCTAGGAACTGGTTTTGCTTTAGTGGTGTACTTTTGGAAGGATTTGGTAGATATTCTAAAGGATCTGAAAGGATTGGGTTTAAAAATTCTTTTGGGGATTTTACCCGCGGGAGTAGCAGGGTTTTTGTTGGAAACTTGGTTTGAAAATACTTTTCGTTCGGTTGGGTTTGTAGTTTTATTTTTACTTTTGGGAAGTTTGCTAATGCTTTTTGCTGAGTTTTGGTATAGAAAAGGGTTATCTAAGTCGCAGAATGGCACTGTTGAACTTTCACTTGAGAAGGAATTAACCTATGAAAAAGCTTTTTTTATTGGGTTGTTTCAAGTCTTGGCGTTATTTCCAGGTTTTTCAAGATCAGGTTCCACAATTTCTGGAGGGTTGTTTCTGGGGTTAAATAGAGAAAAATCCGCAAAATTTTCCTTTTTGATATCTATTCCGATTGTTTTAGGTGCAGGCTTGTATCAATTGCTTAAAATTTCTATGGGACTTGGTGACTTGGAGGTGCCTACTTTTTTTTGGAAAGAAGCCCTAATAGGAATTTCTACCAGTTTTATAGCAGGTTTTTTTTGTATAGGTTTCTTAATGCGGTTTTTAAAGAAGAATTCTCTTTTGCCTTTTGTGGTTTATAGGTTGGGTTTGGTGGTTTTGTTGTTGCCTTTCTTCATTTAGCTAAGTTTTCCCTATCAATGATATAATCCCATATGCCATGTTACAAAAATTAATCGGTGTTTTCTTTGACACCAACGAAAAACAACTAAAAAAAATAGAACCCATTTTGAAACAAGTCAATTCATTTGAGGAAGAGTTTAAATCCCTTCCCGATGAGAAAATACTGGAAAAAACCGCTCAATGGAAGGAGCAATTGGCCCCAAAGACTTATGAGGAGAAACAAAAGCTTTTGGATCAGATATTACCAGAGGCCTACGCCTTGGTTAGAGAAGTTACGCGAAGGGTGCAGAATATTCGGTTACATGATGTTCAAATATTAGCTGGAATAGCTTTGCACCAAGGTAAAGTGGCAGAACAAAAAACTGGAGAGGGTAAAACCAATACGGCAACCTTGCCCTTGTACTTAAACGGGCTAACAGGGGATGGCTGTCACTTAGTTACTCCCAACGACTATCTTTCTAGACATGGCGCTGGATGGATGGGAGCCGTTTACACCAAACTTGGTTTAAAAGTAGGAGTTATAATGCAGGAAAAAGCGTTTGTTTTTGACCTTTTCCATGAAAATCCAGCTTTTCAGGACGATTATGCTAAACATTTAAGAGAAGTAGACCGACAAGAGGCCTATAAATGCGATATTACTTATGGAACAAATCATGAATTTGGGTTTGATTATTTACGCGACAATATGAAATACCAGTTAAATGAACTGGTTCAAACATGTCCAAACGGTGCATTTGGTGTGCACAATTTTGCTATTGTGGATGAGGTAGATTCCATTTTAATTGATGTAGCCAGAACCCCTTTGATAATATCCACCTCTCATGCTCAACCAACAGACCGTTATCATGAGGCAAACAACATAGTAAAGACTTTGTTAAAGGGTACAGATTATGAAGTGGATGAGAAGTTTCGCAATTCAACTCTAACAGAATTGGGTATTCGCAAGGTAGAAAAGCATTTGGGAATAAGCAATCTGTATGAGCAAGATTTTGAGATGGTGCACCTAATTGAAGAGGCTTTAATAGCCAATACTTTATATGAAAGAGATCGGGATTATGTTGTAAAGGATGGGCAGGTAGTTATTGTTGATCAATTTACGGGTAGGCTTTTATTTAGCAATCGCTATTCTCATGGGCTTCACCAAGCCATAGAAGCTAAAGAAGGCGTTGCTATTCAAGAAGAGTCTCGCACTTTGGCTGAAATTTCCTATCAAAATTATTTTAGGATGTATAACAAATTGGCTGGTATGACAGGTACTGCTGCTACAGAAGCAGAAGAATTTAAAAAAATCTACAATTTGGATGTTTTGGTTGTACCTACTCATCACCCGATTGCGCGAATTGACTATAACGATATTGTTTATAAAACAGAATCCGGTAAGTTTAAGGCCGTTGCTGATGAAATAGAAGAGAAATATAAGAAAGGTCAGCCAGTTTTGGTTGGAACTACTTCTGTAGAAAAGAGCCAATTGTTGCACAATTTTTTGGAACGAAAAAAGATTCCGCATGAAATTTTGAATGCAAAAAATCATGAGAGGGAAGCTTTAATTATTGCGCAGGCTGGACGCCCAGGCGCAGTGACTGTTTCTACAAATATGGCAGGACGAGGTGTGGATATTATTTTGGGAGGAGATCCCCCTACAAAGGAGGAGCAGGAAAAAGTTAAAGAATCAGGTGGTTTGCATGTAATTGGTACAGAGCGGCATGAGTCTAGGCGAATAGATAATCAGTTGCGGGGCCGCGCTGGAAGGCAAGGTGACCCAGGTTCTTCCCGCTTTTTCGTTTCATTGCAGGATGATCTAATGCGCATTTTTGGAGGAGCTAAAGTTGAAGCTTTAATGAACCGTTTTGGTTTAGATGATAATACTCCTTTGGAGGCGGGGATTGTAAGTAAGTCCATTGAAAATGCGCAGAAAAAAGTGGAAGGATTTAACTTTGATCGTCGTAAGTCTTTGGTGGAGATGGACGATGTTATGAATGTACATCGTGAGGTAGTTTATAAATTAAGAAGGCGTATTTTAGAGGTTATCTCAGGAGATGAAACCCACAAAGATTGGCTTTTACAACAGCTTGAGGAAAAGGCGGGTTTTGACCCATTGGTTTGGGAACAAAATATTCAAAAGGTTGGAAAAGAAGTTTGGTCGCAAATTTTGGCACAGATTGCATTGCCCGTTATTGATGTAATGTGGATGGATCACTTAGTAGATATGGATCAGCTAAAGGAGGGTATTGGATTGCGAAGTTATGCGCAGAGAGATCCTATGGTGGAATATAAAACAGAAGGGCATGCAAGATTTGAGATTTTGATTCAGCAGATGTATGCATCCATTTCGGATAGGTTGCAGAAATTAAAAATTGAAGAAAATACTTCTCGGCAAGGATTCACGGCACCAGAAAGGATTTTGGAAAAACAAATGGCAAAAGCCGACTACAAAAGGGGAACATTGGAAACTGGAGTGTCTGAAGAGCTGGACCTTATGCAGGAGTCTGCTAAAGGGAAAGTTGTGGACTCTTATGGGAGAGCGTTAGAAGTAAAGGAAGTTTCTTCGGGTGCCGAAACCATAGGAAGGAATGATCCATGCCCTTGTGGGAGTGGGAAAAAATATAAGTACTGTCATGGGAAGTAGGTTTTAATTAATAAGAGGATTTGATTTCTTTTTTCAAAATTTGATGCTTTGTTGCGGTCTGCAGTTGCTAATTTCGTAGTCTATTATACTCCTAATGCCCTCTATATCTTTTGGTCGCCATAAATCTTTCTTGTAATTTAGGGATTTGTGTAAAGCTACGAACTTTATTCCGTTTATTATTTCAGCTTCATCAATTAGCTCGTTCACATCGTATTTTTCTGAAATCCATTCGTTATAAATCTCAATCCTGCCATTAAAGAGAACCACCCTTTTTCCCCTTTTAAAGGGAGTATCTATGGGATGTCCTAGCAAGGTGGTTTTTTCCCATGCTAAACCTCTGGCTATCACATCTAGATCATTTTTGAGAGGTTTCAGTCCTTTTTTTATAAGAGGTCCGCTCCCAAAAATTGCATAGTCCTCTTTTGGAAGACCTAAGCTCATGAGGTATTTATATTCTGGAGTATCCTCCAGAGGTAAACATCTATTATTTGCCATCATAGGTTATACTATACTCAGTATTATTCTACAGATTTATGAAAAAAGTAGTAGTTATAGGAGGAGGTACAGGTACCTTTGCCACGCTTTCAGGTCTAAAAAAATTCCCTGTTGATTTAACCGCTGTGGTTACAGTGGCGGATGATGGTGGTAGTACAGGACGGCTTAGAGATCAGTTTGGTATTTTGCCCCCAGGTGATTTTCGTATGGCGCTTGTGGCACTCTCCTCAGAAGATGATGACCAACAGGTTTTGCGTCAATTATTTTTATATCGTTTCTCTCAAGGGGAAGAGGGTTTAAGAGGACATAATTTTGGAAATTTATTTTTAGCTGCGCTAACTGATATTTTAGGGACGGAAGAAAAGGCTTTAGCGTATGCATCAAAAATCTTGCGTATTAAAGGAAGGGTTTTGCCTGTAACCACAAATCCAGTGACCTTGGTTGCTCAATATGAAAACGGAGAAATCTTAAAAGGGGAGCATGATATAGATGAACCTCCTCCCAGCCATGATTATAATCAAAAAATAAAAGATTTATGGGTAGAACCTGATTTAGTGTGTTCCCCTATGGTTACGGATGCTCTATTGGATGCGGACTTGGTTGTATTGGGACCAGGAGATTTATATACAAGTATTTTGGCTAATGTTGTTGTAAGAGGTGTTTCAACGGCATTACAAAAAACAAGGGGTAAAATTGCCTATGTTGTTAATCTAATGACAAAATTTGGTCAAACAAATGATTTTTCAGCTTCCGATCATGTTTTGGAATTAAGGAAATATTTAGGAAAGCTTCCCGATTTAGTTTTAGTAGACAATACAAAATATCCCACAAAGATTTTGGATCTTTATAAAGAAGAAAATAACCAGCCTGTTTTGGATGATTTAAAAGAGTCTGGAGATTATTTGGTGGTAAGGGAACACCTTTCCTCAGACTTAATTTTTGCAAAGTCTAAAGGTGATGCTCTAAAAAGGAGTCTTATACGACATGACCCTGATAAATTGGCATGGGAATTAATGAAATATATAAAGCCCTTTTAGTAAAGATTGTATAATTAGGTTGCTATGGATTTTACAAAGAAACTTTATTTACTCTTTTTTCTTGTTTTAGGAACAGCCTCACTAAGCTATGTGTCTTTTGCGTATGCCCCAATTCCTCCCCAAATTCCTAGTGATAGCCAAATAAAGGGTTCATCAATAGCAGGTCCCTTTGCTTTTTTGCCTTCTCCTGTGGAGGCGCAGGAAATTAGTGCTACATATGCTCCCGATATTGTAAATATCTCATTTATTATTGAAGAAAAGTGTAGTGATGCACATTCTTATTATTATGAAACAATTTTGGAGGATAGGGGATGGCAGAAAGTCTCTTCCGAAGTTGTTGAAGATGACTTACTTACTTCGTACATGGAAGAGACTGCTGGACTTTTCTTGAACATAAACTTTTTTACAGAAAATTCTCAAAATATGGGAGAAACTTGCTTGGTCAATTTGGTCGGTGGTATCCAATAATCTCAGTAATATTGCGCATTTTCTTTATGTGTCTGTTGATTTAATCTGCTGTTCCCACCAAAAAAATTGCTTTCCAAGGTCTATATACACTTCTATAAGTTTCCTCAAATAAAGTCTCATCGTTTTTTGTCACTTTCCTACTAAAAACGGAAGTTGCCCCCCATGCCGAAAAATCGATTTGTTGCATCACTCCTTTTTTCAAAGTGTCGGTTTCTTGATATTCCGTTGGTGGGGGTGGTGTTACACCGGTGATGACAGGCTCTGTGATTTGTACCTCTCTTCCATCGGGTGTTCCGTAAATTTTGAATATTAGCTTAGTTTGATCCGGAATTGCATATGCCTGTACCAACACATAATTTTCTGTATCATTTTTAAACTTCATGTCCAACGATGGTTGGTAAATTGCAGCGTCAAATCCCGCTGGTTGATCTTTTTCATAATAGCCAACCCTATAATCGTGCGCATGCCTTTCTATGACAGGTAGACCTGAATTTAGAACTGCCCTAAAAAGCGTGGTGGATGTTTGACACACCCCTCCTCCTGCCCCCAAAACCGTTCTCCCGCTTGCAATAACCCATGCAGAATTAAACCCCGTATTTGCATTTATTGGGCCTACAGATTTGTTTAATGAATAAATTCCTCCTGGAGGTACCAAAACCCCGCTCGACCTTTCTGCGGCTAGCGTTAAGTTAGAAACCCTAGAAGCCGAAGACCCAGCGTAATTTGATTCTCCGTAACCTATTAGTTTTGTAATTCCGTATTTAGACACATCCGTTGTTTTTTCTGTAATCCTTGTAGATAGAATAACCTCTTTATCGCCGTTAAAAAAAGCTTTCTCAAAATCGGTAGAAAACTTTGTTGTATCAAGCTCTTCTCCCTCTCCTAAAAGCTCAAAGTCCAAAACTAGCCCATCTTCGGATTCTTTATTTACTCTTCCTCTTGGTAAAACATTTATTTGTGCTTCCAAAGTTTTTTGTAAATTATTTAGCTCTTGGTTATTTAGCGTCAGTTTTAGAATATTTTTCTCTTTTTTCACTTCTAAAAAATCAAGCTTTTCCAAAGGATCTATTTCCCAAATTTTGTCATTATGTTTTATGGTTAGTTTTTCTTTTAACAAAGGTTCTACTTGGTATTTGATTTTTTCTAAATCCACTCTTGTAATTGATGCAACATCGGGTTTTATTGGTATCTCCAAATAGGAAAAATCAGCTCTCCCAAATTTTTCCAGCAGTCTTTGGGTTAACTCTTGAATATCTACTTTTTTTCCATGTTTTTCCGCGTGAATTTGTAATCTTTCTTCTTCATCAAAGTAATAAAATGCTTTTTCTGCGGGATCATCTACTTTCCCTTTTATTTGATTTAGCTTTTGATTTAGGATTGTATCTTCAACCGAAAAAGCTAAGGGGCACTCTATTTTTTTCACCAATCCCCATAACTTGTTTTTGGTATCCAGAAAAAAGTTTTTTGATCTTCCGATCAAAAACGCTTCTCGTACAGTGTTTTCTATATTGTAATCATGTAAGATTTCTCTGGTGCTTATTTCAAAAGTTAAATTTTCTTTTGAATCTTTAATTTCAATTGTGTCGGGTGTTTTTATTAAACTGTATAGAATTGACTCGGCTTCTTTTGCAGTTTTCCCCCCGATTTTTATATTTGCAACTGTTACCCCAGGGATGATTTTATTCGCGTAAACCAAATGGTAAACTGAAAAAAATATTGCAATTATTCCAAATGCTAAGAATAGTTTTTTATAAAATTCA
>Ga0116188_1000953_pt1 | contig 26470 bp, 16 predicted proteins | sample AD_JPNTR2_MetaG_FD_89807 | JGI IMG/M metagenome (GOLD analysis project Ga0116188, IMG submission 89807) | Active sludge microbial communities of municipal wastewater-treating anaerobic digesters from Japan - AD_JPNTR2_MetaG | ecosystem: Engineered > Bioreactor > Anaerobic > Digestate | place...
GCGATCTTGGGGTTTTGGAGGACGACATCCTTGCGACCGAGGAAGGACTCCAGAACCGCAGGCGCAATCTCTTCCTCAAAATCAGCAGGGCTCCGGACTCGGCAATACGCGTAGGGGACCTTGAATATTACATCCAAAACGAGGTAGTAGATCTTGGCGTTTTCGCACGCCAGCCGAGACTGTGGGTCGGGAACCTCGCTCTGACCTCCTTCTGCCCATGTCTGGAGGGATGGGATGTCCCGTTTTCGTCGGTTTCGCCTCAGGTCGGACTGCCTGAAACGTTTAATCTGCCCCCCACCGTCATCGACTCGCTTCGACTTCCGCTCGTTCGCAAGCCGAAACTGAAGAGGGTGCACGCACTTTGCGTCCAGGCGCTTTACTGCCGCGGAGAGGACTCTCTAGACGCGGTAAGAAAGCTGACGGAACTGCTTGGCCACTCGGACGACCGTATTTCGGCCGTGATACGGCGGAGGCTCGAAGCTTTGGCACGTCATCCCGACATTAAGACTCGATCCCAAGCCTACCGAACCCTTCTTTTGGACGAGCCTATTCAAGACTACAGTCGCGCTTTTCCGGCCTTTATCCAGTCCGGTCTCCCTTTCCTTGACGAGGAGTCGATCGAGACGATAGCAAAGGCTCATTTCGAGCAGCGGCGCTTGGAAGCACTGCGCCGGCGCCTGCTGATCTACCGGACACAGCTCTCCTGGCCGGCAACTGACTTGGTAAGAGCGCAGTTCAAGAATCTGCTCAAGCTGCTGGCGAATTTTGCGCGTTATCACCCTGAAGCCCAGGCGACAGTTCGGGAAGAGCTGGCTGCGTGGGTTTTGCACCGCGCCGATCCGGAGCTTTCGGCCGTCGCCGAAGAGCACCTGGAGGAGCTGTCCTGCGGGTGCAGGGGAGAATTGACAGAGGAGGAAAAGAAGGTCAACTGGTCTGAAAAGATAACTTTCGAAGATGGACTGCCCGCGAATGAACTCCAAACACTGAGAAAAATTCTGTTCAAGACTACGATGCTGAAACAGTCCCTGATGCTGACGTTTGACGAACAGGATTTCGATATTCGTGAAGTACCGCCGGGCGGCATCTGGGTGACGAGAATTGCATCGCGCCCTCCGCACAATCGGTACCGGGTGACGGTCAATACCATGTCCGGCAAGCATTTCGACCTCCAGTTGATTCTTCAGGAAAATCTGGATGACGCGCGGGTTCGCGAGACGATGTTCTGGACAATCGCGATCGGAGGCTATGCTCATGGATCTCCGGTCCTGCCACGATTCGGTTGCGCCCGTCTCGATTTGGGCGCCATGTCGCTCGCTTACGTCAGCGACCTCACCGTATGGGAACGAATCCGCGGATTTACCAGCATCCAGCCAGGAAGCACCGGGCATCCGGGAGTGCGTGACTGGCGCAAACTGTTCATCCGCGCTTTCGGGGCTGTCTTTCGGGCCTGGCGAAACAGCAATTTTCAGATTGTGCCGGGAGCGGTGGCCCCGTCCAACGTCGTTGTTCCAGAGCCGGATTTTCGGCAAGGTTCCTGCGTTCTTTCCCTGACCGGATGGACTCCCTACGTCAACACGCTTTCGCTGATCGAGCCAATGGTCCGCAACTTTTACGACTACACGGTTGCTCATTGTCCGTGGGCCAAGATGTATCTGGATTACTGCTGGATCTTCGATGGATGTGTGGAAGCCCTCGGAGTCGAGAGAGCCAAGGAGTTCCTGGGACGCCTGGATCGTGACCTCTCCACGGCGAAAGCTGTAGCGCACGGAATCGAACTGAAACGAGAGCTGCTTAAGTACCGCCGGCAACTCGACGAAAGCTATCACCCGCCCTTGCCGGTCGATCTGGCCATCGACCGGTTTAAGGAATGGGAACAACTCACGCCTCTACCTACGCCCGAAGCGCGGGAACAAACCGTCGACGAGCTTCAAAGGCTGTACAGGATCGATAGATTTCCTGTCATCGCTCGCTACCATCTCTATCGGCACACCTTTTTTGCTCATGCTGCCGAGGACACACGTGAAGCTTTCGACCTGCTGCTTCGTGAAATGTTCAAGCGTCCAGGGACTGTCCCTACTCAAATGCAGGAATTGTCCGACCTGCAGTTAACCCTTCGCGATCCCGTCGACCGGGCAGTCTTCAGTCGCATGGTCTTTCCGAAGGTGAAGCCGGTTCCGAACATCGAAGTCCTAAGCATAGGGGAAAGCGATCGCCGGCATGTCATTGTGCGATCGGAAATCACGGACAAGCATGGAGTGCAATACAGTGTGCGGGCGCCGCTTGAGCCGGCCGAGATCGGACAACTGTATCGTCTTCTCTTTCAGGCTGACTTTCCGAAGGTCATCTCGGAACAGGATCGCTACCTGGTCTGCCTGGATCGAGAGGGGGAAATCGTCGGCGGCGTCTGTTACCGGCACGAGGACGAGCAAGTGGTTCATCTGGACGGGGTTGTGGTGGCTCGCCCGCTTCAGGGACGAGGCATCGGCACGGCACTCCTCGACGATTTTTGCGCCAGGATGGCTAACGAGAACGCCAGCGTGGTCAAGACTCACTTTTTCCTGCGTCAGTTTTGCCTGCCCCGCGGTTTCCAGGTCGATCGTCGATGGGGAGGCCTGGTGCGGTTTCTCGAAGCGGCGAACGAGGAGAAAAGGAATTGACGATTGGTCATTGCTTCAATCATCAATCGTTCAATCGCCAATTCCGAGAGCGATTCAATGAACCGGCGCCTTTTCGCGGGAGCCGATCAGAGTGACTAGCGACTTCAGTACAGTCGAGAGGGAGTCGATAATCTCGCGGTCTTCGCTCTGCAGCACGAGATTGCACATGCGGAGTATCTCGAGCTGATACGGGGAATAACTCTCTGATTCGACGCGCGGACGCCTTCCCCTCCCTACCGAAAGCTGATTGAGCAGGCACCGACCGGATGGACTGACAGGACAGTTCTCTCCACCCCGCTTTTCGGGCTCGGCCTCCAGGAGACGGGTCACGGGCACGCCAAAAGCATCGGCTATCCTCGTCAGTGTTCGTATCGAAGGGGTTATTCTCTCGTTTTCCAAGCGTGACAAATAAGAAACCGCCAATCCTGTCAGTTCCGATATCTCCTGCTGAGTCATCTTGGACTGGAGACGCAGCTGGAGCACCTTCTTTCCAATACTCATAAACCCAATCTCCACTTTTGAGTATATAAGGAACTGTATTTACACTCCAGTCAAGTGCGTCATTGACGGCGACTGGTTAAGTTCTATACTGATTGAAAACGATTTGGAGGAAAACGCATGAATCGCCGTCAGTTCTTACGTAATACAACAGCGAGCGCAGCCCTGCTCAAATGCTTTCCGGCGGATCTTTCGGCGTTGCAACGTGATAGCTCCGGGAAGCTGGAGCGTCGCACCCTCGGGAAGACCGGTCAGAAACTGTCGATCATCGGCTTTGGCGGGATAGTCGTCACCGATGCCACAACGGAACAGGCTGCCAACAGAGTGGCCGAAGCGGTGGACCGCGGGGTGAATTACTTCGACGTAGCCCCCAGTTACGGAAACGCTGAGGATATGCTCGGACCGGCTTTGAAACCGTATCGCAAGAACGTGTTTCTGGCCTGCAAGACCCTGGAGCGGAGCCGGGATGGCGCCGCTGCCGAGCTTGACCGCTCCCTGCGGAAGATGCAGACGGATTACTTCGATCTCTACCAATTGCACGCCGTCACCTCACTGGAAGACGTCAAGCAGATCTTAGGACCCGGCGGAGCTCTTGAGGCCTTTGTAGCCGCCAGGCAAGCGGGCAAAATTAGATTCCTGGGCTTCTCGGCGCATTCCGTGGAAGCAGCGCTCGCGCTCATTGACGGTTTCGAGTTCGACACGGTGCTGTTCCCGATCAACTTCGCGACTTGGCATGCCGGCAATTTCGGTCCGCAGGTTCTCGCCAAGGCCCAGGAGAAGAAAATGGGGATCCTGGCTTTGAAAGCGATGGCAAAGAATCGCGTTCCACGAGGGCAGAAGAAGCTCTACGAGAAGTGCTGGTACGAGCCGCTTGACGACCGGGAGAAGGCGCTCGCGGGGTTGCGTTTTACCCTGTCTCATCCGGTAACGGCGGCCATTCCGCCCGGAGACGAAAATCTCTTCCGGATGGCACTTGACCTGGCCGCACAGTTCAAGCCGCTGACTTCGGAGGAGGCCGAGGCGATTAAACGGATGGCCTTAGAGATAGAACCGATTTTCCGGTATCCCTCTGCGCAGGCTTAACAGGCTCGAACGGACAGGCAGAAGTTGGGGAGACAAGCATGCCCGAACTAACTGATTGGCCCTTCAAGCGCGCGTTTCGCGCTGCAGAAGCAGGTCGTCCAAAATCGCTGCGTCCAGATGCATGGCGTCGAAATGCTCGAGTAGCACTTCCGGCGATTCCGTGACCGGCTCCCCTTCCACGTTCAAAGACGTATTGATAAGGAACGGGAGACCGGTTACTTCCTTGAACCGCGCCAAGACCTTCTGTAAGAGTGGGTTTTCGGGGCCTACAGTCTGATAGCGACAATAGTTGTTCAGGATGACATTTTCGAATTCACGACGATGCCGGCCTCGCAGCCGCCCCATGAAAGACATGAACGGCGAATGTTGCACTCCGTGAATGTAAGCGCTGGCATGGTCCTCCAGGATCGAGATGCCAAGCGGTTTCAGATTGTGGCGTCGCTTAATGCGCCGAGGATCGGGCGTAATCGGATTAACGAGGATGCATCGGCTGCCGAGGCTACGCGGTCCGAATTCCATTCTTCCCTGGAACCAACCGAGGGCCTTACCGGATGTCAATAATTCAACGGCCTTGGCGACAGGATCAGCCAGTTTCTCGTAACTGGTTCCCCGGCTTTTCATTACTTGTTCAATCTGCTTTGACGAATATTCCGGACCCCAGAAAGCGTGGTCCATTTCCACACGGGAGGCTTCGTCCCCGAGAAGCGCGAGCGCCGAGCCGATGCACAAACCGCTGTTGCCGGGGCTAGGCGGAACGTAAATCCGATCTATGGGCGTCTCGTCCGATATACGCGCATTCAGCAAGGAGTTGTAAGCTAGACCGCCGGTTAAAACAAGGTTCCGAATCCCATACCGGGAACACATGTCATCGATCACGGAGAACAGGATCTCCTCTGTCAGGTGTTGAACCGAAGTAGCGATATTCTGATGACGGCTCGTGATCTCTTCTTCCGGCTGGCGCTGAGGGCCCATCAGACGAGTCAGGTTTTCGTTGTAAAGCCGGCTTATATCGGGCGTCGAGTCGGCCCAGGAAGTCCCGACGCCATGCTCGTGATTAAAGTACTTCAGATTGAGTCGGATGGTTCCGTTCTCGGCCGAGATGATAGTCCGCAATCGATCCGTGAATTCCGGATATCCGAAAGTCGACAAACCCATGACCTTGCTCTCGTCTCCGTAGCCGGAAAATCCGAGGAACTGCGTGACCATGGTGTAGAAAAGACCGACGGAATGCGGGAATTGGACCTGACTGAGGATATCGATTCGATTACCGCGTCCGACGCCCGTCTTCATGGAAACGAAGTCTCCAAAAGCGTCACAGGAGACAATCAGGGCCTCATCGAACGGCGAGTAAAAGTAACCTGAGAGCATGTGAGAAAGGTGGTGATCCTCTTCCCTGAGCTTGAAAACCAGTGTCTCGACAGGAACTCCGAAGTGGGTAGCCAGCGTCTCTTTGAAATTGATCAATTTCAGATTAATACGGTAGCGGTCGTATAGCGAATTGATCTTATAGATGCGATCCTGGAAATGAATCTGATCGTTATTGACGATGCGCGTGTTGGTCGTGCGCGGGTAAGTAATGACGTCAATGTCCTTGAATTCCAGCCCCGCCTGTCGAAGGCAAAAGCCGATGGCACATAGCGGAATTCCCGCAGAGAATTTGACGCGGTTAAAGCGTTCCTCCTCAGCGGCCGCCACGAGTTTCCCGTCAACAAATATGGCAGCCGCAGCATTGGCATGAAAGAAGTTTAGACCAAGGATTGCTCTCATATAGGATATCTGAACAATCATAACGCGATTGCACGACGCACGACCAGCAACGAAAAGGACGAAAAGGACTCCAAAGACGTCAAGGACCACGTCTCCACTGGCGTCCTATGAGTCCTTTGTGTCCTTTGGCGTCCTTTTCGTCCTTCACCAAGCCCCGATGCTAAAATGGGTCCCACTCATGAGACTGGTTCTGTTCGACATTGACGGTACGCTTTTGTTGACTCACGGGGCTGGGATGAGAGCGCTCAACCGAGCATTCGAGAATAATCGAGTGCGTCCGGATGTGCTTAAGACCATCCGCCCTGACGGCAAGACAGACCCGCAGATCGTGCGGGAGATTATGAAAGCGTGTAATCGGGACAGTGAATGCACGTCGGACATGCTGACCGAGTTCTTCGATGTCTACCTCTCCTTTCTGCGAGAGGAAATGGCCGCTTGTACAAAGATGGAGGTTCTTCCCGGAGTTCGCAAGTTGCTGGAGGAGTTGGCTGAGGAACCGGAATTAGGCCTTGGCGTGGCAACGGGGAACATCGAGGAAGGCGCCTACCTCAAACTTCGCTACGCGCAACTGGACTCCTTTTTCGCCTTCGGTGGATTTGGTTCGGACTCGGAGGATCGAACCGAGGTCATTCGGTGGGCGATTGCAAGGGGCGCCGAGCGTATCGCACCCGAGAAGGTCGACGCAGCCTTTGTAATCGGGGATACGCCCCGTGACATCCTCCACGGCCGGGCTGCAGGGGCTCGCACGATTGCCGTCGCTACCGGAACATACCCACTTGAAACCCTCAAATCTTACGAACCTGACCTGGTCGTACGGACGCTGGAAGCAGCCGAGCCGATCAAGAAACTGCTGCTCTGTTGAAAACCCGCCGCAAAACGGATCTGGCGGCATGATATCCGCACATGCCATGCACTCCCCCGCCCGGAGGGGTCGAAGACGAGCAGATGAATACCCTGGGATCGGGAGTTGAATAGGGACAGAGCCTGATGGCAGGACGGGTGTACAACTGACGCCAGTTCTGCACCCCGCCGTTGATATCGCCGCCTACGTAGCTGGGATTGTAGCGTTCAAAGGCCATGGCGGTCATCGAGCTGAGAGCTTGAATCTGCCGTCGGAAGCCGGGAGCAAATCTCTCGATTTGTTCCACGATCGCTTCTGTCATGTCTTCGTCCGATCCTGAAGGCACATGGCAGTAACTCCAGACTGTGTGCAGACCCTTGGGCGCCCTGGTTGGATCAAAACAGCTTGGCTGACTGAGGATCACAAAGGGGCGCTCGGGGTGTTTTCCCTCCCAGGTGGCTTTCTCCGCTTCGACGATCTCTTCGTAGCTGCCGCCAAGATGAAGGGTGCCTGCCTCTCGGCATGCTTCCGCCCGGAACGGGATCCGACCTTCGATGACGAGATCGAGTTTAAAGACCCCCAAACCGTAGCGGTATTTCTCGAGTTGTCGCCGATAGAAATCTGTGAAGCCTGTCCCGGCCAGGGCCAGCGTCGGCTTGGGAGTCAGATCGAGGAGAACGGCCCGGGAGGGTGGGAGATCGGCGAATCGAGAGACAAAGTAGGAAGTTCTGAGCTCCCCTCCAAGAGAAACTAGATAAGAGATCAACGCCTGACTCAATCGACCTGCTCCGCCCTCGGGAAAGGGCCATCCCACCCGATGAGCGAGCACCGCCAGGACAAGAGCCACTCCGGACGTAACAAGATTGTCGAGCGGGAGCATCGAGTGTGCGGCAAGCCCGGCCCAAAACGCTCGCGCCTTTTCTCCCGAAAACCGCCGCTCGGCGAAACCGGCCGCTGAGGATAAGGCTACACGGCCAAACCGGGCCATCTCCATAGGATGGCGCGGCAAACCAAGAGGACCGAGAACATCGTCCTCAATGAGGTCCCAGGCAGACAAAATCGGCAAGAGAACGGCCGTGTATGAACTCGCGTCTTCACCAAGACTGAGCGCCGTCTGGTTCACGTCTTCGGAAAGAATCGCAGCAGTCCCGTCATCAAAAGGATGGGCCATGGCGAGGGGCGAACGAATCCAGCGCAGGCCATAGCGGCGCAACGGCAGGCGCCGGAAAAAAGGCGAACCGGCGGCCAGCGGATGGACACCGGAACAGACATCGTGCAGGCAGCCGGGAAGCGTGAGTTGGCTGGTCCGCACTCCTCCGCCGGCGATCGCGGCTTGCTCAAGAACACAGACGGATAATCTGGCTTGGGCGAGTTTCACCGCCGCTGCCAGACCGTTGGGTCCCGATCCAACCACCACGGCGTCGTAGGTCATGTACCACCAAAGAACCACATACGGGCTAAGCGAATCAAGGAACAGCAGGGGTAAAGGGATAAGGGGTAAAGGGAACTGCGAACTCAGGGGTAAACCGGACTGTACGCCTTTCAGCTTTTTCCCTTTATCCCTTTACCCCTGCTGTTTCCCCCTGCCGCTTCTTCGCGGGTGAGCAGCCTCACAGACACGAGTCAGACCTCCGAGTTAAAAATTCGCCCGGGTTCTTACCCCAGGAGGTTATCGTGTCAGTTTTTGAGTTTTTGACCCGCTCCTTGCTTATTCTTACTCTGCTGTCCCCCACCTTACTCGGCGCAAGCGTTTCGCTTGCCTGGGATCCGAACACAGAAAACGATCTCGCCGGATACTGGGTCTACAGGACTCAGACCAGCGGCTCCAATTACATTCGCGTTAACTCCAGTCTTCAGGTATCCGCGTCTTTCGTTGACTCGACCGTTGAGGCTGGCAAAACCTACTATTACATGGTCACGGCGGTTAACACTGCCGGCCTGGAAAGTCCACCATCGAACGAAGTTAAGGCCGTGATTCCCGCGAACGCACCTCCGCTGGCGAATGCCGGACCCGACCAGGTGGTAGCGCCGGGCACAGTTGTAACGCTGCAATGCAGGTCCACGGACCCGGACGGCGACCCCTTGGCCCGCTCCTGGTTGCAAGTTGCCGGACCGCCGGTCAGCCTTAGCGGCAGGGGAAACGTTACCGCCACCTTTGCGGCTCCACCGGTTGCAACCACGGCAAAGCTGGTTTTCCGGCTCACCGTTGACGACGGCAAAGGCGGGAGTGCCAGCGATGATGTGATTATCAGGATCAATCCGAGCGGCTTTAACCGTGCCCCGACGGCAAACGCTGGGCCCGACCGGACCGTTATACCGGGCAATACCGTGAGGCTGGTTGGTTACGGCAAAGATCCGGATGACGACCCGATTACCTTCTCATGGTCCCAGACGTCTGGTCCTGCGGTTTCTCTCTCCGGCGCAAACAATGCTACCCTCACCTTTGCGGTCCCTGATGCGCTCGATGGCGCTTCGCTCACGTTCCAACTAACAGTGATCGACAACAAAGGCGCGCAGGCAACCGACGAGGTCGCAGTAAGGGTGACATCGACCCACACGGGGCTGGTGGTGCCGGCCAGCTTGAATGGGACAGGTCTTGATGATGCCTTTATCGGCGTCGCGGTTCTAAACACCTCCAGTCAATCCAACACTCTTCACTTCGCGACCGTCGACAGGCATGGCGGCGAGCGGCTGCTTCAAAGCGCTGAGTTCAGGCCGCAGGCACAGGAGGCGTTTCTTACCGCAGAAGTCGTCAAGAACAATATGGAGGCGGTCTCATTACGCGCCCAGGCCCAGCAAGGCGAAGCGCGCGGTTTCTTCATGATTGGTCGCGGTCAGCCTCACCAAATGGACGGTGTCGGAGGAGAACCGGTAGAGGCGAAAGAGCTTTTCTTTCCGGTTGCGCGTCACCAGGGCACTCGCCAGACCCTTTACTTCCTGACAAATCCCCAGTTCGACATGCCGGCAAGAATAACACTGGAAGTGGTGGATCAGGCCGGATCGGTTGTTCGTTCCGGCAACCTGGATCTGGCGCCGGGCGCCTCGAATCTGGCCTCGCTGTCGACCTTACTGGGAATCGGAAATACGGACGGTGAGCATTACCTTCGAGTCACGTCGGACGTACCTGTTCAGGGATTCGAATTGATGACAAGCCCCGACGATTTTTCTTCGGCCGGCGGCCAAAGCCGAATGCCGGCGCAAACGCTCTGGATCCCACATTACCTGCTGGGTCGAAACGGCGAGGATACCGAATTGCGGCTGATTAACCCTGGAAACGAGGCCGTTGACCTGACTTTGTGGATATATGACCACAACGCGCTCCTCGTTGACACCCATTCGTTGTCGATCACCGGAAGGGGGCTGGCGGTGGCCAGGCTTTCAGACGTGCTGGGTGTCGGCGCGGTTCCGAGTCAGGAGTTGTATCTCACCGGCCATATCGTCGTAGAAGTCGATTCGACCGGTGTGCCGGCCTCACTCCTCGGTTCTGCGACCTTCTCGGGTCCAAATGCGAAGGCACAGTCTACCCTTCCAATGTGGCGAGCACCACAGACGGAGACAGTCTACCTGCAAGTGGCACAATCGACCGCCGCAGAACTCTTCACCGGTCTTGCGGTGATGAATCCGAATAACACTCCCGTTTCTGTTACCGTTCGGGCTTGGGACAAGGACGGGCGTCAATCCGGTGAAAAAACAATTCGGGTTGCCCCTGGCGAGAGGATCGTGGACTTGCTGGGAGGCCCGGCGCTGTTTGGCCCGTCTTTCGAACAGATCGGCGGCCATCTCAAGGTGTCAAGTGATCAGCCGGTGGTGAGCTTCGTAGTCTTTGGCGACTCACAATCGGAGTTCCTGGCGGCTGTAGAAGGCCAGCCCGGAACAAATTGACGGCCGACGTTTCCGAATCTTGCTTCCGCGCCATCGGCGGGTCCCGCGGATGGCGCGGATTACGCGAATTACGCTGATTACACGGATCGCCTAAAAAAACCCACCGAATGCCGCAAACCACGAATCGCCTGCTAAGCGGCGATTCTCTCAACTCCGCTAGACTTTCCTTACACGGACTCTGGCAGAACGCAACATCCCCGTGAGTGTTTTGACAGAGTCCATTTTTCTAATGTGAGGTCCAACTTGCTCATCGCACCCTACGGAGACAAACTGGTTAATCTTTGTGTCGACGCTGAAGAAGCGGAAAAACTACGTCGGGAAATCCCGAAACTTCCTTCGATTCAGCTCTCAGCACGGGCAACAGCCGATCTGGAGCTACTTGCCACGGGCGCCTTTTCGCCGCTTGATCGCTTTATGGGGCGCCGTGACTACGAGCGAGTCGTCGAAGAGATGCGTCTGGAAAACGGCGCGATCTTTCCGATACCTGTTAGCCTTCCCGTCACCCAAACAGACAATCTTCACCTGGACGGTAAGGTGGCGCTTCGAGACCAGAAAAACAATGTCCTGGGCGTCATGACAATCGAAGAAATCTACCGATGGGATCGGGACGCAACGGCTGAAAAGGTCTTCGGAACCCGTGACCTGCGCCATCCGCTCGTTACCGAAATGAACAACTGGGGCGAGTGGAATGTCTCCGGGCCCATTCAGGTGATCGAACTGCCGCGCCACTACGACTTTCGGGAACTTCGACTGACTCCTGAACAGACTCGGGCGGAGCTGGCTCGACGCGGCCGAGCGAACGTGGTCGCCTTTCAGACCAGGAATCCTCTGCATCGAGTGCACGAGGAGCTGACCAAGCGGGCCATCGAGCAGGTGGATGGAGTCCTTCTTCTCCATCCGGTCGTCGGGCTGACAAAGCCGGGTGATGTGGACCATTTCACCCGCGTCCGAACCTACAAGGTCCTCGCCAGCCGTTACTTCACTGCCGACAGGATTGTGCTCTCGCTCCTGCCGCTGGCCATGAGGATGGCGGGTCCTCGAGAGGCGGTCTGGCATGCGCTTATCCGGCGAAATTACGGCGCAAATCACTTCATAGTGGGGCGAGATCATGCCAGCCCGGGCGTGGATTCGACCGGAAAGCCGTTTTATGGACCGTATGCGGCGCAAGAGCTGTTGAAAGAAATGGGGGCCGAACTCGGCGTTTCAATGATTCCTTTCCAGGAGCTGACCTATCTCCCCCGCCAGCGGCGCTATGTCGAAGTCAGTCAGGTGCCGCCGACGGAAAAGACCGCTTCCATCTCCGGCACCCAGGTTCGTCAGCTCTATCTGAACAATGGCAGACCTTTGCCTGAGTGGTTCACGCGGCCCGAAGTGGCCAACATCCTTGCCGAGAAGTACCCGCCTCGCCATCGCCAGGGATTCTGCGTCTGGTTCACCGGTCTGAGCGGCGCTGGAAAATCGACCACAGCGGACATTCTAACCGTGTTGCTCGAAGAGCACGGCCGGTCGGTCAGCGTTCTCGATGGTGATGTTGTACGAACTCATCTCTCCAAGGGTCTGGGTTTTGACAAGGAGGATCGGGACACAAACATTCGCAGGATCGGCTTCGTTGCCTCTGAAATCGTCCGGCACGGCGGCGCCGTTATCTGTGCGGCGGTGAGCCCTTACCGTTCCACCCGTAATGAGGTGCGAAACATGGTGGGCACCGACCATTTCATTGAGGTGTTCATCGATACGCCGCTGGACGTCTGCGAAAGCCGTGACATCAAGGGTATGTACGCGAAAGCCAGGCAGGGCCAGATCAAAGGGTTCACCGGTATCGACGATCCGTACGAGCCCCCTGCAAACCCCGAACTTCGACTGGAAACAGTCAACCGTACGGCCGAGGAAAACGCCTGGGCAATTCTCAACTACCTTCGCGAGAAGGGATTCGTAAAAGCGGAAGACTATACCTGGGTTGAAGACGAGGCGGAAACCGTGCGAGAGCACGAAGCTCAGCCCCTCGGTCCCGAAACTGTTGCAGCAGCCGCCGGCCGCAGCTAGCTAGAAGTGGACGAAGTGGACACAGTGGACTAGTCGACTAACTGGACCAAGTGGATAAAGTGGACGAAACTCTATTGTCCACTTCGTCCACTGGGTCCACTGGGTCCACTCAGCACTTTGATCGCTACGTCGCTCACGAGTGCCTCAATGGTCAGCACGATCTGGCCGGCAGCGTCGGCCTTTATTGTTTCTGAACGCAAAACGCGCCCTTGCCAGGAGTCCCACCATTCAACCCGATACTCCCGACCGGCGATAAACCCTTTTAGGGTGACTGTCCCCGACTGGGGAACAATGTCCATCCCTGAGGCAATGTTCTTCCATGTATGGTTTCGATTCTGAATCCAGAGATGCGCGTTTCCGTTGACGAGATCTTTCTGGCCCCAGGCACGCAGCGCGGAGTTAGTAACGTGAGGCTGGGCGTCTTCGTAGTGCCCGTTGTTCAGGGGGATGGTGTTCACAAAGCGGTAGTAGTTGCCGTACTCCGACCGGTGGTCGAACAGTAAGCGCCCGGATCGGCGGTCTTTCTCGTAAATATGGCCGCTCACAAAAAAGTACGAATCGATCATACCGCTGGGATTGATCCCAGCCCAGATTTGATTGTGGAGGCGGATTCGGGCGCCGACGGACTCACTTCCTTCCGCCGCTTCCTCAGGCAATGCGCGAACACGGCCGTTTTCGGAAGCAGGATCACGGCGTCTTGGCCGGCTCCTCGAGATGCCCTTCACTCCCACTTCACCTCTCACGATGGGCTTAGGTTTTCCCCTCTTGCTAAGAAGCCCGCGCAATTCCGTGCCAAGCTGGGCGGTTTCCGACGCCAGATCCCCATGGCCCGGCTCCCCGGGATTCAGATATCGATGGATATCAGCGAAGTCAACGTTGTCGTACTCGCCTGATTGGCTGCTGAAGAAGGGGACCGGGAACTGAATCCAGAAAGAGGTCGAAACCAAGTGATCATTGGGGTGGTCCAGCGTATACCTTTGACCATCCGCAACCGGAACTCCGAACACCTCGCTGTGCATAAACTGCCCGAACTCATCCGCCAGGATCCAATGATTCTTGTCGCCGGGGTGGCCCTCGTTAATTAGTTCCCACGAATGGATGTTGGGCGAATAACCCCATCGGGCCTGCAAATAGCGCCACCAAGCCTTTTGCAGCCAGCGGACCTTATGGTCCTTGCGGCCGTTCCCGTAAAACCAGCGGTCGCCTTTAGGACATTTTGGCGGGTCGTTGTTCGGGTTGCCGTCCCAGCAGGCCGGATCGTTCGGAATCCAGTTGCCTTCCAGGTCGATGTGTCGAAACACCCAATCCATCTTCTCCATGACCACCAGTCGCAGGTACACTCCGTTCGCCTCCGCCAAATCCAGTACTCGATCGAAGGCGTAGGCGTTTCTCTGATCGACATAGCGATGCAGGTCAGCAGACGGCTTGGACACGATGTTGGGGCCCGGCTCTCCGTTTGCGAGTTCTTCGCAAATACTGACGTGGTCGATGTAAGCCGTTCCGGAGCTGACGTTTTCCAGGGCGATATAGAAGTAATCCAGAAAGTCGCTGTCTTGACTTTCGAAGCTCCCTTCAAGCCATTGCCAGTCATCTGTATTGTTGCGCCCGTACTCGGTTACCACCGTTCCAAAACCCGGTTCGGTGCACCGCTTGGTCTCATCGTTTCGGGACCAGCCCCAACTGCTCAATTTCGCCACGAGCCCATGCGGAAGGCCCGGCTTGCGGGGCTGATCGATTCCCCTGGTTTTGTAGCGTATTCGAACCAGGTAGCGAGTGTTCCGCTTCACCGGCAAGTTATAAGTTCCCCAACCCCACAGAATACAGGGGTTGTCCGGATAACTGATCTTGAAAGCCAGTTCGCTCTCCGGGTGCTTTTCTTCCAGGGCAAGTGATTCATTGGGGAGGTAGCCGTTGCGCACATGTGATCTCCACGGGTTCCATGCCGATCCATAAACAGCCCACTGCGATAGCCACATGCGAACAAGCTGTATCCCGTTTTCGCCCATGACCTCGAAGTTGGGTTTGCTGTCGAGGACAGGGTTCGTCCAGGAAATCTGTTCCCGATCCGCGTTGTAGCCCAAAGCCGGGAAGTACGTGCCGTCGTCGAACTCAAAATAGCGAGGATCTTTCCCGCTTACACGAACGAAGCCGCGACTGGATGATTCCACGACTACAAAAGAGTACTCGGCCGATTCAGCAGTGCCTCCCGCGTCCTGGACCATGATCCGGTATTTCCACACACCGGCCTGATGGGGTGAGAAACGGACCTTCCACAGAAACATGTCGGTAGGGTATAGCCAATCCCGGTCGCTCCTCACCTGATGATCGAATTCCTGGTAGAAGAAGGCCGGTTGACGGTACTGATTCCCGTCTGGCGCGGTGAAAACTGCATCGCAGCTGATTCCTGTCCCGGGTTCAAGACCGTGAGGAGGCGCCGGGTCGTAAGGGAAGAATTTGTTCTTCGCTTTGGTTTCCACTTGAAACCGCATTTCCAGCTTGGCGTACCGCGGAACCTGACCGCCGGCATAAGCTTCACGGTTGTCTGAAACGCCCAGTATGGCGGGCGCCCCATTTTCCTGGTAGGCCACGGCGGCGCCGACAGCACTCCAGAGAAGAATCGACGAAATAGCAATGTATTTATTCATGACTGGTCACGCTCGCAGCCTGAACGGGCGCAGTCTGAGAAAAGCATTGCACAGCTCTGCCATTGCGATCCCAGCAAACACCACCAGGACGCCATCCACTGGCAGCCTGTATCGGATCTGCGCCCAGGAGAGCAGGTGGATCGCGGTGTAGACGAGACAGAACAAGTAAAGCAGAACGACGGGCGCCGGCGGAGAAGCCAGAATGCGTCGTCTGTCCCCGGAGCGACTGAAGTCGACCAGCGGGCGCAACAGCCCATAAAGCATGAAGGGCAGGAAGATCCCAAACGAACCGATGCGGGAGACGTTGCTGAGCGTACTCGAGTCAGGATCGAACCAGAACTTGAAGTAATAACCAATGCGACTCAGGGTGAGGCTCGCGTAACGCATCGGGTCTTCCAGGACGAAATTGAGCCCCTTTATCAGCAAAGCCTGATCAAGGGCAGCCTCGTTAAGGTGGCGCAAATCATCGGGAATGAGGTCCCGGTAGGTATCGCCCATCTCAAGAGCGGAGCGGAATCGAGACCCATAGGCAGGGTGATTCGCCAGGTAAAAGGCATACCCCGCATTTGTATTTAGTAGAACAAAGCGGTCGAAGCGAATGTAGTTGTAGATCGTGAAAGGGAGGATCATCAGGCCGATCAAGAGCATGATCGTGCCTATCGCGGCCAGGTTGCGCCGCAACCCGACTTCTCTGCGTGCCATGGCCAGCCAGAGAAAGAGAAACGGGATAAAGAGCAGAAAGAGTTGACGAAACAAAACTGCCACACCTAACACCAGGGAAACGTTTATAACCCGCTTCCAGGAGTGCCCAACTGTCACGTGCTTGCCGAGTACGATGGCCAGCCAGAGCGAGGCCAGGACCGCGCAAATGTAAAACGGCTCGCTCATCAAGGCTGCCGCGTAATAAATGAAGTAGATATAGATCGCCGTAATGCCGGCAGCCAGCAGCGGCGCTCTTTCGAGAGCACCGGAGCAAACAGAGCTCCAGGCGGTGGGTCGCTCACTTACGGCCGATCGCCCTTGCGGTTGAAATGACTGGCAAATCTCCCCGGTAATCCGATATACAAGATACGGGTGCAGCAATCCAACAGCAACGGCCTGAATAAGACGGGCAATCAGCGGGTACGGCCCGAATATGAAATAGACCGCGACCAGGTAAAGGGTATAGGGGTAGCTCCAATGCGCGGTCGGGGCCTCGGCGGCGGTTGCGGGCCACCAGGGTCGATCAAAAGAAAACCCGTGCCCTCCCAGAACTCGCAGTGCCAGATTGTGGTATGAAACCTGATCATCGGTCCCGGGCAGAGAGACCACCTCGTTCCCTAGATAGAGGGCGGCAGCCACCCGCAGGACAACGGCAAGAAGCAATATCAGTTTTAGATGGTTTAGATGGCGCATCGGATTTCAGCCGCAGAGAAAGAGAGAGAAAGACCGAGAACAACAGAGAGGCGTAGTTCCTATCCCTCTGTTTTTCTCTGTCGTTTTCTGCTTTCTTCTGTGTTCAACCTTTTCTGTGTTTACCACTTCAAGTCTTCGCAATACCCCAGACGGACCAGGGAGCGGCCGGCAATCGCTTTGAAAGCAAGCCGCTTGACTGGGGACCATTTCTGCCAATATCCCACCGGTTTGAAATCCTTGGGTCTTTCGAGGAAACGCCAGGTGACTTTGCCCTTAGCGAGTTTAGAAGAGCCGATAACGCGGATTTGGCCGATCTGATCGTAGGGATAGCGGCTCTCATCCAGCCCGAAGTGACGACACGCTTCTCTTACAAACGCCTCGGGTTGCCTGAGGGTATCCTCATACTTCACCATCCAATAACCTTTTTGGTCTGAGGATTTCAGCTTTTCCAAAGTGGTCAAGATAATGCGGGCGCTTCGATTCCACCTCAGACACACCTGCACGAAATTCAGTTTAGGCCAGGTTCTCAGTGTGGAATGGACAACGTCACGACCATCCCGAACCAGTATCAGCAGGTTTTCATGGGGAAACATAGAAAAGAAATGGCTCAGGTACTGGACAGACGGCATTTTGACGAGGACACGTTGTCCAGGCGGCACTGGCTGGTACAGGTAGGCAAGCAGAGAAGCGCCAAAAAGCGGCAGGAAATCCGCCTCTTCAATCTTCCCGATATTGGATCTGTAGATCAGCAGGAACTTCTCCTGCAGCCTTCGAATGTCGGCTGCCAATTGGAGGGCGGGAAATTCCCAGATGTGGTGCGGATAAGCATACAGGTCGGGATGTTGGCGCAGCAGTTCCCCGACATAAACGGTTCCCGAGCGGGGCATCACGCCCTGGATCATGACGGCAGGACCGCGCTCAATTCCCCGAATTGCCCGGGCAGCCTGAATTGCCCGGTCGCTTACGGCCCACGCGTCTACATCCGAGGTGAAGCCTTTCGTCTCGAAAAAGTAGCTGCCATACCTTTGCAAGTCACGTCTGAATAAAGTCAGGCTATCGATCATGATTCCTCCGCCCCGCCGGGGCGCCACGGCTTTCAGTGCGGTAGACCGACGCGAACGAACTGACTCAGATCACTGCGCCAGGCCTTGCCTCGACCAGTGAAGCGGACGGCGTCTTCGCACTTGACAGTTCCGCCAACAGGGTCAGAAAACGCGGCATGACCGCTGTCCAATCGTACTTCTTCACCACCAACTCGTAAGCGTTACGGGACAGATGGGCGCGCAAACCCGGATCTTTGAGCAGACGCACAACCGCCCGAGCAAAGTCATCTGCGCCGTCGGCGATAAGCGCGTGCTCGCCATGGCGCAGGCCAAGTCCCTCGGCCCCTTTCGATGTAGACACCACCGGAGTGCCCAAAGCCATCGCTTCCAGAATCTTTAAACGCGTGCCTCCGCCATGCTGGAGCGGGACAATGCTCGCCCAGGACCGAGCGACCAACGGACGGGCATCCTCGACCAAGCCTGTCAGCTTGAGATTGCCAACCCCGGGCAGGGGACGGTTTCCGTGGTCGCCTGTGATCGTTACCTCCACGCCAGGTATCTCCTTCTGGACGTGCGGATAAACATCACGCAGAAACCAGACCATGGCCTCGTAATTCGGGAAGTAACTGAACGAACCGGTGAAAACCAAGGTATTCGGCTTAGCGGGCGCTTGAAACCCGCGGTACTCGGATACATGAACGCAGTTGGGAACGACTTCAATTGTCTTGAATCGAGGAACAACCGCTGCCAACAATCGCTTTTCCTCTTCGGAAACCACGGTACAAGCACGAAAATGACCCAGCAGGTGACCGAGGTAACGGTGGAATTTCATCCACGTCAAGCGGTGGCGAATGCGATGAAGAAAGGAGTTGGCCGCGGCAAACTTCTCATAGCGTGCGCCCAACTCGACCTCTTCAAACAACGCAGGGATCGGCGGAAGTAACGGCACATAGGCGGCAGTGGTTATCTGAGAGGCAATAACCAGATCGTATCGCTGCGCGGCGCATTCCTCCCTGATCCGTCTTGCCATTTCCGGCGAATAGGTGTCGATGACTGAGCGAGGGCTCAGACTGAAAAAACCTAACATGGAACGCAGACTGCGGGGATTAAACGGCTTCCATGGTACAACTCGCACACGCCGGCAGATCTGCGTTAATTTGGTATCCACCCCGCGGTCTCCTTCGTCGGCAAAGCTCACCAAGGTGACTTCATGCTCGTAAGCCAACCCCGACAACAGATTGTAAATGCGAAGTTTAGAACCGTTATTGGGCGGATACGGATACCATCCGGACAGGAAAAGAACTCTCACTTTTCTCCGCTCGAGCAAATTTGGCAATGAGCTTAACGAAATGGCTCGCCCCGCGTCATCGCGTTTTTTTTGCGTGTTAAGGCGGGAATTTGGGAATTCTAGCCAAAATTGTGAGGATCGATTACCCCTCGTTTACCCTCGCATGAAGAAGCGCATGGACAGAGGATAAAAGCTCCAAAAATCCGCCAACCTTTTCTCAAGGTCCGACCTTATTGTCCAAATCGATGCAGAGATAAAAGTGTGTTCGGTCAACTAACATTGTTTAACTTCTTAAGTTTATCCAGGGCCGAAAAAAGACTGCGGGTATCCCGCAGAAGACCGACCTGGGCACCCCCCAGCGTGAGCTATGGGGCGAGGTGTGGCTTCATCCGCGGAAAGGCTTGATCAGATGCCCTATTTGCAAATGTTCGCAAGGCGACTTCCCGACTGGTTCGATGTCCGGTTAGCGTTCGTCGCCTGCGCTCTGGTCGTATACAACTGGCTGGTGATTCAGTATCTATATCGACTGCCAGGTTGGCTTTATTACCAGACGGCCTGGGATCTGGTCGGTATACTCGGGTACGGCCTGGTTTCCGCCGCAATCGAAAGTGCTTTTCTGCTTTTCATACTCCTTGCCCTGGCGGTTGTTCTACCTCCGAGGGTGCTGCGAGACAAGTTTGCTGTGGGAGCGACCGGTTGGGTTCTCGTAACCGGCGTCTGGGCGGCGATCAGCCAGTACAACGACGCATGGTTGCGAGAAGCCGGCTTGGGCCGACTAGCCTTTGTTTTTGTTTTATATGCAGTCTCCGTAGTAATCATTTGGTTTGTCACCTATCGCTTTAGAACTATCCAGGTCCATGTGCGATCGTTCCTTGAAAGAGCGCTCACACTTTTGTACTTCCTCTATCTTCCCGCGACACTGCTGGGGCTGATCCTGATTACTTTGAGGAACATTGGATGACACGGACAACGCGCCGGGACTTTACCAAATTAGTGTCACTGGGATTGCCGCTGGCCGCTTGGCAGGCGCAGAATCTGGAAGCAGGAATCGATTCGAAAAGCCCGCAAAGGCCTCACGTCCTGATTCTCGTTTTCGACACACTTTCCGCGAGCCATATGTCGCTGTATGGCTACCCGCGCAAAACCACTCCCAATCTGGAGCGGTTTGCCCGAGGCGCCACGACTTACGAGGCACACTATGCTGGGGGCAATTTCACGACGCCCGGCACGGCTTCCCTTTTGACCGGCGCTCTACCCTGGTCTCATCGAGCCTTCAACCATGCGGGCCGGCTGTCAACGCCTTTCGCAAACCGGAACATCTTTAGTGCGTTCCGTGAAGCCGGATATCGAACCCTGGCTTACACCCACAACATGCTGGCCTGTTACCTGCTCTACCAGTGCCGCAGGAACATTGACCAACTGCTTGACCCAGGAGCGTTTTGTCTCTATGACGGCAACCTGGCACCTCGATTTCTTTCGCGTGATGCGGATACGGTCACGAGGGCTTTTGAGGACTTTCTGCTTCAGCGCGGAGAAATTCCCGGCTCGCTGTTCTTTTCCCTGGTCGACCGCGTACGTATGCGCGCGTTAAGGTCGAGGGAGATCAAGAAGCACCTGCGGGATTATCCCCGGGGTGTTCCGGAGCTGTTCAAACTGACCTTCCGACTGGAAGACGCGATTGAAGGTATCAAGCAGACGATCGGCCGGATATCGGCGCCAACATTCGCGTACTTCCATCTGCTTCCTCCTCATGAGCCATACCGGCCGCACCGCGACTTCGTAGGCATATTCCAAGACCGCCTGCGCATCGCGCCCAAGCCCCCTTCTCCGTTTTCCGCTGGAGTCGACGCGCGCGAGCTGCAGAACCTTCGCACGCAATATGATGAGTTCCTGACCTATACGGATGCGCACATCGGGCGTCTAATGGACTTTCTCGAAGCCAGCGGACGGTTTGATGACACGATCATCGTATTTACATCGGATCACGGCCAACTGTTTGAACGGGGAATACACGGCCACGTGACGGAGGTATTGTACGATCCGATCATACGCGTTCCCCTGATTATTCGCACTCCTGGAGGGACTGCCGGTCAAAGAGTGAGCAGGCCAACTAGCTGCATCGATGTTCTGCCAACCGTGTTACAGCTGGCCGGGTTGAAAATTCCAGAGTGGTGTGAGGGATCATCGCTCCATGGACAGCTTGAGACAGACGATAGCAATGCCGTCTTTGCCATGGAGGCCAAGCAGAACCCCAAAGATGCGCCGCTCAAACGGGCTAGTTTCATGATTAGGAAAGGCAACCATAAGCTGGTCTGCTACAGAGGCTTGCAGGGAGCAGAAGAGACTTATGAACTCTACGATTTAAGAAATGATCCCGAGGAGCGGGAGGCCAGGACCGCCGACCGCGGCACGCTTACTGAACTGCGCGCCGAGCTGGAGCTCGAGATCGGGAAGCACGACAGGGTCCGAACATGAGAAAAGTGTCCCCGGGCGAAAGAAATCCCGTCGACGACTTCCTCCTGAACGTTACTTGCAACCGTGCAATCGTTTGTGATCGACCAAAAAGCCGTGAAGAGCCGCGTGGAGCATTAATCCAACGACGTGCCACAAACCACAAAACAGATGCCGCGACTCTTTGCGCACCTCCTTCTAGACTGTTTGACAATCCTGCCAACGGACTAACGTCCGTTCCGTAACGAATGTAACCGACGGGGGCGAAGCCTGCCTCGGTGTACTTTTTCCAGCCCAGATCCCAGTAAGACCGGCCGCTTTAAACGCTGGCCCGGCGATGGATCCCAGGTCCCGTAACTCGGCTATCGCAGACAAATGCGCGACCGGGTTGCCAACCGTTGGGAAACTTAAAAACAGAAGAGTCGAGGACGAAAGCTCGTGTCAGATCTAGTGAAACGAGAAGAGGTTCAAAAACCCGCCGTGTCTTACCCCGCTTTTGAAGCGGAGACAAGGTTTGATTTGGCGCGGCTGTTGCGCCGGCTGCTGAGGCGAAAATACGAAGCTCTGATTGTGGCTTTGCTCGTGGTGATTCCGGCTGCTATTTCAACCTATCTGGCTACACCCCTTTACCGCTCTACGTTGATTCTCCAGATTGATCCGGTTCCAGTGCGAGTGCTTCCTTATCAAGATGTTGCGACGTCGGAAACGAGCGGGAACTATGAGCTGTACATGCGGACGCAGGATGAAATTCTCAAGAGTCCTACTCTGATGTCCCGCGTTGCCACGCGCTTGGCCGAGCAAGGTGTCCAACCGAACGACCTAAAGAACGGGTATGGGGTTCAGAGAATTGCGAGCAGCCAGTTGGTTACGCTCTCTTTCTCAGACCCGAACCCGGAAGTAGCAGCGAAAACGGTCAACACCTTCGCCGAGGAGTACATCAAGCTCAATTTCGAAGCCAAGCAGGAAATGGTGGAAAAAGCCAAGGCTTTCCTGTCACGAGAACTGCGTGAGCTTAAGCAAAAAGCGGAGGCCTCGGAAAGGGAACTGGTCCAATACGCGCAAAGCACCGGCCTCAACCTGCAGCCCGGACAGGTCGATCTCGTTCAGAATCGACTTGCCTTCGTATCAACGCAGTTGAGTTCTCTGGAAACGGAGTTGCTGGCAGCCAAGTTTCGACGGGACGGGCTCAGGGCAGTTACGCCGGAACATCTTCCCCAGGAACTCTTGACGAAGGAGATTTCCGAGCTGAATAACCGCCTGATACAGCTGGAGCAGCAGCGAACAGCGCTCTTGACCAAGTTTGACGAGAACTGGCCGGAAGTCATCCGGAATAAAGAAGAAACCGAACTGGTCAAGCAGCAGCTCAAGAGAGAACAAGAGAAGGCGCTGCAGCAGGTCCGGCAGCAGGCTGAGCTGGAATACAGCGCCATTGAGGGCAGGTACAAGGCTCTCAGCCAGGCGCTAAAGGAACAGGAAGATCTCGTCCACCGGCTGAATCAAGCTTCGATCCAGTTCAACGTTCTCAAGCGCGAAGTTGACACCAACCAGCAGCTCTATGACGGCCTGATGGAGCGCTTCAAACAGGCGAACATCACGGCGGGAACCGAATTCGGCAATCTGCATGTGGTTACACCCGGGAAGCCAGCCGCCAAACCCTACTATCCAAATGTCGCCTGGAATCTAGCCCTGGCATCGCTGCTGGGTCTCGCCCTGGGTTTGTCGTTCGCCGTCGCCAGGGATTACTGGGATGACTCGATCACAAGCCTCGAGGAGGCCGAGCACTTTATAAGTTTGCCCGCACTCGGATTCGTCCCGCGCAGCGAGCAGATAGGCGCCGGATTCAACGAATTGAAGCAGTTGCCGGAAAAGACGTCGGAAACCTCAGGCGAAACGGTTTCCGGCCTGGCGATCCAACACAATGGGAACAGCAAAAACGGTTCCGGTCTGCCTCCGGCGGTAAACGAAGCCTTTCGGACCATCTGCGCGTCCATTCTCCTATCGTCGTCAGATACGGTCCCCCGAACTATCCTGGTATGTTCGGCCGAGCCCGGAGAGGGCAAGACCACGCTGGTGGCACATTTGGGAAGGGCTCTTGCCGCAAGCCGGGCCAGCACCGTTCTTCTCGAATTCGACTTGCGCCGCCCCACTCTGATGCGGCAACTGGGGCTCAAGAACGGCTCAAGCAGGGGACTGAGCACTTTCCTGGCCGGGCATACAAGTCCCAAGGAGTTCCCCGCAGTCTATCGAACAGGTATCGATAATCTGTTCGCAATCGAGGCCGGCCCCAAGCCGCCGAACCCCTTGGCCTTGCTCCGGTCTGAAAGACTCGATGAGCTTCTGAAGACGCTCCGATCCCATTTCAAGTTTGTGATCGTCGACAGCCCGCCACTGCTAACCGTGGCCGATGCCCGGGTGCTTAGCCGTAAGGTGGAAGGAGTAGTGCTCGTGATCAGGGCGGGGAAAACGTCTCAGAAGCGGATCAAACAAGCCCGCAATCAGCTGGAGTCTGCCGGGGCCAAAATACTCGGTATGGTCCTCAACGGGACTGATAAGGCCGCAGACTCCTACTACTATTACGACGAGCGTTACTACACTTCTTAGATCCTCTGACTGCCGCATTCCTTGAACGAAAGTACGTTTGGCAACTGACGCGCAAAGAACCGTAGCTAGATTGAAATCGGACGCCTCTCTGCTCGAGCGGCTGAAGTTATACACGAACCGGCAGGCAGCTGGAATTTCCCGTTACTGCCTGGAGCAAACGTTGCTCACCCTGTTCGGATGGGTCCCGACCAACCTGGGCATAGGGTTGCGGGCGATCGTGTATAGGGCAATCCTGAAGATGCGAGGATTCGCTGCCATCGAGAAGGGAGTCCGAATTCGCTTCGCCAACCTAGTCCGCCTGGATCACGGCGTCTACCTTGACGAGCGTGTTTACCTGCATGCCTGTCCCAACGGGATCGACATCGGGAAGAACACCCTTGTCATGTACGGTTCGGTGCTCCACGTCTACAACTTCCGGAATATGCCCCATTCCGGGATCAGCATCGGCCAAGATTCATTGATAGGCGAGTACAACGTGATCCGTGGCCAGGGAGGCGTTCGAATCGGCGACCGGGTCTACACGTCGCCGATGGTCCAGATCCTCGCAGTCAACCACGTCTTCGACGATCCTTCCCGCCCCTTTATCGAACAAGGCATCACTGCGGAAGGCATCACTGTCGAAGATGATGTGTGGATTGGGTCGGGCGCCATTCTCACTGACGGTGTAACTGTCGGAAAGGGCGCCGTAATCGGTGCCGGTTCTGTCGTCACCCGGGACGTACCGTCGTACACCGTGGTTGCCGGCATCCCAGCGCGGGTTATCAAAACGATAGACCCATCCAAGCCGCGCAAATCCCATATCCCTGTTTATTTCTAGAGGGACAACCATGCTTCAAAATCGTGTGAATCCCCTGGTCGACCCGTCATCGACGGGCGCCAGTGCAGGTCTTACACTTTCAGTCGTTATTCCAGCGCTGAATGAGGAAGACGGCATAGCCCACATCGTAACCTCAGTCCAGGAAACGCGGGAGGCGCTTCAGCAGGCTGGCGTTACGGATCTTGAAGTCATCGTGGTCGATGACGGTTCCGATGATGCAACGACGCAAATCGTCGAAGAGATGGAATCAGTCAGGCTGATTCGCCATACCCATAACCGGGGATATGGCGCGGCCATTAAGACGGGATTCGAGCACGCCCGGGGAGAGCTCCTCGCCTTCCTGGATGCCGACAGCACCTATCCGCCTCAGTACCTGGCAAATCTTTGCGAGGCGATCATAGCAGGTGGGGCAGATATCGCCGTGGGTTCCCGCCGGAGTGGAAACCAGAGCAGCATGCCCCTGGTTCGGCGAATTGGCAATTTGTTCTGGTCCACACTGCTGACTCTGATCGGGAACTGTCGGGTTCAGGACCCCGCGAGTGGCATGCGCGTACTGCGACGCGACGTCCTGGATCGCATCTATCCCTTGCCTGATGGGTTGAACTTTACTCCCGTCATGAGCACGAGAGCTGTTCACCAATGCTTAAGGGTGGCGGAAGTGCCCATCGACTACCTAGAGCGCTCCGGCCGTTCCAAACTGAGTGTAATCCGGGATGGCACGCGGTTTCTCAGCAGCATCATTTGGACGGCGTTGGAATACAACCCGGCGAGAATTCTTGAACTACTGGGATTGAGCGCCAGCGGTATGGCCGCCTGCATTGGCGGCAGCCTGGTGCTTGCACGGCTCCAGGGCGTGACCGAACTCGGGCCTTGGGGCGTTTTCGCCGTATATGCCGCTCTCGTCCTGGCGGTAATCGGTGTCAGCGTCTTCTCACTGGGCCTCACCTTCAATTATCTGGTCGCGCTGTTCCATCGCGAACCTATCCAACAGATTAATCTCGGCACAAGAGTCTTTGGACCCTCACTTGATCGGCATTTCGGCTGGATGGGCCTCGCCCTGGTGGTACTGGGAGCAAGCCTCGCGGCCGGCAGCCTGGTTCTCGGACTTAACGGCTGGGAACTGCCACGCTTGTGGCTCTGGCTGGTTGGCAGCGCGCTCTTCGTCCTGATGGGCGTTCAACTCACTTCGCTCTGGGTGCTCACCAGCATTCTTCGCACCCTGGACCAGCGGAATCGAGCCACGAACCGTGAGACTGTGAGGCGTCCGGTTGCCCTCCCACACACGGGGTTGGACCGACCTGCAATTTCCTGAGACTTAATTATGAACAAGGAAGATGTCCGACAAGCGCCTACCGCGGAAGAACTGAGAGCCAATTTGGGCACCCGCCCGGTCAAGCTCCTTAAGGAGCCGAAATTTCCCGACGCGGGAGAAACGGTGCGCAATATTATGAGCAGGCGC